>TBL_comb47_HYPODRAFT_10005585_pt1 | contig 13971 bp, 12 predicted proteins | sample TroBogypolimnion_40_FD_10682 | JGI IMG/M metagenome (IMG submission 10682)
AATTTAAAACACACTTATGTCATTTAAGAGAAACATCCTTGACCTCCGGAAAAGAAAAAAGGAGGCTCAGCAGGGAGGTGGCGAAAAAGCCATTGAGAAGCAGGTGGCGATGGGCAAGAAAACCGCCCGGGAAAGAATCAAAGCCATCCTTGACGAGAACTCATTTCACGAGTATGACCTTTTTGTCGAACACACAGGACGTGATTTCGACATGGAAAAAAAGGTATTACACGGTGATGGTGTTATTATCGGAACCGGAACCATGTACAATCAGCCGGTTGCTATCTATGCACAGGATTTTACCGTTGCAGGCGGCTCTTTGGGATTGATGCATGCCCGGAAGATTACCAAAATTATGGATCATGCCCTTAAGATGCGTGTTCCGCTGATCGGAATTAACGATTCAGGTGGCGCCCGGATTCAGGAAGGGGTAAACTCTCTGGCAGGATATGGTGAAATATTTTACCGCAATACTATAGCTTCAGGGGTAATTCCTCAGATCTCCGTTATCCTTGGCCCTTGCGCCGGAGGTGCGGTTTACTCGCCGGCCCTGACCGATTTCGTTTTTGTGGTTGAAAATATCTCGAAAATGTTTATCACCGGCCCCAGCGTGATCAAAAGCGTCCTTGGAGAAGAGATCTCTATGGAAGAATTAGGCGGCGCAATGGTGCACAGCGAGATTACCGGCAATGCCCACTTCTTTGCTAAAAGTGAAGACGAGTGTTTTGCCCAAATCAAGAAGCTGATAACCTTCATCCCCTGGAATAACGCTCAAAAGGCCCTTAAATTCCCGATACAACAACCGCTGATCAAGAAAAATATTGAGGAGATTGTCCCTGTTGATCCACATAATCCCTACGATATCCGCGATATCATTAAGGCCGTTACCGATGGTTCAGACTTTTTCGAAATCATGGAATATTTTGCAAAGAATATCGTCATAGGTTTCGGACGTATTCAGGGAAATACAATCGGATTTGTTGCCAACCAGCCCATGTATCTGGCCGGAGTTCTTGACTGCGACAGTTCGGATAAGGCCGCCCGTTTTATCCGCTATTGCAATGCCTTCAATATCCCGATCGTGACATTGGAAGATATGCCGGGTTACTTGCCGGGGGTCGACCAGGAACATGCCGGAGTGATCAGGCATGGCGCCAAATTGCTCTATGCGTACAGTGAAGCTACCGTTCCTAAGGTAACCGTAATCATCCGCAAAGCCTACGGCGGAGGGTATATCGCAATGAATTCAAGACACTTAGGTGCTGACTTCGTATTTGCCTGGCCAACAGCCGAAATTGCCGTAATGGGACCTGAAGGTGCAGCCAACATCGTATTTAAAAAAGAGATCGATGAAGCTGAAAATCCTGCAGAGATGCGCAAACAAAAAATACAGGAATACAAGGATAAATTTGCGAACCCGTTTGTTGCTGCATCAAAGGGTTACATTGACGAGGTGATTGAACCCTCCGAAACCCGTGCAAGACTCATTCATTCCTTAGAGGTTTCGGGAAGTAAAGTTGATCAGCGCCCGGCCAAGAAACATGGTATCCCGCCATTCTGATCCTTATTTAGTGTAAAGAAATTAATTATGGAAGATAACAGTTCGAATTATCAGGTCTTTGTTGTAAACAATGCCAAATATCTGACATTGACTACCACAAAATATGACCGGCGCAAAAAATACCAGCCATCCGATCCTAAGGAGGTGTGCTCAATTATTCCCGGATCGGTGATCGATATCTATGTCACTCCGGGACAACAGATGAAGGCTGGCGAGGTTTTGCTGACACTTGATGCCATGAAAATGTACACTAAAATTGAGATGCCGTTTGATGGTGTGATCAAAAGTATCGAAATCCAAAAAGGTGACCGAATCCCTAAAAATACGGTGATGATCACCTTAGAATAAATCAGGATTCTTTACCATATTAAAAGAGGGTTTCCCGTAGTTGGGAAACCCTCTTTTGTTTTCAGAAAATAAACTTACAGGTTTTTGAAACCCTGAAGCTCTGAAAAGCATTACGAATCAGCGAATTATCACTTCAACAGACTATAGCTGAGTATTTTCCATTTATGCAACCGATACCGGAGGGTAACCTTTAATACCCCAAGACCATATTTAACACTTCGGAGGAAACTGATTGAAGAGGCTTCTTCAAAATAACGGGTAGGGCAGGTAATTTCTGCAATCTCATAGCCGGCGCCGAAAATCTGGGCAATAAACTCATTGTCAAAGACAAAATCATCCGAATTGCTGTTGTAGTGAATTTTACGGAGCACATCGGTGCTAAAGGCCCGGTAACCGGTATGGTATTCCGATAATTTCTGACCCATAATAAAATTCTGGAACAGGGTAAGGAATCTGTTTGCGATGTATTTGTACAGGGGCATTCCCCCTTTTAATGCCCCTACGCCCAAAATCCGACTCCCGAAAACTACAGGATAAACTCCATTGGCAATCAAATAACACATCGAATGAATCAGTTTTGGAGTATATTGGTAATCGGGGTGCAACATAACCACGATATCTGCATTAATTTCGAGAGCCTTATTATAACAGGTCTTTTGATTTCCTCCATATCCCTTATTCCTGTCGTGCCTGATAACGTACTGTATATTAAGCTTTGAAGCTAGGATCGAGGTTTCATCCTTACTGTTATCATCGACAAGAATAACATAATCTACGATATCGCGCGGCACCTCATTCAGAGTCATTTCAAGTGTCTCTTCAGCATTATAGGCCGGCATCACAACTGCAACTGTTTTATTAAGTATCATCCTTTATTTTTTATAAATTCTTTTAAGCAAAGCAAATCCCCCTTTTTTTTCCACAATTTCAAGTTGCGGATTTTGGTCGACAATTGACTGTAAAGCGGTGACTTTTGTCACAAAATAAACGTCACGGTCAACGGGCCCGTGCAGAAAAAATTCCTCTTCACTACCCTCCTTGCAGGCCCGCTGCATTTTATTGGCATAAAAGAACGGGGCATAACTGTAATAACCTATCGTGGAAACCCACACAGGCTTCCCTTTAAACGATTCGATATATGAGATTGCCGGACCCTGAGAATACTTCTCGATTTTCGGGACAACAAGTACCATCAGCAGAAACACAAACAGAACGGTACTGCCAAAAATGCCGAGTACTTGTCTCGTTCCGTGCCAATAAAACAGAGAGACAATCAGGCTTAATCCCAAAAATATTCCAACCAGAAATTCATACCCGCCCCAATGAATAGTCCGGTCAATACAGGCAATTGCGAAGTCATCCTTTATAAATGTCTTCAAAACCTCCGGCGAAATGGTAGTGGCAATTAATTGAAGCGCCCCGGGAATAAGGGCAAAAATAAGTCCCACAACCAAAAGTAAAACCTTATTTAGTTTACCCAGCGTGGCCCCGCTAAAACAGATTTCGTAAACAGTTAGTGCAGCAAGATAGGTTAACGGGAAATAGCACAATGAGCTGTAATGAACAATTTTTGTCTGGACCAGAGAAAAAATAATCAAAACCACCAAAAATAAAATAATCATCAGTCTTCGGAAGTCATTATTTTCGCTCTCTTTTTTAAAGAATGCCCTAAGAGCCAGAATAGATGAAGGAAATACTCCTAAAAACAGGACCAAAGGATGATAAAAGATACTGCCTCCATGCCCGGCGTCTTCGGTTTTCATCAGGCGCAACTGGTACCTGAAGAAATCATAAACCAGCTGCCAATTACCTACCAGGATCTGATAGATATGATAGGCTCCTCCCGAAAGGATTAATACTAATGTAAACAACAATATATCAGCCCATCTAAGGTATTTTAACTGCCTTTCAATCAGGATAAACAAAAGCAGCGAGGTTCCAAAAAGCAGAATGGCAACTGGTCCCTTTGTCAATACCGCCAATCCAAGGATCGCAGCCGAGAGAATTACTCTTTTAAACCCCTTTGGGTTAAGTGCCCTGTGCTGGAAATGCCGGAAGGCAAAATACAAGGACAGAAAGATGAACAGATTGAACCAGGGATCGATAATCCCCGATTTGAAATACAGAAAAGGTAAAACAGAGGCGCCATAGGCGATAGTCCAAAGCAAACCAAACTTATAGTTTTTTAATCTTTTCCCGATCTCAAACAAGGCCAGTAAGGTGAGCACTCCACAAATTGCATCCGGGAAACGGGCTGCAAATTCATTAACCCCAAACCATTTCATGCTAAATACCTGCATCCAGATAAATAATGGGGGTTTCTCCCAGAAGGGGATGAAATTGATGCTCACCGTGCTGTAATTGCCCGAAACCAACATCTCCCGGGCAGATTCCGCAAAATTTATTTCATCCCAATCGAATAAATGGACTAATCCGTTAAATGGCAAAAACAAAAGAAGTCCTGCCAACACAATTAATACCCTTATGCGGGTTTCCAATGAGATATTTTTAATCATGAAATTTGTTGTTTGACGAAAATCCCGGGGATATATCTGATTTTCTGATTAACCCATGAGCCTTTTAGAAAACCAGTTAGGTAATAGCATAACAGGGTTATAACCACCCCAATTAAAGCTCCAGAAACCACGTCAGCAGGAAAATGGGCCGAAATATACATTCTGGAATAACCAACCAAAAAGGCTATAACGAACAACAGCAGTTTCAGATAGCGGTTTTTGATTAAAATGGAGAGATATAATCCAACACTAAAGGCCGTTGCTGTATGTCCTGAAGGGAAGGTGCTCAGCGTAGGAGGATCATACCCCGGAATGAGATGAAGTATTTCGGAAGTTCCAAAATAAGCCACCGGCCGGTTTAATTCAGGGAAGATGTGATCCTTTAATATATTGACGATGATGGTGATCAACAGCGTTATTATTAGGAACGTGAGCGCATCACGGAATGATACCCACAGCAAAATCACAATCAGTAAGGCAGCAATGACTCCATCTCCCAGATTGGTCGTATACCGGAAAAAAAAATCGCCAAAATCTGAGTAATGCCGATTAACGAATAGGAACAGCCGTGAATTACCATAGACCCCCAGCAGTCCAAAAAAAAGTGCGGTAAAAAGGATATATGGAAGGATAAAATCCCGATTATCACCAATAACCGTACCCCAAAAAGATGTTTTCCTGAAATTTTGATCCATCGAATAAAAAATATCCGGCAAAGATAACAACCTATTGTTTCCGAATTGATTCAATCTGATCAAATCTAAATATTTTTTGCTCCTTCAGAGACAAATCAGCTATAAAATGTTGATTTATTATGTCTCTATGACGATCTGTATGGGTAGATAGGATTTTCTTACTGCTATTTGGTAATGGTTCGCGGCTAGCCTGAATACCTGTAACTAATTGACTTTCATTCTTAACCATGTTCTGGAAATGGCTACCTTCTTCCATCGAAAATCCGCCAGCTGCTAAATCCGGTCAAAAGATTGTTAAACGCGCTTATCCATATTTCTAAAAGCTTCAATTATATCCTCCATTGGAGGACTATTATCTAATTGAATTCCGAGAATCTGCAACAATTTCACCGACTCCGTTATCAATTCTGCGCGGGATAAATTGGTTTCATGGGCAAAATTCAGGTATTTCAATATCCAAAATGCGTTAAACAGGTGAAAAAATCTCTTTTCAAAGACTTTTGCAGCAGAACAATTCGCCTTCAGTTCCATAAGCTGAGAAATCGTTTGTGAACTTTCACAATAGGATTGCAAAGATTGATTCAAATTTCCGAAAATAGCCACAATTTCAGACCTTCCCATTGACCAAAAACGCGAAGAGTCTGCAAAAAAGGGTTTTAGGTGGTTAAATGCCTCGAGTGAATAGGTCGAATAAAGTTCGGAACTCCCGTTAACCCATTTTTTAAGAGCTGCACCAGTTCCAAATGGGACACGGTCTGATATTCGTGATGCTGGGAATACCGTGGCAGAAGTAATATTCCCATAATTTTCGAGAAGCACCAGCTTTTGCAGAAAGTAAAAATCCTCTCCGGCCTTTCGCCGGTTCATCCCTCCTTGTTTGACATAGGCTGAGGCTTTTACTGTAAAACTCGATCCCACAGTATAAATAGCATGTGGATAGCCACTCCATTGCAGGGCATTTTTGTAATACCGCATGTGAAGTTCGTAACGGATTATTCCTTCGCGAAGAGAGGAACTTATTTCGGGATTATCAAAAGGATGTTCGAAGTGGATCGTAAAGAAGTTGGATAACGGATTTTCGCGAAAAGCTCCTTCAACCCTCTGCAGGAAGTTGGGAGATACCGTACTATCCGCATCGAGCGATACAATGATTCCATCAGCAGATCCACTCTTAACAATTTGCCTGATAGCCTCGTCCATCCCTATTTTACGGGCCCACCCTACTCCTGCCCATTTTGATGGGAGGGCATGTGCATAAATACGGTTGACCTTAAAAAAACAATCAGATTGATGAGCTTGCCACTTTTCGATCAATTCCAGCGTCAGGATATTCAGAGCTATCGCTTCAGCCGGTGCATCGGAAGCATCATTGACTACAATAAGAACCGAAACATTTTCATTGGGAGGGATACAATCTGCCAGCGAATTGAGCGTTGTAAGTAGATCAGGTTCGTTGTAACATGGGATGACAACAAAAATCAGCCCCTGTTTTTCCGGCTGATCCAGGCAACAGGAGTATTGATCATTCTGCTGATTGAGGTATCTCTGGAAAATACCGGTTCCGGGACGAAATGGCTGAGTAAGCAAAACTACCGATTGTTAGCGATGTTAGAATTACATTTAATCGAATCGGAAATTACGATCTGCTCTTCTATTTTGTCTGAGATTTGTATCGTTCGTTCAGCCCCTGCGTTACTTCCCTGGTGATATTAAACTTAGGCGAGCCTTCGAGCATACTTTGACTATTGAGGATAAAATCGTATTTTTTGATCTCATTATAACTTTTAATATAAGAGGAGATGCTGTCAACAATCTGCTGATTGATCTGACCCTGCATCTCATTCAATTTCTGGGTTAACTCATAATCAAGCTTCTGAATCTCCTGCTGGGCTCCAACGAGTCGCTCCTGCTCCTGTTTGGCACGATCTTCAGTCAAAAACCCTCCACGCTGAACCTTTTCCTGAAAACTTGCAGCATCCCGCTCGAATTTAATCCGTTTGTCGGTGTATTCTTTTCTGAAAGTCTCTTTCTTTTCTGTGAATTCAGCATTTAATTTTTTTGCCAGCTCATACGTGAAAAGCATCGAATCCATTTTCACGTAGGCTATCGTTATCTGATGATTTGTCCCTTTTACCCGGTCAGGGCTACTTGACTTATCCTTGCTGTTCCCTGTTAAATGGATCAGGTATAAACCTGCCACTGCAAGTGCCAAAACGATATTTACAATTGTCGAGTTCTTCATAAAAAGTATTTATGTCTTATTCTCCTGGATAATTTTTGAATGACAAATATAATCGAAAAGTCGAATCATAAAACCAAGGGATCAATTTTTGTTTACCGACTAATCTTTTGCATTGCAAAAATATTAAAAATGATCCTCTGTATTGATAAACATCATAGATCATTTGATTCTGTCACTCTACTTTTACAAAGATTACAAAACCGAATTATTTCCGTTTGACCTGAGAAATAAATGATTATCAAATAAATTATACGCTTAATCCGAAAAGATGATTAATCAACTCATTGCCCGAATGCTTCCCTATTTTCCTAAAAGAGTCGTGTGGATTTTTTCTAAACGGTATATTGCCGGTGAATATATCAGCGATGCGCTCACAGAATCACGCAAACTCAACCTTACAGGGACGATGGTTACTACTGATTTATTGGGCGAATATGTAAATAATCTGGATGAAACCATTTACTACAAGGAGCTTTACATCGAACTAATTGAAAGATTCACCACTGAAAAGATTGATGGAAATTTCTCCGTTAAGCCCTCGATGTTCGGGTTGTTGCTCGACAGTGAAGCTTGTTACCGGAATTTGCGTGACATAGTGGAGGTTGCCGACAGGTGTGACACGTTCATCAGAATCGACATGGAAGATTCGGGTTGCACTTCGGTTGAACTCGAAATTTTCAGGCGTTTAAAAACAGAGTTTCCTTCCCGCGTCGGATTGGTGGTTCAGGCATATATGCGCCGGACCCTTGGCGATATCAAAAGCTTAATGGATTTAAATACGCCCGAGGCTCCGGTGAATCTAAGACTATGTAAAGGAATCTATGTTGAAGCGGCCCAGATTGCGTACCAGGAGCACCAGGAAATCAGGGATCATTATGTCGAAGATTTGCAATTTATGCTTTCGAACGGCATTTACGCAGGAATCGCCACACACGACAATTATCTGATCAATAAAGCCTATGAGCTTATTGAACAGCTAAAAGTGCCGAAGGATAAATATGAGTTCCAAATGCTTTATGGAGTCACACCTCATCTAAGAAGTTCCATACTGGGCAAGGGACACAGGATGCGGGTCTATGTTCCATACGGGAAACAGTGGTTTGGATATTCAACCCGAAGGCTTAAAGAAAATCCGGCAATGGTTTGGCATATTATTAAAGCCATCTTCATTCGGAAATAAAATACCGCAGATTACTTTTTTTTTATAAATCACACCCTTTATCTTGGAGGAACCAGAATGGTATCTTTTGTTGCTTCAGGCTGGAGTATTGCTCTTCGTACAGCTTCGAAATGTTTTAATAAAATCTCCGACTCAGAATTGGTAATCAGCTCCTTCACCTTTTTACCTGAGGCGATAACTGGTAATCCGTAAATCACCCTGTATGTCTTGTAACTCTGGGTTGACAATCCGAAGCTGTTTTCCGGTGTAACGAGCATTCCTTTGTACTCGTTGCGGATCTGATTGGTTAGCATCGTTAACCTGACGTCCATATCGGAATTATAATCTTTGGGCGCACGTGTCAGCCCCTCCGCAACTGCCTTGTTGACATTATTTTGTGCAATATTCATGGTATTTTGATCCGTTTGAACCGACTTAATGATGATTGATGGGGAGCTGATTCGACGCAGAATGATGACTTCAGCTAATTTTACCGATTGCTCCTTCATGAAAATACCCATGACATACTCTTGCGATCTTAACGTATCGGGCACTATTATCGTGGTAGGTTGATGACCCATATACGTAAAAATAACGGTGTCATTCGGAAAACCATAAAATGAAAAACGACCAGTTTCATTGGTAGCCAATCGGTATTGATGATTAATGCTGAAATTAGCTTTGGAAAGGGGCTCCATTGTTTGGCTGTCGAATGCGATTCCCGTAATAAAAACAGATTTTGGATTCTTAACAGGGACAACCTGCCCTTTCAGACTGATTACTAATGAGTTAATAATCAGCACGATTAATACAAATCGCCTTAATTTTGGATTTTTCATAACAGCTTTTATTAATCAGTTTGAGATGTATAAAGATAATCGTTTTTTTTCCGTTCTGTCCAGATAAATATGGCATTGGTCATCCCGCCCCGAAGTTTATTTCACATGTTTAATAACATCAAAAAAATAATACACCGACGTGAATAAAAGACTAAGTTTGCAGAACGGATCAGAACAGATGATTCGTTAGTTTTCATGCATGAATAAATTCAGTTTTAAACCTAATCTGGACTCTGGCGTATCAAAGGTTCAACAACTCGTTGATGCACTGCTTCGTTCCATTAATTTTAAAATGCTTCACGAAGGTGATGCACTCCCTTCTGTTAATGATTTGATGAAGGAATCAGGTTTATCACGTGATACCGTATTTAAAAGTTACACTGAACTTAAGCGACGTGGAATTGTTGAGGCGATACCGAATAGGGGTTATTTTGTTACCCGGTCGCAAAAACAGGTATTTCTCTTTCTGGATACTTTTAAAGCCTACAAGGAGGTTCTGTATAATTCATTTAAACAGAGCCTTCCGCGTAATGTAAGGATTGATATTAATTTTCACCATTACAATTTTGATCTGTTTGAATCAATCATTCGTAATAGCATCGGAAAGTTCAATTCCTATATTATCATGAATTTTAATCATCCTGAAATTCCAGGGATTGTCAGTGAGATTGATTCCGACAAATTGCTTCTTATTGACTGGCAGATCCATTCAGAGGCCGGACAGGCAAAAGTTTATCAGGATTTCGGAGAATCGGTATATCGTTGTCTCTGCTCTGGATGGCACCTGCTCCGGAAATATAGCGAACTGGTCTGCGTTTATCCCGAATACACGTTCCATCCTATGGAATCCGTTGAAAACGTAAACCGTTTTTGCGATGATAATAATTTAAAATTCAGCATTATATACAATATTGGTGATCTTGACATTCAAATCGGCAAAGTTTATCTGGTTTTTGAGGACATTGATCTTGCAGCCATACTGGAACAGGCGAATAATAAAAAATTCAGGCTTAGGGACGACTTTGGAATCCTCTCCTATAATGATACGCCAATGAAGAAATTTATTTCTGAGGGAATCACCGTAATTTCTACCGATTTCAAACTGATGGGGCAAAAAGCAGCTGAATTTGCGGTATCCAATTCGAAACTTGATTTTATGGTCCCAACTGAATTAATTATCCGGGAATCGCTCTGATTAGCATGACACAACTGAACAGAATTTTTAACTATTCAACTTTAGACTGATATGTATTTATTAGGTATTGACATTGGGAGTTCATCGGTAAAAGCTACCATCATGAACGGTGAAACAGGGGAGATTGCAGGATCTTCATTTTATCCTAAAAGTGAAATGGCTATCCTTGCCATCAAATCAGGCTGGGCCGAACAGGAGCCTATCCAGTGGTGGGAAAACCTGAAACTGGCTATCTCAGGGGCTCTGACCCTGGCGAAAATATCGGGCAAGGATATTGGCGGGATAGGAATTTCCTATCAGATGCACGGCCTTGTTATTGTGGATAAAGAACAAAATGTGCTACGTCCTTCCATTATTTGGTGCGATAGCCGTGCCACTGAAATTGGGAATAAAGCGTTTAATGAAATTGGCAACGAGGCATGTCTTCATTCATTACTAAATTCACCCGGAAATTTCACCGCCTCCAAACTTAAATGGGTAAAAGAAAATGAGCCCAAATTATACGATAAGATTGACAAAATAATGTTGCCCGGCGACTATATCGCCATGCGGTTAACCGGCGAAATCAGAACCACAGCCTCCGGATTATCCGAAGGGATGTTTTGGGATTTCAGGAAAAACAAAGTATCTGAGCTGGTGCTGAATTACTATGGATTCCAGAAAGAACTGATTCCTGAACTCGTGGATACCTTTGGTATTCAGGGGCTTGTTTCTGCAGGAATTGCTGCTGAACTTGGTTTAAAACCTGGTATCCCGGTAACCTACAGGGCAGGTGATCAGCCTAATAACGCATTGTCGCTGAATGTTCTGAATCCCGGGGAAATAGCAGCCACTGCAGGTACATCGGGTGTGGTTTACGGCGTAAGCGGAGAAGTTAAATACGATCCGCAGTCCAGGGTGAATACTTTTGCTCACGTGAATCATTCAGCTGAGGCTGAACGGTTAGGCGTTTTGCTTTGCATCAACGGAACAGGGATTCTCAATTCCTGGATGAATAAGAATATCGGCAATCAAAGTTATTCATACGAACAGATGAATGAGCTGGCAGGCCAGATTCCTACCGGTTCGGAGGGCATTTCGGTACTCCCTTTTGGAAACGGTGCAGAGCGTGTTCTTGGAAACAGGAATATCGGCGCTCAGATCTGTGGCGTTGATTTTAACCGTCATGGTCAGGGACATTTGTTCCGGGCTGCCCAGGAAGGGATTGTTTTCTCCTTTAAATATGGGATGGACATTCTCAAGGAAACAGGAATCGAAGCAAAAGTAATTCGCGCAGGCCAGGCCAATATGTTCCTTAGCCCGGTTTTCCGCGAAACGCTGGCCAATATTACAGGTGTTTCAATTGAATTGTACAATACGGATGGTGCAGCCGGCGCGGCAAGGGGAGCCGGTGTAGGTTTGGGCTATTATGCCTCATTTGCAGAAGCATTTTCCGGGCTGAAGAAACTCGACCTGGTGGAACCCGATTTAAAGGTAAAGGATTTGATTAATGAAGCCTATCAAAGCTGGGAAACCAACCTGAATAAATTTACCGGAAATCAATAATCATATTATTGATTATCATATATATAATAGTTTTAACAAAATAAACAGAATAATTATGGACGCATTTATTGGAAAAAAAGAGTATTTCCCCGGAATCGGGAAAATCAAATTTGAAGGAGTTGAATCGAGAAACCCACTGGCTTTTAAATGGTACGACGAAACCAGGGTGATCAATGGAAAGACAATGAAGGATCATTTGCGCTTTGCAATTGCCTACTGGCATACTTTCTGCGGCGACGGTGGCGATCCTTTTGGCCCCGGAACAAAAAATTTCCCATGGACCGGAGCACCGGATCCTTTGGAAGCTGCTTATAATAAACTCGATGCTGCATTTGAATTTATTACTAAAATTGGGGCTTCCTATTACTGTTTTCATGATACCGATGTGGTTGGCGACGGTTCTGTTTTCCAGATTGAGAAAAGATTGGGACAGGTTGTACCGGTTATTCAACAGATGCAAAAAGATTCAGGAGTTCAACTGCTTTGGGGAACGGCCAATGTATTCTCCAATCGCCGGTATATGAACGGAGCATCAACCAATCCCGATTTCAACGTTTTGACTAACGCAGCGGTTCAGGTGAAAAATGCCATTGATGCTACCATTGCATTAGGCGGAACCAACTACGTTTTCTGGGGTGGACGTGAAGGGTATATGACACTTCACAATACCAATACCAAGCGGGAGATCGAGCATCTTGGACGATTCCTTCAGATGGCGCGTGATTATGCACGGAAACAAGGATTCAAAGGAGATTTCCTGATTGAGCCGAAACCAATGGAACCGACCAAACATCAATATGACTTTGATACGCAAACAGTTATTGGATTCCTGCGTCAGTTTGGACTCGATAAGGATTTTAAGATGAATATCGAAGTTAACCATGCTACCTTAGCTGGCCACACCTTCTCACATGAATTGCGGATGGCTGCTGATGCCGGTGTTTTCGGATCGATGGATGCCAACAAAGGGGATTATCAGAATGGATGGGATACCGATGAATTCCCTACCAATATATACGAGGTAACCGAGGCAATGATAGAAGTTATTCAGGCAGGAGGATTCATTAATGGCGGAATAAACTTCGATGCCAAAACACGTCGCTCCTCTTCAGATCTGGAAGATATATTCATCGCCCATGTTTCGGGAATGGATGTTTTTGCCAGGGCTTTGGTGATAGCTGATAAACTTCTGAAAGAATCCGATTATCTCAAATTACGCAAAGAGCGTTACAGCTCATTTGACAGCGGAAAAGGGGCTGAATATGAAGCAGGGAAGCTTACCTTTGAAGACCTTCGCGACATTGCCTCAGATTTGGGTGAACCTCAGCAGGTCAGCGGGAAACAGGAGAAATTTGAGCAGCTGATTAATTTCTATATCTGATTTATTTTTAATTATTAAACCAGCCGGGACACCCGATGTTCCGGCTGGTTCTATCATTTCCATAAAAACAAATACCGGTAAATCATGGCCTTCATTGACACATCCTCAAAATCCGCATCAAGCTCCTTTCAAAAAGGAAATCCCTTATATATTGTCCTGCTTACGTTAGTGGCTACACTGGGCGGATTATTATTCGGATATGATACAGCAGTAGTAAACGGAGCAGAGAAATCGCTGGTTGAATTTTATATTTCCAAAATCACCGACCCTGCAAATTTTGCTTATGCGGTAAAAATAATCACGCAGTATAAGATCATGATGGCCTTGGTTCTCTTTCTGGTTTTTGGAATTATCTCAGGTCAGTTTATCAAACTGCTGGGTAAAAAGAGAGGTTTGATCTCCGGAGCAGTAATTCTTGGGATTCTGGCGGTCTGGATAATTAGTTTTTTGTCAAAAGTGATTCCAACCGATGCCTCAGCTTTAAAAGATT
>TBL_comb47_HYPODRAFT_10005586_pt1 | contig 13970 bp, 9 predicted proteins | sample TroBogypolimnion_40_FD_10682 | JGI IMG/M metagenome (IMG submission 10682)
GGCCATCCGCCTCTACATCGACACGCGGCTCGAACGCGGTGAACCCGCCGTCGTCACGTGTTCCGCCCTCCGCGAAAAACATCGCGCCGTCCTCCTCGCCGACCCCGCGCACGTGAAACTGATCTATCTGCGCGGCTCACGTGAGCTGCTGTGGTCCCGCATCAGCGCGCGCAAGGGGCATTTCATGAAGCCGGCCATGCTCGACAGCCAGCTCGCGACGCTGGAGGAGCCCGTCAACGCGCTCGTCATCGACATCGCCCCGCCCCCCGCGGAAATCGTCGCCCATCTCCGCCGCGTCCTCGCCGCATGACCTCNCCCGCCGGCAAACGTCTTCGTCTCCTCGGCAGCGTGCTCAGCGTGCTGGTGCTGCTGGCTGGCCTCGTCGTCGGCTGGGGCTACTACCGGTTGCGCGCCAGCCTGCCGCAGCTCGACGGCCACGTCGCATTGGCGGGGCTCAGCGCGCCCGTGACGATCACGCGCGATGCGCTCGGCGTGCCCGCGATCAAGGCCGCGACGCGCCCCGATGTCGCGCGCGCCCTGGGCTACCTGCATGCGCAGGACCGCTATTTCCAAATGGACCTCCTGCGGCGCCGCAGCGCGGGTGAATTGTCCGAGCTGTTCGGCAAGGTGGCGCTCAACCTCGACCGCAGCACCCACCGGCATGGCTTCCGCGCGCTCGCCCAGAAGGTCCTCGCGTCGCTGCCGCCCGCCGACCGGGCCCTGCTCACGAGCTACAGCGCCGGCGTCAACGCCGGCCTCGCGGCCCTTCACGAAAAACCCTTCGAGTACCTCGTGCTCCGGGTGCAGCCGGAGCCGTGGCGGCCCGAGGACAGTCTGCTCGTCATCTACTCGATGACGCTCGATCTCCAGGATTCCTCCGGCACCTACGAGCTGTGCCTCGCCACGCTGCGCGACCAGTTGGGCAACGACGGCCTCGCTTTCTTTGCGCCGTTGGTCGGGCCCAACGACGCCGCGCTCGACGGCAGCACCGCACCCTTACCGCCGATTCCTTCCCCGCGGCTCATCGACCTGCGCCATCCCGCCGCCCAAGCGCGGGTCCGGCCGCCCGGGATCACTCCGCTGTTCGCTGCCGCCCCAGAGCGTGAGCCGGAAATGCTGCCCGGCAGCAACAGCTTTGCCCTCGCCGGCACGCACACCGCCAGCGGCGCGGGGTTGCTCGCGAGCGATCCGCACCTCGACCTCAACGTGCCCAACATCTGGTATCGCGCTTTGCTCGAGTGGACCGAGCCTGCCCCGACCCAGATCGTGGGCGTCACACTGCCGGGCCTTCCCTTCGTTGTGATTGGCAGCAACGGCCACATCGCCTGGGGTCTCACCGACGGCTACGTCGACACGGGCGACCTCGTGGCCGTCGACGTCAACGCCATCGACCACTCGCTCTACAAGATTCCTGGCCATACCGAGCTGCTGGAAATCGAAAAGCGCACGGACGTCATCCGCGTCAAGGGCGCGGATCCGGTCACCGTCGAGACGCCGTGGACGGTCTGGGGCCCGATCGTCGCCACCGACGCCAAGTCCCGCCCGCTCGCGTATCACTGGACCGCCCACGATCCGGCCGCGACCAATCTCGACTTCATCCAGCTGGAATCAGCGCCGACGGTCGCCGCGGCGGTTGCGGTCGCGCACCACGCCGGCATCCCCGCCCACAATTTCGTCATCGCGGACGCCGCGGGCAACATCGCGTGGACCATCATCGGCCGGCTGCCGAAGCGCGTGGGCTTCGACGGCCGCCTCCCCACGTCGTGGAGTTTCGGCGACCGCCACTGGGATGGTTTCGTGCCCCCTGACCAGGTCCCCGCCGTCATCGCCCCACCCAGCGGGCGCGTGTGGACGGCGAACAACCGCGCCCTGGGCGGCTCGGCGCTCGCCCTGCTCGGTGACGGGGGCTACGCCGCCGCGCCACGCGCGGCCCAGATCCGCGACGATCTCGCCACCGTCGAGAAGGCCGTGCCGCGCGACCTGCTCGCCATCCAGCTCGACGACCGCGCGTTCTTCCTCGAACGCTGGCAGAAACTCCTGCTCGCGGTGCTGACGCCCGAGGCCGTGGCCGGCCACAAGTCCCGCGCCGAGCTCCGCTCCCTCGTCGAGCACTGGGGGGAAAGCGCCGCCGTGGATTCCGTCGGCTACCGGCTGGTGCGGGGTTTCCGCAGCTGCACGGCCGACTTTGTTTTTCCCCCGATCTTTGCCCCGTGCGTGGATGCCATGCCGGGATTCGACTGGGCGCGGTTTCACTACGAGGACGCGCTCTGGACCTTGATCGAGCAAAAGCCCGCGCATCTGCTCAATCCGCAGTTTTCCTCGTGGGACGCGCTGCTGCTCGCCGCGGCCGACCACGTCGTCACCGAGGTGGACAAGCAGGGCCTGACCCTCAGTCAGGCGACCTGGGGACGCCGCAATACCGCCCACATCATGCACCCGTTCGGCCGCATGCTGCCCGCCTGGCTGGGTGGCTGGCTGAACATGCCGGCGGATCCGCTGCCGGGCGACATCAACATGCCGCGGGTTCAGACTCCCGCCTTCGGCGCCAGCATGCGTATGGAAGTCTCGCCGGGGCGCGAAGCCGAGGGACTTTTCCAGATGTCGGGCGGCCAGAGCGGTCACCCCCTCTCGCCGTATTACCGCGCCGGCCACGAGAACTGGGTCCACGGCACGCCCGGCCCCCTCCTGCCGGGTCCGGCGATGCACACGTTGACCCTGAGTCCGTAATCACCACGAAAAACACGAAACCAGTTGGTTTGGTTTTCGGGTGTTTCGTGTTTTTCGTGGTTAAAATCCGCTGGGATTGAGTTTTGGCGGTCACCAGCCCAGCCTCGCGCCATGCTGCACGTCCTCGATCATCCGCTCGCGGCGCACGTCATCACGCATTTGCGCGACAAGACGACCAAGCCGGCCACGTTCCGCACCCTCAGCTACCAGATCAGCCTGCTCCTCGCGATCGAGGCGACACGCAATCTGCCCACCGAGCCCAAGGCGATCGAAACGCCGTTGGAGCCGATGACCGGCCGTGTGCTCACGCACCAGCCGCTCGTGGTCGTGCCCATCCTCCGCGCCGGCCTCGGCATGGTGCAACCGTTCGTGGATATTTTCCCCGACGTCAGCGTCGGCTACATCGGACTCGAGCGCGACCACACCACCGCGATCGCGCGAAGCTACTATTGCAAACTTCCCGTGGTCAGCGGCCGGCGGATCGTGCTCGTGGACCCGATGCTCGCCACCGGCGGTTCGGCGGTGAAGGCGATTGATGTCGTGCGCGACGCGGGCGGCGCGGACATCACGCTCGTCAGCATCGTGAGCTCGCCCGAGGGCGTGGCCGAGGTGGAAAGCCACTACCCCAAGCTCCCCATTTTCACCGCCGCGCTCGACCGCGGCCTGAATGCGAAAAAATACATCATGCCCGGCCTGGGCGATTTCGGCGACCGGCTCTACGGCACCTGAACCATGAGCCTTCCCGGCAAACTCGGCCTGATTTACGTTGTTTCGGAACTCGCCCTCGGCTTCCTGCGCCGCTCCGGCGCGAAGTCCAAGCGCCAGGACGGCGGCTCGCTCACCGTGCTCTGGGTCACCATCACGCTGAGCATCGTCGCTGGCATGATTGTGACGTGGTTGCTGCCGCAATTCGGCTTTCCCCTGTCGCGGGCGGTCGCCCAGATCCTCGGGACGGTCTTCGCCTTCGCACTGGTGCTGCGGTGGTGGGCGATCCTTTCCCTCGGGAAATTCTTCACCATCGACGTCGCCATCGCACAGGACCACCGCCTGATCATCCGCGGCCCTTACCACTGGATGCGGCACCCCTCCTACACCGGCATGCTGCTCGCGTTCCTCGCGCTCGGGGCGACGTTCCAGAACTGGATTTCGATCGCTGCGATCATGATCCCGATCTCGCTCGCGCTCGCCTACCGCATCTACGTCGAGGAAATCGCCCTCGAGGCCACGTTCGGCTCAGCATATCACCGCTATGCCGAATCGACGAAGCGGCTGATTCCCGGCGTGTTTTGATACCAGGGCTCCCTCGCCTGTCATTCTGAGCGCAGCGAAGAATCCAGTGGGATTCCGCCCAACACTCCGGCGCGGATCCAAATGGATTCTTCGCTGCGCTCAGAATGACAAAGCGTAGTGGGCGGTGCTTAGGCCAACGCGTCGTAGAGAATCTCCGCCGGGTGCTGGCCGTGGCGGCCGGTGGCGTCCTTGACTTGGTGGCGGCAGCTGGTGCCCGATGCGGCGAGGATGGCATCGGCGGGCATTGCGCGAACGGCGGGGAACAGCACTAGCTCGCCGATCTGCTGCGAGACGTCGAAATGCTCCACTTCGTAGCCGAATGATCCGGCCATGCCGCAGCAGCCGCTGGGGATGATTGACACCTTGTAATTCACCGGCAGCTCGAGCGCCTTCACCGCGGGCGTGAGCGACGACAGCGCCTTCTGGTGACAGTGACCATGCAACTTGATCTGGCGCGGCGCCGTCGTGAAGGACTCACGCTTGATCTTCCCGCGGTCGGCCTCGCGCGCGATGAACTCTTCGAACAGCAGCGCGTTTTTCGCCAGCTGCCGCGCCGGCTCGATCAGCGCCGCCGGCACGAGGTCGGGATACTCGTCGCGGAAACCGAGGATGCCCGAGGGCTCGAGCCCGATGAGCGGGGTCTCGGCGGTGACGATGGGCGCGAGCAGTTGGACGTTCCGGATCGCGAGCTTCTGCGCGGAGCGGATCAGGCCTTTCGAGAGCTGGGCCCGGCCACTGTCGACGTGCTTCGGGATGATCACCTCGTAGCCAAGCCGGTTGAGCAGCTGCACCGCCTTGATGCCCATCTCCGTATCGTTGTAGTTCGTGAATTCGTCGCAGAAGAGAAACACCCGGCCGTTGGCCCACGGGCCGGAATTTGTGGGTCGGGCTTTATGCCCGACATCCGACTTTGCCTTGTCGGGCGTAAAGCCCGACCCACAGCCGGCCGGCCGGTTCGCAAATTTGGCGTGCCAGCGGCGAAGCGTCGTCTTGTACAGCTTGGGCATACTCCGCTTGGGCGAGAAACGGGCGAACTTCTTGATGAGCAGGGCCGTCACCGGGTTCGTCACCGCCCAGTTGAACACCGGCGGCACCAGTGCGGCCAACGCCATGAACTGGGAGAAACTCCCCACCAGCCGCGAGCGCAGCGGCACGCCGTGCGTGTCGTAGTAGTGCTGCGCCCACTCGGCCTTCAGCCGCGTGATGTCCACGGCGGACGGGCACTCGGTCTTGCAGCCCTTGCACGACAGGCAGAGCGCCATGACTTCGGCGATTTCCTTGCTGTCGAACGGCCGGGACGCGTCGCGCGGGTGCGTGAGCATGTGGCGGAGCATGTTGGCGCGGGCCCGCGTCGTGTCCTGCTCGTTGCGCGTGGCCATGTAGCTGGGGCACATCGTGCCGCCCATGAGCGCGGACTTCCGGCAGTCGCCGGAACCGTTGCACTTCTCCGCCGCGCGCAGGATGCCCTGCGTCGCGCTGAAATTGAAAATCGTCGGGTAATCCGGCGTGGCCTCCCCAGGCCCATGCCGCAGCGACGTGTCCATCGGGGGCGTGTCGATGATCTTGCCGGGATTGAACAGACCGGCGGGGTCGAAGGTCGTCTTCACCCGGCGCATCAGCGCGTAGCACTCGTCGCCCACCATGAAGCGGATGAACTCACCCCGCAGCCGCCCGTCGCCATGCTCGCCGCTGAGCGAGCCGCGATACTTCTTCACTAATGCGGCCACGTCGGTCGCGATGCCGCGAAACATTTTCAAACCCTCCGCGGTCTTCAGGTTGAACAGCGGCCGCGTGTGCAGCTCGCCGGCTCCGGCGTGCGCGTAGTAGACGCAGGCGATGCCGTATTTCTCGCGCATCAACGTGTCGAATTCGCCGATGTAGGCGGGCAAATCCGCCACCGCCACCGCCGTATCCTCGACGACTTCGCGCGGCTTGGCGTCGCCGACGACGTTGCTCATCAACCCCTGGCCGGCGCGGCGCAGCTCCCACACCTTGTTGCCGTCCTCGCCCCAGAGCACGGGATACGCGTGCCCGAGCCCGGCAGCGCGCAGCTCGGCCTCCAGCGTCCGCAACACGGCCTCGATCTCCGCCTTTTGCTCGCGGCGGATCTCGATGACAAGGATGGCGCCGGGATCGCCCTGCACAAAGAAGCGGTTCTTCGCCTGCTCGAGGTTCGTCTTCGTGCATTCGAGGATGTGGCAGTCAATCAGCTCCACGCCGCTGGGCCGGTGACGCAGCGCGATCAGCACGGCCTGCAGCGACTCCTGCACCGAGGCGAAGTGTGCGCACATCAGCGCCCCGGGCGGCGGAAGCGGTTCGCAGTTGAGCTCGAATTCCAGCCCGAGGAACAGCGTGCCCTCGGAGCCCGCCAGCAGCCGACAGAGGTTGAAGGGCTTGTCCGACGCCGGGTCGAACACCGCGCAGTCCATCAGCGCATCGAGCGCGTAGCCGGTGTTGCGCCGCGTGACCGTCGCCTGGGGAAAATGCTCGCGGATCAGGTCGCGGTTGGCCGGGTTGCCCAGCTCGTCGCGCACCATGCGATAAATTTTCGCCTCGAGCGAGTCAGTGCCGGCACATTTGGCGTCGAACTCCGCGCGCGTGAGCGGGCCAAACGTCACCTCGGAGCCATCACTGAGCAACCCGCGCGCCGAGACGAGGTGGTCGCGCGTCGAACCGTACACGAGGGAGTTGGAGCCGCAGGAGTTGTTGCCGATCATGCCGCCCATCATCGCGCGGTTGGCGGTGGACGTCTCCGGGCCGAAGAGCAGGCCGTGCGTGGCCAGCACGAGGTTGAGTTCGTTGCGCACCACGCCGGGCTGCACGCGCGCGCGGCGGGCGACGGGGTCGATCGAGACGATGCGCGCCAGGTGGCGGCCGAGGTCGACGACGAGGCCGTTGCCGACGACCTGCCCCGCCAGCGAAGTGCCGGCGCCGCGGGGAATGAGCCCGAGGCTGTGCGCGCGGGCGAAGGCCAGCAGCTTTTTCACATCCGCCTCGCTGCGCGGCAGCGCCACCGCCGCGGGCAGCTCCTGATATTCCGAAGCGTCCGTGGCATAGAGCAGGCGGAGAGGCCGGTCGGTGTGGAGGTCTCCCTCAAGTTCCCGTGCGAGTTGGTCGAAGTCAGCGGGCGCGATAGCGGGCATGGCCCGGAAAAACTAACCGTTTCCAACTCCCATGGCTAGCCTCCGGCCGTGTTCATTACCTCCGGGAATGCTCGCGATAACTCCCGGGCATCCCCGACAAACGTCTCAAACCACCCCTCCGTCATCCCTCGCCCATCCCCGCCCTGCCCTGCGGGATTTTCACGTATTACGTGAAAAGTAGGTTGGGCTGAACCGCGGGAAAATCCGTGCCCGTTGGTTTGCGTCCGCATGCGGGACGGGCGCCGCTTCACCAGCACCATTCAATCCAGCCATCCGCCGGTCGCCTGCACGGGCGTGAGGTCGCCCTGGCGCGTGATCCACACCGCCAAGGCGTGACGCGTGACACCCGTGACCTTCGGCGCGGGCAGCGCGATTTCTTTTCCCAGCGGGGCATTCCGCAGCGCCAGGGCAATGAACTCGTGGTGCAGCGTCGCGCCCTGGTTCTCGCCGCCGCCGACCTGCGACGTGATGCCGCCGCCGAGGATGGCGGCATGCACTTCGAACCTGCCGCCGACCTGCGCGCCCGCCGGAACGAATTCCGCGTGCAACGTGCCCGCGTCGTAGCGCGCCGTCAGCCGCCCGGCCGTCGCGCCGGACAGCGCGAGCGAATGCTGCCCGCCGAGGTCGGCGCCGTTGTGCACGAGGCATGGGGTGTAGACGTTCTCGCTGTGCCATGCGGCCGCGTAGGCGTATTCGCGCTGCGTGAACTCCCGCGTGGAAAACCGGTCGGGCCAGCCGAGGCGGTTCCAGTAGTCGACGTGAAATGCCACCGGCACGAAATCGCGCCACAGGCCCGGCTGGTCGCGCAGGGTCGCCAGAAACCGCTCCGCCGGCGGACAACTGCTGCAGCCCTCGCTGGTGTAAAGCTCCAGCAAGGTGGTTTGCGTGGTCCCGCTGGTGAACTCAACGGGACGTGCGTCCGCCGCCGATAGGCGCGCGAGCATGCCCAAAGCCACCCCGATAAATAAAATCGCCCTCATGCCGGATAGAGCGTCGGAGAAGGTGCTTTATTCCTCACAGCAGCCGCAGGGGCGCAGACTCGCTGCGGCCCCTTTGCCTTTCCCGCAGGGCCGCAGCAAGCCTGCGCCCCGACGGTTCCGGCAACGGCTTACTTCCAGTCCAGCACGAGGCGCGTGAAGTAGAGCGTGTCGAGGCGCTCGACGCCGGGGCCGGGCTTGCTGGTGTAGTCGTTGCTCACGCCGAGGCGGAGCTTCCACTGCGGGTCCGCCAGCGGCACTTCGTAGAACGACTCGTGAGTGAAGTGAAAGTTGCTGAAGTCCGAGAAGGCCGGCGTGTAGGTCAGGCGGTCAACCAGCTTGGACGCCTTGAACTCCCACTCGTGGTTCAGCCCGAAATCAAGGCCGGCGCTGCTCAGCGTGGGATGCGTGGGATTGCCGTAGGCCTCGTAACGATACGAGACACCGGCGCGGAACGTCAGCAGATGCTTGGCTTCCTTGAGATAGTCGTAGCCCAAACCCACCGCGGCGGTGTTGTAGAGGGTGATGTCCTTTACGCGGTCGAAGCCGCCCTCGTCGCGCGCATACCACGAGGTCTTGCCCGAGAAATTATCCTGGTAGTCGATGCCGGCCGAGAACTGGTCGGCGGACTTCACGCCATCCGTCACCTGGCGATTGTAGGACGTGAAGAGCTGCAGGGTGTCATCCGGGGTCTTGAGCGTGGCGCGGAACGCCCCCGCCGTGCCGAGCTGCTCCGAATTGCCGGTCTTGCCGGAAATGTCCACGGTCGCCTCATAGCTCCAGTGGCGGCGGAGAGACACGACGAGCGGGTCTTCCTGCCCGACCGGCCATGTGGCCGCGACCTTCGCCACCTGCGTGGAGAGCTGGCCGTCCGGGCCCGTGATCTTGAGCGCGCCACCCTCGGTGAGCAGGCTGCCCTGCAGGACCGTGCCTGAGGAAAGGCGCACGACGACCGGGGCCTCGGTCGCGATGCTGGCGACCTCGGACTGCTTGACGGTGAGGTCACCGGCGTAATCCGTCGTCAGATAGACGCTGCCGCCGTCGATCTTGGTGACCTTGCCGACGAGGCGGGCGCCGTTCTTGGTTTCAACGATGTCGGCCGAAAGGCGCGACGCCGCCACGGTGGCGCAGGCAATTAGGCTGATGAGGCGGGCGGTCTGGAGGAGGTTCATGGCGAAAATGAAACGGGGAAAAAACCTCTTTTGAGCCGGATGTGTCAACAAAACTGTCCGGTCCACCCAATTTTGACAAATTACGCGCACCACGGCTCGACAAGCTCCGGCCGGCGGCGTTGTTTCGACGGACAGCCGCATGTCCGCGTCCGTTTCACGCCCCGCCCTCATCGTCGCCGACCACTGGCGCGACTACGAGCTGCTGGAATGCGGCGACGGCCTGAAGCGCGAGCGCTGGGGCGAATTCACTCTCGTGCGGCCCGACCCGCAGATCATCTGGCCGCGACCCGGCCCGAAAGCCGGCGCTGCGTGGGACGAATGGGATGGATTTTACCACCGCAGCGAGGCCGGCGGCGGCCGGTGGGAATTCCGCCGTCCCCTGCCTGATTCCTGGAAGATCAGTTACGGCCCGCTCACCTTCAAAATCCACCCCACCTCGTTCAAGCACACCGGGCTTTTCCCGGAACAGGCGGTGAACTGGGACTGGTTCAGCGCGAAAATCAAAGCGGCGCGCGCCGCCGGCGAAGCCGCAGGTGGTGAGCCTGGTCGAACCATCAGCGTGCTCAACCTTTTCGGCTACACCGGCGCCGCCACGGTCGCCGCCGCCGCCGCGGGCGCTTCGGTGTGCCACGTGGACGCCGCCGAGGGCATGGTGAAATGGTGTCGCGAGAACGCCGCGCTCAGCGGCCTGGCCGACGCGCCCGTCCGTTACATCGCGGACGACTGCCTGAAATTCGTCCGCCGCGAGATCAAGCGCGGCCGGAAATACGACGCCATCATCATGGACCCGCCGACCTACGGCCGCGGCAGCACGGGCGAAATGTGGAAGCTCGAGGACCACCTCTGGGAATTGCTGACGGAGTGCCGCGGGCTGCTGACGGACGCGCCGCTGTTTTTCCTGATCAACGCCTACACCGCCCGCCTCTCGCCGACGGTCGTCGCCAACCTGCTCGCCGAGCTGATGGCCGGCCGCAAAGGCGCAATCACCGCCGGCGAAGTCGGCCTCCCGATCCAAGCCGATGGCAAGGTCCTCCCCTGCGGCATCTACGGCCGCTGGGAGGCGTGAGTGGCACTTGTGGGCGGGGTTTATCCCCGACATGGATTCGCGACCTGTCGGGCGTGAAGCCCGACCCACTTCATGAGGTCAGGGCACATGGGTCGTCACCCATATGCGCCCACCCCATCGCCCATGACCCTGAGGCGGCCAATCCGCCTCACTGCATGTGCGCAGTGAGGAACTTGTCGACTTGCTGATACAGCTCGAGCCGGTGGTCGTAGGTGTAGAAACCGTGTCCCTCGTTGTGCTTGCTGACGAATTCGTAGGTCTTGTTGTTCCGGTCCAGCGCGTCGCGCATCAGCCGCGCCTGCTCGAACGGCACCGTCTGGTCGTCCTTGCTGTAAACCAACAGCAACGGGACGTTGATCTTGTCGGCGTGGTTCACCGGCGAGATGTCGGCTAGGTCCGCGGCATCCCTGATGGGATCGCCAATCATCTCGGCATTCTCGTCATCGCCGAATCCCTCGGTGACGGATCGCTGGTATTTCAAGAGGGCCACCCAGTCGGTCACGCCGGCCAGGTCGATGGCACAGCGATAAAGGTTGGGTTCGCGGACCGCGCCCATCAGCGCGGAGTAGCCGCCAAAGCTCCAGCCCATGATGGCGATCCGATGCGGATCGGCGATGCCCTTCGCAATCGCCCATTTCGTGCCGTCGGTGATGTCGTCCTGCAGTTCCCGCCCGATATGGCGCTGGCCCTTCACGAAGAAGTCCTCCCCGTAGCCGGGTGAGCCGCGGTAATTCATCTGGAGCACGGCATAGCCCCGGCTCGCCAGGAACTGCTCATCGTTGTGGAAGCCCCAGGAATCGCGCCCGAACGGCCCGCCATGCGGGAACACCACCATCGGCAGGTTCTTCGGTTCCTTGCCCGGCGGCACGGTCAGGTAGCCGTGGATGACGAGCCCGTCCCGGGATTTGTAGCTGATCGGGTAAACCTCCGCCATTTGCTCCGGCTTGATCCAGGGGGAAGTCGCGAAGAGCTGCTTCAGCTGCTTCTTCTCCAAATCAAAAATGTAGTAGCTGCCGGGATCCCGGGCGGACCACGAAAAGATGACGAACCGTTTCATGTCATCGCTCATTTCCACGATGCTGTTGACCTTGTGCGGCAAACCCTGGTCGAGCGCACCCTGGATCGAGGCCAGCGTCGGGTCGAACCAGACCACCTTGGGCACGTCGGTGACGTATTGGATGCCCAACAGCTCATGAGTCCTCGGGGCGAACACCATCCGTTCAATGGAGTGCCCGTCCGCCGAGATGCCGTTGCGCAGGATGTCGAAGTTGGCGTGCCCGACCATCATTTCGCCCAGCTTCTGGTTCTTCAGGTCATACTCATATACGCCCCACATGCCGGTGGGTGTCGGCTTGGTCACATACAAGGTGGCTCCATCCGCACTTATGCCCTCCAAGCCCACGGTGCGCTTGATGTGCTCCAGCCCTGCCAGCCGGTGCCAGGGGGCATTCTCGCCTTCGCGATAGATGACGGCGCTGTAGCCCTTGTCGTATTCCGCGCCCACCCGCACCACGCCGTCCTTGTCCGTGCCCCAGCCAATGACCTTCCCGGGATTTTGCACGATCTGCACGTAGTTGCCCGTTCGCGTGTCCATGCGGATGACATTCGGGTTGTAGATGTAGTTGAAGCCGTAGCTGTAGGCGTGGGGTAGTTGGTCGAACTCGTTCAGCAGGATATACCCTTCGTATTCACCTTTGAATTCGCGGAACAGAATTCCGCCCGTCGACAACCGGTTTTGATCACGCTTGTCCACTTCCCGGGCCCTGCCGAGCAGGCCGGCATATTTGCTGCCGTCGCGGTTCATGCCCGCCATGTAGCCGTAAACCACGCGGTCGTTGGAGATCCACCGGGGATAGACGGCGACAAAGTTGTCCGTGCCCTGCACGCCCTTGGTCTTGCCGGTGTCGATTTCCTTAAAGGCGAACGCCGACTGCAGGTCGTCAAACATCGAGTAGGCGATGAACTTCCCGTCCGGCGAAAGGGTCACCTGGCGGATGGCCGGCAGGCGGGCGAAACTTTCCATCGGCACCTGCACGGGCGCCGCGGCGGTCGCGGGGGCTGGCGTGGCCGCGGTGGCAACCGACGCGGCGAGGCTGGCGATGCTCAACAGGGAACCAAGACGGTATTTCAAGCGCATGGGGTGAATCGGGTTGGGCTACGAAAACGCTGCGGGAGTTTCTCAGCCGGCGGACCGGCACGGAAGCTTTTTTGTCGGCTTTTGTGGTCCCGGCGATTGATTAGTGAGTCATGCCCTCGCTTCCCGAGACCTACTCCACGCGCGCCCATGAGCTGCTGGTGCACGCCCAGGCCAAGAATGCGCCCACGATCGCCCGGCTCGCCCCCATTATCGGCGCTAACCTCGCGCGCGGGGGGATCCTGCACACCTTCGGGAGCGGCCACAGTGACGTGATCGCCCGCGAGATCATCGGCCGCGCCGGCGGCCTGGTCTGTGTGAACGGCATCATCGACCCCACCGCCGGCTTCATCGAGAACCTCGTCGGCTATGGCACCGCACTCGCCGGACGCTACGACCGCCAGCACCAGTTGTTGGCCGGGGAGACCATCATCGTCATTTCCAACTCCGGCAAAAACAGCGCGCCGATCGAGGTCGCACTCTATGCGAAACAAAAGGGCCTGCACGTCGTCGGCCTCACCGCCCTCGCCATGTCCACCACCGCCGCCACCGTCCACCCCGGCGGTAAAAACCTGCATGCCATCGCCGACGACGTCTTGGACAACTGCGGCGTCCCCGGCGACACCCTCATCGAGGTCGCGCCCGGCATCAGTTCCGGCCCGACGTCCACGCTCGTCGGCGCGATGCTCCTCAATCTTCTCATGCTGGCGGTGATCGATTGGCTCAAGGCCCACGGCCATCCGCTGCCCGTGCTGCGCAGCCAGAACATTCCCGGCGCCATTGAGCACAACCGCGCCGTCGGCGAAAAATACAAGAGCCGCCTCAGCCGCCAGCTTGCCTGAAGTACTTTCCCGCCATGAGCTACAAGATCGGCGTGGACGGCGGCGGGACCAAGACGGAGTGCATCCTGGTCGATACCTCCGGCCGCATGGTCGCCTGCCACGTCGGCGTCGGCTGCAACCCGAGCGTCGTCGGCCCCGAGGCCGCCGCGTCCATCCTGACCGCCGCCCTCGACTCCCTGCGCGCACAGGCAGTCGCCCACCAGGCGGGTAATTCCCAAGGACTGCCGTCGCAGCGGGACTTTCTCGTCACCCACACGCTGCTCTGCATGGCGGGCAGCCGGGGTTTCTGGGACGAGTTTGCCGCGGCGCTCACCGGTTTCGGCCGCGTCACGGCCGTCGACGACTCGCGTCCCATCCTCGAACTCGCCACCTCGGGCCGGCCCGGCCTCGTGCTGCATGCCGGCACCGGTTCTTTCGTTGCCGCGCGGGCACCGGATGATTCCGTGCACTTCGCCGGCGGAGTCGGCTGGCGCTTCGGCGATCCCGGCAGCGGCTACGACCTCGGCGCGCGCGCCATTGCCCGTGCCGTGCTTGAACTTCAGGGCTGGGTCCCGGCGTCGCGGCTCGGGCCCGCCGTGCGCGAATACACCCAGCTCGGGCCCACCGCCACGGCCAGCGC
>TBL_comb47_HYPODRAFT_10005588_pt1 | contig 13966 bp, 8 predicted proteins | sample TroBogypolimnion_40_FD_10682 | JGI IMG/M metagenome (IMG submission 10682)
ATTCTCCACACCAGACTAAGTGCTGCCATGGCTGCTAAAACCCCCGCAAAGCGCCAAAACAAAAAGGTAGCAGGCTCAACATATGGCATTGCTAAACGAGCAATCACAAAGCCAGTGCTCCAAATGATCACAAAAATTGGGGCTATGGCGTTGTCTAGCGAAAGCTTCATGGATAACTTACTGAAAATATTGAGAATTTTTAATGAGGTCCTAATTTTAGGCTCTTTTCATATTCATCCGCGCTAGATTCAATTTGCACATCTTATGTTGCAACGCAATATAAGTGCAACATCTTGAAACAAAGGGAGTACATTAGATAAAAATAAAAGTTGGAATAAAAATTTAGTTAAAAGAAAAGAGAGATAAATGAACTTAACTCCAGAGCAACTTGCCGCAGCACAAAAAGCAAACTTAGAGACCTTAAGTGGATTAACCAATCAAGCACTAAAAAGCATCGAAAAATTAGTTGAGCTCAATATGCACATCGCTAAACAAAGTTTAAGTGACAGTATGAATAGCGCCAAAAAAGCATTGGAAGTAAAAGATATCCAGCAATTACTCGCCCATCAAGCAGAAGCAGTACAGCCAATGGCAGAAAAAATTATGGCTTATAGCCGGCATTTATATGATTTAGTGCACGAGACGCAAAACAGCTTTACCCAGTCTGCTGAAAAAGAATTTCAAGCAGGCCAAAAGAAAATGAATTCTTTAGTTGAAGAGTGGACTAAAAATGCACCACCTGGATCTGACGCTGCTGTTCAAGCTATGAAGCAAGCCATTGCCTCTGCAAATAATGTATTTGAAACGAGTCAAAAAGCAGTCAAGCATGCCGTTGAGATTGCACAAACCAATCTTACTAGCGCTACTGAAACTGCTTTGAAGAAGGCTGACACCCCGAGTAAAGTCAGCAAGAGGAAGTGATGGCAATGGATAATACTTAGCACCCAAAGTACTTAGCAATAAAAAGTCCTGATTCCTCAGGACTTTTTTGCATCCGCTACTTGCTGTCTTAAAGTGAAAAGCTTTCTAGGCTTTCTTTTTCACTGGTGGTAAGTCTGTGCAATGCCCGTGGGCCGCTTCAGCCGCAAGACCCACTGATTCACCTAAGGTTGGATGCGGATGGATTGTTTTACCGATATCAACCGCATCAGCACCCATTTCAATGGCAAGACATACTTCGCCAATCAGATCGCCAGCGTGCGTTCCCACAATACCGCCACCAATAATACGATGGGTGGTAGCATCAAAAATCAGTTTGGTAAAACCTTCATCACGTCCGTTAGCAATGGCACGTCCACTGGCAGCCCATGGGAATAAACCTTTCTCATAGGCAATGCCTTGCGCTTTACACTGCTCTTCCGTCAATCCAGTCCAAGCTACCTCAGGATCGGTGTAGGCAACTGATGGAATTTGTTTTGCATCAAAATAGGATTTTTCACCAGCAGCAGCTTCGGCAGCAACATGACCTTCATGCACTGCCTTATGTGCCAACATCGGCTGCCCAACCAAATCACCAATTGCAAAAATATTAGGAACATTGGTGCGCATTTGTTTATCAACTGGGATAAAACCGCGCTCATCTACTTGAACTCCAGCTTTGTCCGCATCAATCTTCTTGCCATTCGGAGAGCGGCCGACAGCAACCAATACCAGATCATAAGTCTGTGGTTCAGCTGGCGCATTCTCGCCTTCAAAAGAAACCTGTATGCCATCTGGCTTCACTTCAGCCTTGGCTGCACGTGTCTTGAGCATGATTTTTTCAAAACGTCCGGCATTGAACTTCTCCCAAACCTTCTCTAAATCACGATCAGCACCAGCCATTAGGCCATCCATCATTTCAGCGATATCAATACGAGAGCCTAGTGTGCTGTAAACAGTAGCCATCTCTAAACCAATAATACCGCCGCCAATAACAAGCATGCGCTTTGGAATGCTCTTTAGTAGCAATGCGCCAGTACTATCAACAATGCGTGGATCTTCTGGTAAGAATGGTAATTTCACGGGCTGACTACCTGCAGCAATAATCGCCTTCTGAAAACGCACTACTTCTTTTTTATCAGTCAAATCTTGGCCTGCACCATCAGTTAACACTACCTCGACATGATTGGCATCTAAAAACTTACCTAGACCACGTACTACTTTTACTTTGCGGGCCTTTGCCATTCCAGCAAGACCACCAGTCAACTTAGCGATAACTGAATCTTTGTAGCCACGCAATTGATCGATCTCAATCTTAGGTTCGCCAAAAGTAATGCCGTGCTTAGCCATGGTTTTGACCTCATCCATAACTGAAGTTGTGTGCAGTAATGCCTTGGATGGAATACAGCCGACATTTAAGCAAACGCCGCCCAAGGACGGATAGCGTTCTACTAAAACAGTACTCATACCTAAGTCAGCACTACGAAACGCTGCACTATAACCGCCAGGGCCTGCGCCGAGTACTAAGACCTCACACTCGTGGTCAACTTTGCCACTGTACTGCCCTGCTACTGGAGTTGGAGCAAGTGCTACAGGCGCGGATGCGGCAGGAGCAGGGGTTGAAACAGGCTGCGCTGCAGGCGCTGTGCCACTCGCTTCAATCTCAGCAATCACAGAGCCTTTACTGACTTTGTCGCCCAACTTCACTGCAATGCTAGTAACAGTACCAGCAGCATCGGCTGGGACTTCCATGGTTGCCTTATCGGATTCAAGCACCAATAGGGGCTGCTCTTTTTCAATCACATCACCCACTTTGACCAGCACTTCAATCACCGGTACATCTGAATAGTCCCCAATATCTGGAACAAGGATCATTTGCTTAGCCATAGATCCCCCTTACAGACTAGCGCGACGGAAGTCGGCTAAAAGCTGTGCGATATACACGTTAAAGCGTGTTGCCAAGGCACCATCAATCACNCGGTGATCTGCTGATAGAGATAATGGACAAATAAGACGTGGCACAAATTGCTTGCCATCCCAAACTGGCTTCATAGCAGCCTTGCTTATTCCCAAGATAGCAACTTCAGGGGCATTGACGATTGGTGAGAAATACGTACCGCCGATACCGCCGAGAGATGAAATCGTAAAGCTAGCACCTTGCATTTGGTCTGGCTTTAATTTGCCATCGCGCGCAAGGGCTGCTAATTCCGAAGTTTCTTTAGCTAGCTCAAAGATACCTTTCTTATCAGCATCTTTAATCACCGGCACAACCAATCCAGTTGGGGTATCTGCTGCAAAACCAATATTGAAGTATTTCTTGAGAATCAGGTCATCGCCATCCAAAGAGCTATTGAACTCTGGATACTTTTTCAGCGCTGCTACTGCAGCTTTCATTAAGAAAGCGAGCATAGTGATCTTGACGCCCTTCTTCTCATTCTCTTTATTGGTGTGAACGCGAAATGCTTCTAAATCAGTGATATCTGCATCTTCATGATATGTCACCGCAGGAATCATGACCCAGTTGCGGCCTAAATTGGCTGCTGTGAGTTTCTTAATACGATTGAGCGGCTGACGCTCGATCTCACCAAACTTAGTGAAATCCACTTTTGGCCAAGGAATCAAATTCAAGCCGCCTAAACTGCCACCAGTGGATGCTGCCGCAGGATTACCTACGCCACCACTCATTGCAGCCTTCACAAATGCTTGTACGTCTTCTTGAGTAATGCGGCCTTTAGGTCCAGAGCCTTTAACGTGAGTAATCGTGACGCCGAGCTCACGCGCAAACTTACGTACCGATGGACTTGCATGACTTACTGCATCATCTACTGGTGGAGGAGCATTGCTCATTGGGGGAGGCGCTGGTGCACGAGCGATTGGAGGTTCAACTGCCTTAGTTGCCGCAGTCGCTGGGACTGATGGAACAGATGTTGTAACAGCGGGCGCAGGGACTGATGCAGTTCCTACGTCTTCTTCTAAGGTAATCACGAGCGATCCCTCAGACAGGTTATCGCCCACCTTCACTTTGACTTCTTTGACGATGCCAGAGTGTGATGATGGGACGTCCATAGTGGCTTTATCTGACTCAAGCACAACAATGGACTGCTCTTTCTCAACCTTGTCACCAGCTTTAACCAGAACTTCAATGACTGGTACATCTTTGTAGTCACCGATATCCGGGACTTTGATTTCAATTATTTGACTCATAGTATTTGTCTCTTATCAAACCGTCATTGGGTTTGGTTTAGTAGTATCAATGTTGTATTTTTTAAGCGCCTCAGCCAGATTAGAGCGATCAAGCTGACCAGAGTCAACTAGAGATCTCAATGCGGTCAAGACTACCCAACGACGATCTACTTCAAAGAAATCACGGAGTTTTTCACGGGTATCGGAGCGACCAAAGCCATCAGTTCCGAGAACTTCGTAGCGACGACCCATATGCTGAATTGCTGGACGAATCTGCTCAGCAAACAAGCGAACATAGTCAGTAGCTGCAATGATAGGACCTGAAGTATCTTTCAAACACTTCTCAACATGAGATAAAGCAGGTGTAGCGCTTGGGTTTAATAGATTACTACGGTGTATTGCAGTCCAATCACGGCCCAACTCAGTAAAGCTTGGGCAACCCCATAGGTCAGAAGCAATACCCCAGTCTTTATGAAGAATCTCAGCCGCTTCAATCACTTCACGGAAGATGGTTCCTGAACCTAAAAGCTGCACTCGAAGTTTTGCATTGTCATCGCCAACGGACTTGAGCTTGTACATGCCCTTGATGATGTCCTTCTCGGCACCCTTCGGCATTGCTGGGTGTGAATAGTTTTCATTCATCAAAGTAACGTAGTAGTAAACGTCTTCCTGAACCTCTAACATACGGCGCATACCGTCCTGAATCACAACTGCCAACTCAAAGGAGAATGTTGGGTCATAGCTCACGCAATTAGGAACAGCACCGCTCCACAAGTGGCTATGGCCATCTTCGTGTTGCAAGCCTTCGCCATTCAATGTGGTTCTACCGGCTGTTCCGCCAAGCAAGAATCCACGGCTACGCATATCGCCTGCAGCCCAAGCTAAGTCGCCAATGCGCTGGAAACCAAACATCGAGTAGAAGATGTAGAAAGGCAACATCGGTACACCATGTGTAGAGTAAGAAGTCGCTGCAGCGATCCAGTCACACATACCACCGGCTTCGTTAATACCCTCTTGCAGAATCTGACCAGTCTTGTCCTCTTTATAGAACATCAATTGATCATGATCTTCTGGTGTGTAGAGCTGACCTAATTGATTCCAAATACCGAGTTGGCGGAACATCCCTTCCATACCAAAAGTACGGGATTCGTCTGGAACAATGGGCACTACGCGCTTGCCTAAAACTTTGTCGCGCACAACGGTATTGAGCATGCGCACGAATGCCATGGTTGTTGAGATCTCTCTACCCTCAGTAGTTGCCTCAAGCAAGGCTGCAAAAGTGTCCAATGGTGGTACTGGCAAGCTCTCAGCTTTCATACGACGCTGTGGCAAGTAGCCACCTAACTCTTGACGACGCGCCTTCATATATTCCAACTCAGGGCTGCCTTCAGCAAACTTCACCAAAGGCATTTCCTCTAACTGCTCATCTTTAACGGGGATCTCAAAGCGATCACGAAAACGACGCACATCGTCATCGTTCATCTTCTTTGCTTGGTGGGCAATATTCATCGCCTCACCCGAACCACCCATACCATAACCTTTAATGGTGTGAGCTAAGATCACTGTAGGTTGTGTCTTATGGTTTACCGCCGCATGAAATGCTGCGTAAACTTTATGAGGATCATGACCGCCACGATTCAGCTGCCAGATCTCATCATCGCTCCAGTCACTGACTAAAGCTTTTAATTCTGGAGTGTTAAATACTGTCTCACGAACGTAGCTACCATTCTTCGACTTCATAGTTTGGTACTGGCCATCGACAATTTCGCCCAGGCGCTGCATCAAGATGCCCTTCTTATCGCGCGCAAACAAAGCATCCCACTGACCACCCCACACTACTTTGATCACATTCCAACCGGAACCGCGGAACTCGCTCTCGAGCTCCTGAATGATGCTGCCATTGCCGCGTACTGGTCCATCTAAACGCTGCAAGTTACAGTTAATTACAAAAATCAGGTTATCGAGTTTTTCACGGCCGGCCATACCGATCGCGCCCAATGATTCTGGCTCGTCAGTTTCACCATCACCCAAGAAAGCCCAAACCTTACGACCTTGCTCCTGGATGAAGCCACGATCTGTAAGGTACTTCATAAAGCGAGCTTGATAAATCGCCATGATTGGGCCCAAGCCCATCGATACCGTTGGGAACTGCCAAAAATCTGGCATCAACCAAGGATGGGGGTAGCTAGAAATACCTTTGCCGCCCACTTCTTGGCGGAAGTTATTGAGTTGACTTTCTTCAAGGCGACCCAACATATATGCACGTGCATAAACACCTGGCGCTGAGTGACCTTGTACAAAAATTAAATCGCCACCATGCTCAGGGGATGGTGCATGCCAAAAATGATTAAAGCCAACGTCATACAAAGTAGCGGCTGACTGGAAGGAAGAAATATGTCCGCCTACGTTAGTGTCTTTGTTCGCACGCAGCACCATGGCCATCGCATTCCAGCGAGTGTAAGAACGAATGCGATGCTCTATGTTTTGATCACCCGGCAAACGGGCTTGATTTTCAACGGGAATCGTATTGATATAAGGGGTCTCAGCGTGGAATGGCTGAACTACTCCGTTTACACGCGCATGTGAAATTTGTTGGTCTATTAGATAGGCGGCTCTCTCAGGACCCTCATTACGGATCACACCATCAAGGGCCTGCAACCATTCTTGAGTCTCCCCCGGATCAGCATCCTGGGCGCTCTGTTTACCTAATATTTGGTCTGGAACTGCTGCCATCTTATGTCTCCGTTTAATAGTGCTTAATCTGTCATTAACTCTATAGTCAATATTTTAGAAAGGTATATGGGTGTAAACAAGCAATTTTCCACATAATGATAGTATTTCTCATAATGTGATATTTTATTGCATTGCAGATATGAAGCGTATCGAGAGGCAAAAATGCAATTCTGAGTAGGTAATTAGGGCAAAATCATCTTATTCATGAAAAAAACCGCTATTTCTGGACTCATCCTTAGCCCAATCAGATGGCTACGCAAAATACGCGGTTTTAGACTCGTTTATACCCCCCTACTAGCGATTGTTCTCTTTACAGCAGTCATGGGCGTCATTTTGGGCACCTTGCATTTGCAAGAAAAGAATCAGCAAGAGGCAGCTCTGTTTAGGGAACTCTCATTTGCAAAACAACGAATTCAATCTCGCTTTGCCAATAACCTTGAGGCATTAACCACCATCAATCGCGAACTTGCTACCAGCGAAGATCAAGCAAAGCTAAGACAAATTGCTCGGGAACAATCGGAAGATATCGTTTTAAATAACCATGAGATCGTCAAAATCATTTGGTTAGATAATCAAAACCAGCGGCAGTGGGCAGCACCAGCAGAAAGTAATAAATCAGACTGGATAAGCAAAACACAAAATGATCAACTGATAAATGCCAGTCTTTTATCCACAATTGAACTAAGTCGGGTAACCAGTCGAGCGGCCTTTAGTCAATTTATCTCCTTAAATCTGCCGGGAGATGCGCCGATTGCAGCAGAGCGAAAAATAGTTTTGTGGCAAGTGGTTCCCAATATAGTCGGCGGTGAAATCATTGGCTTTCTGGCAGCCCTTTACACCACCCAAGGAATATTGGATGTTATTCCCGGGGAGCTCAAGTCCCACTATCGCTTTACTTTATTAACCGATAACGAAAAAGTATTGGGCATTTCCTCAGATCGAGATACTCCGAAAAGAGCATTTAGTAATCAAACCAGTTTAGATATTGGCGTATTAAGTCCGAACATTACTTTACGTATTGATACCTATCCCCCACCAACTAATCTGACATTCAGAATGTTAATTGGGGTTGTATTGGGATTATGCGCATTCGTAATTTGGAGCTTGTGGTCTGTTCTCAAACAGATGCAAGTCCGTCAAGAAGCTGAAGCGAGCCTGCGCACGGAGACCAGTTTTCGTAACGCGATGGAGAACTCTACTCCAGTGGGTATTCGTGCACATGACATGGAAAAACGTATTACTTATGTCAATCGAGCCTTTTGCGAAATGTCAGGTTGGTCCTCAGAAGAGCTGATGGGCCTCACGCCGCCTTTCCCATTTTGGCCCAATGGCAAACGAGATGAGCTGGTAGAAAAGATGAATCGAGCCCTCAGAGCCGACATCTCTGACAGCATGAAGATTGGTATCGAGGGTACGATCCTAAAAAAAGATGGCACTTTGATACAGACACGCACCTTTATTGCCCCGCTAATTAATGAAAAAGGCAAGCAGACTGGCTGGGTCACCTCATTGATTGATATTTCTGAGCCTAAAAAGATTCGCGAGGAATTAGCCGCCTCTCAAGAGCGCTTCACCACAGTTTTAGAAGGCCTGGATGCAGCGGTATCGGTCGTCTCGCTAGAAACAGACGAATTGCTATTTGCGAATCGATTTTATCGGGAAAACTTTGGAAATGACTCTAAAGGTCATTTCCAGCTAGCTCAACAAGAACAGGAAATTGATACCCTGCATAACATCGCGCAAGATCTACAAGATTACATTCGCGATGGCATTCCGAGTGCGTTTCTCTATCAAGAATCGGAGTCAGAAGATATTCAATTAACTGATGGCAGTAATAAGTGGTTTGAGGTTCGTCGCCGCTTTATTCCTTGGGTTGATGGACATCTTGCACAGTTATTAATTGCCACCGATATCACTTCCCGTAAGGCTGCAGACGAACAAGCCCGTCAACAAGAAGAGCGTATGCAATTTACGAGTCGACTTACTACCATGGGTGAAATGGCTTCTTCTTTGGCGCACGAACTCAATCAACCGCTATCTGCCATATCTAATTACTGCATGGGTGTTGTCAAGCGCCTAGATGGACATCTGGATCCCGCCTTGACTAAGGACATCATGCCAGCCTTAGAAAAAGCCTCAGAACAAGCGCTTCGTGCAGGTACCATCATTCAACGTATTCGTGGCTTTGTTAAACGAAGCGAGCCTCAACGCAAAGCATCGCAAATTACGGAAATCATCAATGATGCCGTTGGCTTAGTTGAAATTGAAGCCCATCGTCATCGCCTCAGCATCACTTCTGAAATTGCTGAAAATCTACCAGTAGTGAGTCTGGATCCGGTTCTGATTTTGCAGGTGGTGGTCAATCTACTGAAAAATGCCTTGGATAGTGTCCGCGAGGCATACCCCCTTTCCTCCCGTTGGTCGGCTCCACCCGTTCGCATATCCACGGATTTGGACACCAATACTTTCCCGGCCATGCTCCGCATTCAGGTAACCGATGCTGGGGGCGGTATCTCAGAAAACGTGCTGGAACGCATATTTGAGCCTTTTTTCAGTACCAAATCCGATGGAATGGGCATGGGGCTCAATATTTGCCGCTCCATTATTGAATCTCACCATGGCAGACTTTGGGCTACTAATGTTCAAGACTCAGAACAGACCAAGCTTGCTGGCTGCACCTTTACAATACTTCTACCCTTGGAATCTCCTGAATCCAAGACCAACACTTAATACCGAATTTTTGGGTTTACCTCACGAGAACTGATATGAACTTAAGCGCTACTGCAAAACCAAACCAAGCTGAAGTTGTCTACGTAGTGGATGATGATGAAGCGGTTAGAGATTCACTGACTTGGCTCTTAGAGAGTAATGGTTATGTTGTCCGTTGCCATGCTAGCGCAGAACGTTTCTTACAGTCTTTACAAAGCACAGATAAGTCTACTATTTCTTGCGCCATCCTGGATGTGCGAATGCCTGGTATGTCAGGCCTCGAATTACAGGAGCGCTTAAGTAACGAAAATCTCCCTATGCCAGTAGCTTTCATAACAGGTCATGGTGACGTATCGATGGCCGTCTCCACCATGAAGCGCGGTGCAGTAGATTTCATTGAAAAACCGTTTAAAGAAAATGATCTCTGTGGTTTAGTAGATCGCATGCTTGCTAAAGCCCGCATTGATTACTCACAAGCAAGTCAACGTAAAGTTACCCAGAGCTTACTCAGCAAGCTGACCGGTCGTGAGCGTCAAGTGTTAGAGCGTATTGTCGCTGGCCGCTTAAATAAGCAAATTGCCGATGATCTTGGTATTTCCATAAAGACTGTTGAAGCACACCGTGCCAACATTATGGAGAAGCTCAACGTCAACACGGTTGCTGACTTGCTCCGCCTGGCTTTATCTGATCCTCAGCCCAATTAATCACTGAGTAATCACTGAGGTTTTCAATGCCAGCTCAATTACTAGATGGAAACGCCCTTTCCAAAAAACTACGCACTGAGATTGCCGCACGCGGCGCTATTGTTACTGCTAAGGGTACTAGACCTGGTTTAGCAGTCATTGTGGTTGGCGACAATCCTGCCAGCGCTGTATATGTGCGCAATAAGGTTAAAGCCTGTGAAGACGTTGGCTTTCATTCCGTATTAGAGCGCTACTCTGCTGAATTAGGCGAAGAAGAATTACTCGCTCGTATTGCCACCCTCAATGCAGATCCCGCAATTCATGGCATTTTGGTGCAACTGCCATTGCCAGAACATATTGCATCTGAACGCGTACTCGAAGCAATTGCTCCCGAAAAAGATGTGGATGGTTTTCACGTTGCTAATGCTGGTGCCTTAATGGTTGGTCAACCTGAGTTCAAGCCTTGTACACCCTATGGCTGCATGAAGATTCTCGAAAGTATTGAATATCCCATTCGCGGCGCACGCGCCGTGATTGTTGGTGCTTCCAATATTGTGGGCAAGCCAATGGCGATGCTCCTTTTGCAAGCTGGTGCAACTGTTACGATCTGCAATAGCAAAACACGTGACTTGGCGCACCACACCAAAGATGCTGACATTTTGGTGGTGGCTACTGGCAAGCCGAAGATGATTTCCGGTGATATGGTCAAGAATGGTGCGGTAGTGATTGACGTTGGTATCAACCGCCTGCCGGATGGCAAGCTCTGTGGCGACGTCGATTTTGATGCCGCCAAGTATGTGGCTGGCTGGATTACCCCCGTACCAGGCGGTGTTGGCCCAATGACCATCACTATGCTGCTGATGAATACCTTAGAAGCTGCTGAAAAGGCTGCCAAGCACTAACTGAGTTTGTATCAATAGATTGATTGGGACTTTTGGCAAGATTGCTCCCAGTCGATTAAGCTAGAGGGATGACTATATCTTCCTCTACCCCCCTTACCAGCAATCTCCCTGCAGAATTACAAAACAATCCTCTAACCACTTTTGGTCGAGGTATTGCCGCCTACTCGGAAGTCAAACCTGAGCACATCGCACCAGCAATTGAGTATTTGCTCCAGCATGCCCAAAATGCGGTCGATGTTGCGGTTCATCCAAGTACACCCTCTACTTGGAATGCACTAGCAGAACCACTAGAGGACGCTACTGAATTTTTTGGTAGATCTTGGGGCGTGATCTCTCATTTGAATAGTGTTGCCGACACACCAGAGTTGCGTGCTGCTTATGGAGAAATGCTGCCCAAGGTTACCGCCTTCTTTTCTAGTCTTGGTCAGAACTTAGAACTCTATAAAAAGTTTAAAGAACTGAGTAAATCACCTGACTTTGCAAAGCTGAGTACTGCCCAGAAAAAAGTGATTGAAAATTCTTTACGGGATTTTCGTTTGGGTGGTGCAGAACTGAGTGATAAAGATAAACCGCGCTTTGCGCAAATTCAGGATGAGCAAGCAACATTAGGTAAAGCCTTCTCGGATCACGTTTTAGATGCTACCGATAGCTTTGTACACCTGATCACTGATAAAGCTGAGTTAGTGGGCCTTCCGGAGGATGCGATTGCTGCGGCTGCGGATACTGCCCAGCAGAAGAATCTGGAAGGCTGGGCGTTTACGTTGCACTTCCCATCTTATTACCCTGTTATGCAGTACTCAGAGAACCGCGCACTGCGTCGTTTGATGTATGAGGCCTATGTTACTCGTGCTTCTGAGCTGGCGCCGCAATATGCCAAAGGAAAATTAGATTGGGACAATAGCCAGAACATGCTTGAGCAGTTAAGACTACGTGACGAAGAAGCACGTATGCTCGGCTTTAAAAATTATGCTGCACTGAGCTTAGCGCCAAAAATGGCTAGCAGTGTTGAGGAAGTAGATTCATTCTTGACGAACTTTGCAGAAAAGGCAAAACCCTTTGCATTGAAAGATTGGCAAGAACTCACTGAATTTGCTAAATCTGAATTAGCTATTACCGATGCTTTGGAGCCATGGGATGTTGCCTTTGCTTCTGAACGACTCAAACAAGAACGTTATTCCTTTTCTGAGAACGAGCTCAAGCAATACTTCCCATTGCCCAAGGTACTAGATGGCCTCTTCCAAGTCATCCAGACTTTATTTGGAGTGAAGATTGAAGCCGCTGACTTGCCAACCTGGCATGCTGACGTGCAATCTTTCTCCGTCAAGAATGCCAAGGGTAATATCGTGGCTTACTTCTACCTAGACCCGTATGCCCGCCCAGGTAAGCGTGGTGGAGCCTGGATGGATGATGCCCGCGGTCGTAGGGTATTGACTAATGGTGAGATTCAAATTCCAGTCGCGTATTTAGTTTGTAACTTTGCACCACCAGTCAAAGTTGATGGTGTATTGCGTCAGCCCACCATTACCCACGACGATGTGATCACCCTCTTCCACGAAAGTGGCCATGGCTTACACCATCTACTAACCCAAGTAAGCGCTCTTGGCGTATCAGGCATTAATGGGGTGGAGTGGGATGCGGTTGAGCTACCGAGTCAGTTTATGGAAAACTTCTGCTGGGAGTGGGAAGTCTTAGAAAAGATGACTGCGCATGCTGAGACAGGAAAATCCCTCCCAAGAGAATTGTTTGACAAGATTCTCGCTGCTAAGAATTTCCAAAATGGCTATATGACCTTGCGCCAGATCGTCATGTCATTAACCGATTGGCGTTTACATGCCAGCTTTGATGCTAAAAATGCACAAGGTCATGCGGTTCTAGACTTATCTAGAGCGATTGCCGATCAATTTAATGTCATTCCGCAACCCAAGATCTCCCGCTGGATTAATACTTTTAGCCATATCTTTGCTGGGGGTTATGCAGCAGGCTACTACAGCTATAAGTGGGCCGAAGTTCTATCCGCTGACGTCTACTCTGCTTTTGAGGAGGCTGCAAAACTCACTGGCAGCGTCCTGGATGAGAAGACTGGGGCTCGTTATCGCGAAGAGATCTTAGAGGTCGGCGGTAGCCGTCCTGCAGCAGAATCCTTTAAGGCCTTTAGAGGTAGAGAACCCAGTATTGATGCTTTATTAAGGCATGGTGGTTTGGCTTAGAGACAAATATGTACTCAAATCTGTTCATGCATCATAAGTTTCAATAAGCCTCGCATTAGCGAGGTTTTTTATACCTCTTATTTGATGGGGAATAATAGTCGCTAGGCACACAAGATTTCAGAGTAAGCTCACATAAAACCATATCAATATTATCGAGAGAAAAATGAGGCATCTTTTTATATGTGTATTTTCTTTAATAATCAGCACACCAGCAATGGCGCAACTTGAGGTCATAATTTCGGGCGGCTTTTCTGGCCCCTACAAACAACTGCTTCCTGCCTTTGAAAAGCAGACTGGCATTCAGGTTGTTACTAAATCAGGAGCATCCCAAGGCTCCGGCCCCAATACCATCAAAGCACAGCTCGCTGCTGGCACTTCCGCTGATGTCGTTATTCTGTCTCGCGAAGGGCTCGCTGAACTCATTGAGCAAAACAAAATACTTCCAAAATCAGATGTAGATTTAGCGCAGGCACCCCTAGGTCTTGCTGTACCCGCAGGAAGTCCGAAGCCCGACATCTCTACTAATAAAGCGTTTTCAGAGGCATTGATCAAGGCTAAAAAGATTGTGGTTCCCGGTAGCACTAGCGGAATTTACTTAACTGAAGAGCTATTTCCAAAGCTTGGTATTAGC
>TBL_comb47_HYPODRAFT_10005589_pt1 | contig 13962 bp, 27 predicted proteins | sample TroBogypolimnion_40_FD_10682 | JGI IMG/M metagenome (IMG submission 10682)
TACTATTGGTAACATTAGCTACTGCACCCGGCACAGTGTACGGCAAACCTGCTGCTTTGTACATAGCTGCTGTTTGTTCTGGTGTTAATACCCCTGTACCATTTACAGGTGCAGAACTTCCACCGGGTTTCATGGTGTTTAATATTTGGTTGTAAGCAGTTACTTCTGTAGCATCTACTAACGTACCATCAGCAGAGGTAACTTTATTGCCTGCTTTCTTTTTACGCTTCATAACGATGAAGATAATGATGATAACCAGCAGCAGTAAACCACCTGAAATGTAATAGGCTTTTTTGCTCATTATTTTTTGTTTTTGTTAAATAAGAAAATAAGAATTATTAGTAAAGTTACTATAGCTGCACCACCTGCAAAAACCACTATCTGTGTGTTAGTGTACCTGCCAGTTTCTACAGGTGGAATATCTGAACTGTCACCACTATCATCAGTGATAATTTGACCACTATCTGCACTGCCAGTGTCACCACCTAACAGTGAATAGTGATAGTTCACATAATCCTGAAAATCCTGTTTTGTCAGGTAGCCTAATTTGTCATAATCGAATATTTTGTTTTGACTATAGACAGTAGTAGAAAACCTTTTAGCGGGATCAGTCCAGGCAATAGCAGCGGGATAGAATACAGCTAAATAAGTATCGCTGACACTATTTATAGGGCCGTAATGATTAATTACACCCTGAAAATATTTCTGCACATAATCTAACTGGTCTGTAGCAGTCATTTGTGCTAATGCAGTAGTAGATGTACCCAATGTGTCAGCAGTGCCTGAAAGGAACTGTATAAGCCCTGTAGCTGTACTGCCTGGGTTTTTAACTGCCGGGTTAAAAGTGCCTGCACTTTCATTGTGCATTACATACATTAACCAGTCAGGGTTTACCCCTAACTGGTTTGAAATGTCCTGCACCTTTGCTGCAAAATCAGCACTTACTTTGTTTTCATAAAGCATTGCAGTAAGTTGTTAATTCGTGAACAATGGAAGTGATAACAGCAGCATATGATTTACTGGTAGAATAACCACCCGCTGCAATGTCCTGTATCTGTTCTTCAGGTGTTGTAGCAGTTAAAGTGCCTGTAGCTGCGTACCTTTGGCCATCTACCAGTTTTACATAATCTTCAAATGATTGCTGATAGCTATCATACCATTTAAAGGGTGCATCTATGTAGTATGGTGTACCGTCTGCATGGTATTCTTTAGTGTGCATCACTATTACCTTTCCTTTCCAATCAGGATAGGCTTTTACACCAAAGATGTTATTATACTTTGTAGAAAGTTCACTGCTTAACCATCCGCTTTCACATGCACCTTCTGCCAGGCACAAAACAGGAAAGATAGGCGTACCTGCACAGGCCGCTTTTGCAGCACCGTACAGTTTATTTACAAATTCATTTTTCTGCATCTTATTTTTCTTTTTTGTTGTCATCAGATAGTTTTTCTGTTTCCTTTTTATCTACTACCAAAACCGTTTTTCCCTTGCTAACTAATTTCACAAAGATGTGCGTGCATACTGACATGAATAAGGCAAAGAAAAAATGTATTGCTTCGTCTGTTACGTGCTGCAATAAATGAAGGTTAGAAGGTGCTATATTCAGAAATAGATAGTTAGTAAAGAAGGTAGTTAAATCGGCTGCTGTAGTAGATGCGTTTTGCAATTTCATAAAGTGTATTTTAGAGAATCAAAGTAATACCACCGCTGCAAGTCCTAAACCTTCTACAATTTCTAAAACTTCTGCACCTGCACCTACTGCTTCTGCTGTAGTTGCTGCTGCTTCTGCTGCTGTTAAACCTGTAGCTGCTGCTGTGGTTATTTCACCCGCTTCTACTACTTCACCTGCTGCTGTGATTGCTTCACCTGTAGCAGAAACTTCTGTAGCACCTGCTGCTGCTTCTGTTTCTATGGCTGCTGCTTCTTTGTCTATACCGAGTGCTTTATATTTCTGATAAAGTTTGTACCCGGCTAAAGTTCCACCTGCTGCAAGCCATGCACCCAAACCGATAGCACCGACACCTGCAATTACTTTTAATGGTTCCCTGTATTTGTATATCAGTGAACCTAATATAATTACGATGCAGATAATGATGACGATTTTAAACGCTGTCTTATTCATAGTGCTATTAATAAAGGGTTAGTACATAAGGTGGTGCTAATGGATTATCAGCGTTAGGCGTTATTACCTGGTTAAACAATGTAGAAGGGTCATTATTTACAGTGGTAAATGTACCATCAGTATTAGCATAGGTAGTAGTAGTAACAGCAGCCGGGTTAGTACCATCACCGCTATCAGTAGCGGGTGCATTATCAGTGCTGTTAAACAGGTCGTACAGCCACGAAACGGGTGCTAATCTGGGTACAACTGTAGACATGCCACTAAGAGCAGCAGAAGTAGCTATAGTTTTTTGTTCGGGTGTTAAATTGCTGTAGTCAGAAGTACTACCTGTACCAGTTTTTGCGCCTGCTTTCTTAGCAGCATCAGCAGCAGTTTTAGGGTCGCTGCCTTTATCCTTGCTACCTGAAAAGATAAAGTAAATAATCATTACAGTTAGTGCTAAAACTATAGCACTAACTGTAACGGTTATAGCAACATTATTATTATCGTTGTTTTCCATAAAAGAATTTGAAAGGATGAAAAGAATTACATACCGTGTTCCCTGCGCTGCTGATCCCCTAACGCTTTCATTATGTATGCAGCAGTACCCGGTGAAATGTAGCCAGTGATAAAACCACCAGCTGCTTTATACTGTGCATAAGTTCCTGAAACAGGTTTTGAAGGGCCACCACCTGGAAACGGTACACCTGTAGTGCTTATGAAGTCTATAACCTTACCATCACTGGTATAGGTGTTCAATTGGTTAGCCACACTGCCATAGGAATTAACAGGCTGTGTAGCGGCCTGTTGTATCTGCTGTGCTATTACCTGTGCTGCTGCCGGGCTTACATTGCTGCTGCTGTTTACCTGTGTGCCTAAAGCAGTGGTAGCTGCCTGTACAGCACTGGCAGTAGCTGCTGCTGATAATGGTGGTGGTGGTACAGTAGTTGTAGTTCCCGCAGGTGCGAAAACAGGCGTACCGGTAGTAGCACCTGTAGAAGGGTCGATAGAGATAGCGACACCATTAGCAGTAGTTCCCACTGTAGTGGCATCTGCACCATGTGCATTAGTTGTTGCCTGTGGCGTTGTAGCTGCTGCTGCTACCAGTGCAGCCGATATTTTCGCTTTTCTTTTCTTCCTTACAAAAATGATTGTCAGGATGATGATAAGCAGTAACAATATACCACCGCCTATGTAGTAATTTTTATTTTCGTTAGCCATTGTAAAAATATTAAATGAAGGTTTGAAAAATTGTTTTCTTAATAGCCTGAAAGGTCAATTTCATCAGGCGATGACATACTGTTAAAACTGTCTGCACCTAAATTGGTATTTACATAATCTGCAAAATTATTCAGGTTACCCGTTTCATTTGCCTGTGCTGCAAAATCGGGTGTAGAGAAAAGGCCGCTGAAATAATCAGGCTGCACAGGTGAAGCAGTGTCTGCGTTATTGCTTCCACTGTTAAACAGGCCCGAATTTGCAACGCCAGAAAATAAACCACCTAGCCCGGTAATGATACCGTTAGTAAGGTTTGCAGGGTTAACAGCATTGGCATTAGCAGCAGCATTTATAGCTGCCTGATTTGGACTAAACCCAGGCATACCTGCTATAGTGTTTCCCGGTGTTCCTTTGGCTATTGCTGCTGCTGTTTGTGGTGTGGCTGTAGTACCTGCTGCTTTCTTCTTTTTCATGTATAACAGCACTATTATTGCAATAGCTATTAACGCTGTTATCCCGATAAAAAATTTTGTTTCTTTCTGCATTGGTATTTGAATTTAGAGAATGAAAAATAACAGCAGGTGTTACCCTGCTGTTTTTTCTTTGTGATTAGTAGCCACCGGTATCATAGCCTCCAGCCAGCGATCCCGCTAAAGCACCTAAGCCTGCGCCCAATGCACCAAAGGCACTGTTTTGTGCCGCTGCCTGTGCGCCTACGTTACTATTATAGCCCTGTGTAGCTGCCAGTGCAGTATTTGCTGTAGCGGCCTGTACCTGTGCAGATGCAGTAGATGAAGGCACAAGTGTTATAGGTGCTGCTTTGATATTGCCTAGAAAATTGTGACCAATATAAAGCAAAGCGATAAGCATAATAATTACTACCAGTCCTGTAACTTCTTCGTTTTGTGTCATTGTAAATTGATTAAGTAAATGATGAAAAATAATGTAAAAAGGCATGGCATATACAGCCATGCCTTTTTTGTTTATGCTGAAAAACCAAAGCCTGATTAGAGCAGGGTAAGCATACCCGGTGTGATAGGGGTAAAGAATAACTGCATAGTTATCTGGTTAGGCGTTGGCCCTGCCTGCTGTGCCAGTACAGGATAAGAAAGGCCCGATTTTGCACCGATTTCTTTCTGTATAGGCAATGTAACTATTGCGCTGTTGTATTGGTTTTCAGTTACATAAGTACCTGCGCTGAAAGGCACTGCTGATGCAGCACCTACAAGGTTACCCTGTATGTAGCTGAAATCTTGCTGCAATTGGTTAGTGAATGTAGTACCCACTATCAAACGTGCATAGTTTATAGTGAAACGACATTTACCCGATACACCGAAAACATGTGCATAGTTTGTCTGTGTAGACTGCATAGTTACCTGGCCTGAATCAAGTGTACCATTGTTGTAACCCGGTTGGTAAACCAGTGCGCCATTTTCATCCAGGTACACATAGCTGTTAGAATTGAAACCTGCGGGGATAGCAGGCACATCTTTTACTGCTGCTGTAAAGGTATCTACACCACCTACCAGGTAAGCAAAAGCGAAAGTAGTACCTACAGTTTGATTACCTACAGGTAATATAGTTGGTGCGCCCTGTACACCTACCAATGGGTGAAACTGCTTAGCAGCACCTGTTTGGTTTGAAGGGTTGTAGATTTTTATAACGCTTTGGTCGTTATTGAAAATTTCTACATTGACTGTTGAAGCCATAGTAGAATTAATGACAAGGTTAAAAACGCTTAACCCCGCTGTCAAATTTTTGTTGTTGGTGTCCATTGTAGGAAATTGAAAGGTTAATTAAAAAAGTTTGAAAATGAAAATACTGCTGATCCTTTGCTTTTAGTAGTTACCGCTACCTGCTGCTGATGGGCCACCTGCTACACCTGTATTAAAGGGTGCAGAAGCTGCTGCACCAGCGGGTGCATTGGTAGCTGCTGTAGCTATTGGTGCAGGTGCTGCGATAGTACCCGCCATTTGTACAGGTATTGGTGCGCCGGGGTTATTCTTTACATAGCGTTTCAGCCTGTATTTTTGCGCTGCATCATGTCCCCAATGGGTAATAATGTTACCTGTTATCGCGCCTAACACGATGATGATAAAGAGCCATAACATTCCGTGACTCCCTACTGTTCTTTCGTCTCCCATTTTAAATAGATTTTGGATTAAGAAATAAAATATGTCGTAAAAATGAATTAATTATTTGGTATTCCGAAAATTATAGCAATCTTTGTATTCCAAAACACTACAAAATGGCTCAAGTAAATACAAAGAAACCATTAACGCCACCTACCGAAGAAAATCCTTTGAAAAGAACAGTAATTCCTGTAACATTTCCCGCCAAACACAAAGGGCTTTTTATTGACGTTATGAAACTTGCAAATGATAGTACTATTGAAAGTGCTACATTAGGCCGTTTAGGTTTTAAATTACTTGTAAATCTGCACAAATCAGGTAAGCTAAATTTAAGTGAATTATTAGCAGAATAATTTATAACTTTTTTTTTATTTTTTAACGCTTAAAAACCAAAAGCAAAATGTCAACAGAAACAAAGAAGAAAGCAGCAACTGGCGCAAATGGCGCAGCAGGTACAGAAGGTACTGAAAATGTAAACAATGCAGGCACTAATGGTGCAGCAGGTACTGATGGTGCAGCAGGCACTGAAACAGAAGAATACAGGCACGCAGGCGATATAACGCAAAGCCTTGTAAAGGGTACTGTAAATGATGCACTGTTAGGTGCGTTGGAAGGTTTGGATGACGAACAGTTTACCAGTCTGCAAGGCCAGTATTTTAAATTTCAGCCTAACAAAACCTATCCGGGTTTGGTGGTGTATGGTATCACGCAAATCAATGACAAGTTTGCAGCAGCAGGCACTACTTCTATGGTGGATGCAGTGCAGATATACATGCGTGACCCGCTGACAGGAAAGGGTGCAGAAATGGTAACCTGCGAAAGTGTTCTGCTGAACAGCGTGAAAGACCTGATAAAGAAAGATGAAAAGAATATACCGGGTGCTTTCCGTCTCATCACAGGCGAAATAAAGACAAGCCCTAAAACAAACTTTAAATACCTTTCTATTGAAGTGAAGTTTCTGAAACCTCTTCAGGATTTCATAGCACCATCTTCTGAAACAGTAGATACAGAAACAGGTGAAGTAATTGAAGGTTAGTAGGTATGATCCCTGATAAGTGATAAAGGTGGTGGAGTAAAAACCACCACCTTTATTTTTTTAACTAAATTTCAACTATGGCAAAGAAGCACATACAACCGATAGTAAAAACGCAGTCCGTTTATAACAAACAGATAGACGATTTACAAACGAAATTCTACACCCTTAAAAATAGCAGATGGCACAAAGCCACAGATAAGGAAAGAAAGGATTTTTTACGCAGCAATGAAAGTAAGTTAGACTATAGGGAATTATCTAAAGAAGATAAAGCGTTTATAGCCCGTTCAAAAGCAGGCCGTGAAAGGGCTAAAACAGCCATTCGTTTTGATGGTAAGTATGTTAACAATGATTTCTTTGAAAACCCTAACAACCCTATCATGTTTGGCGAGATTGCCAGGCAGAAGGGTTATAAGTCCGTAAAGGAATTATTTGATAATGACCGCAAGCTGTACGAAAAAGCAAAAGCAATGTATTATGATCCTGATGGTTTACCTATGGAATACCACAGCGATATTATAGTAAACAGGTTAGATACCTTTGGTGGTAAAATATTCATCAATGGTAAAGAAACTGAAAAGAAATCTGCTATCTTCCAGGTGGATGAAGTTGATAAAACCATTAAACGCAAATTCGGAAATTTCATAAATGAATTTACCGTTACTTACAAAAAAGGTTATACTGAAATGCACATAGATTTACCAGATGTGGATTTTATTGATGAAATTTCTGATGCAGAAGATTTAGAGGAATACGGTATTTATGTTATAGGCAGTGAAACATTAGAAGAACATGTAGAGAAAGATAAAAAGAAGTGGGAAGAAAAAGGTACTAATCCTGATAGATATAAATACGCCTACAAAATCAACATCATGGAAAAGGGCCGGGGAAAGAAGCAGGTGGTAAAAGAAAAACATGGTCATGTATTTGCACGTAATAAGGACGAAGCACGCAGCCATATTTATTTTGAATTTCCAAAGTGTATAATTGTTTATTTAAAACAAGTGCCGAAAAATGGCTAAGAAAAGAAGTAAACCAAAGGTTTATTTCAAGGGCCGCAATTACAAAACAACAATGGACGTAATGAAAGCACTGAATTTATCACACAAAATATATCACTCAAATTACACACTAGAAATAGTATCTGATGCAGTAGATAAAGACGGCACGCCATTAGTTCAGGTGCAATTTCTAAGGGATAAAATGAATGAAATTACTTTTGTAGCTGGTAGAATGATAGAGCGTGAAATTGTTGATAGAAATATAGCACCCCCTGAATTAAACCCATATGAATTACGCTACAATCAATTTACTGATGTAGATAGGCTGAAAGATGTGAATGAAATAATTTACTGCATTGACATCAAAAATGCCTATGCTCAAAGCTTGCTGAATAATGGCGTAATAAGCAATAAAGTATTTAACTTTTTGCAGCAATTAAGTAAGACAGAAAGATTAGCAGCAGTAGGTTTATTAGCTGCTAATAAAAATATATGGTGCTATGATGGTGAAGGTAATTTATTAGAAATAATAAATTCACAGAATGAAAATGCGCCTTTCTTTCATCTGTGCGTTTCAGATGTAGATAACCACATGCAATTTATTAAAAGGCAGATAGGCCCGACAAATTATATTTTTCATTGGGTGGATGGTATTTATTTTCAGCACATAGAGTGCAGGCAATTAATAGAAGATTATTTAACCGAAAAGGGTTTCAGATTTACCTTTGAAAAATTAATTAAATTCAAACTGGAAGAAGTAAAAAGAAGGCACTGGATTAGTTATTGGCAAATTAAGCCTGACAGGTGTGTACTAAAGAAATTCCCGATACCTAAACCTGACATAACGCTGAACAAGCAAATTATTGAAATATTGGGCCTGCACAGTGATAATAATTCGATAATTAAGAAAATAAAAAATTAAATTTGCTTTATTATTTATTCATCAATTAAAATTTAAAAACAATGGCAGAAAACATTATTACCAAACTGATCCCTGCACCACTGCGTAAAAAGGCTATCAGGACATTTAAAAAGGAACTTGAAAAAGATGGTGTAGCATCCATTATTTTGAATTTCCGAAAAATAGAAGGTGCTGATGAAAGTTCTGATGAAGAATTTGAAACGCACCTTTATAAGGATAACGTGTATGATGTTTTCATGGCTAATGCCAAAGAATTAACAGCAGCACGTTTGCAAATTAGGGAACTGGAAAAAAGAAACGGATTTTTAGAAAGACGTTTTGAACAGCAGAGCAAACCACAGTAATTATTTTCACGCTTAATTTAATTTCAAACAATGATTAACAGGGATGACATTTTAGAGGATATAGAAACAACCCCTACAGCCAAATTTCAAACCATTGGCGGGTTAGAAGTTTCTGATGATATTATCAGCACACTGAATGTAGTTTCAGAAGGTGACGCTGCTATACCTGGCACAGGTAAAAAATCAGGTGCGGGTGCAGATGATGATGACGATGATGATGATGACGATGACGATAAAGAAAAACCCGCAGGTGCAGAAGAAATAGATGCAGACAAGATAGCAGCAAATTCTGCTGATAAGGTGCGTTTTAACCTGTCTGAATTTATTGACCCGGAAACCATGATAGACATGATAGACTGGGCCATTCCTTTGGCAGGTGTTGAAATTGGTAAACGTAATAACTTGCCAATTGTGAAAGATGATTTAGAATTTTCACCAAAGGAAAAAAAGACACTGCGTAAACCTGTGCAGCGCATGTTTGAAAGTACCACCATTGGTACTAAAAATCCTTTCCTTGCCTTCCTTGCAATCTTCATAATAATGATGGCTGTAAAAACATGGATAGCTGTAATGGCTGCTAAAGCACTGAAAGAAGAAACACAGGATATAGAGCATGAAGAACTGCCTTATAAAAAACCACGCACCCGCAGGCCTACAGCATCATCAGGTACTAAGAGAGGGCCGAAAGGGCCACGCAAACCGAAAGCAGCAGCACCTGCTGCACCTGCTTCATCCAGTGCTGTATTTGTACCGCAAAAGAAGAAATTGTAATAACGCTGTAAAAGTTTAGCTATGAATGTAATTATAGTAGTAGGCAGGCCAAGACAGGGTAAAAGTTGGTATGTAAAAAGTATGATTTCACACCCCCGTTTAGCTAATCGGGGTGTTATGGCCTACGATCCCCAAAATGAATATGGTGCTACCTACCAAACCGATATAAACGGTGTGGTAACTACAGTGCCGGGTGTTGGCCTGCCTGAATACAGACCCGGTTTAATGCGTGCCAGGTACACAGGCAGCATAGAAAATTTTATAGCTATTGTATGTGAAAAGGAGAACGATAAGCACACGTTTACCAACAGGAATATTTACTTTGAAGAAGCGACAATATTTTTCAAGGGTGGTATGAGCAAAGAAGTACGTGATTTAATTATTTCACGTTTCCACACCCGTAATAATTTAATTTTCGTTTTCCATAAATTAGGAACTATACCACCTGATATAATGGATTTTTCAAACAGAATTATTTTGTTTAAAACATACGATACACAAAAAACAGTAGATAGACGTTTTGACAGTGAAATATTATCTGCTGCTTTTAAAATTCAAAATGCTGCACCTGACAAGGCAAAGCCAATTATTGTAGACAGGCAAAATAATAAAATAAATGGCAGGCCGTTCTAATTTCAAAAAGCAGACTGAGCAATTAACCATGATGCCATGCATAGAGTGTGGTAAATTATTAAATGCTACAGAACATTATCACGGTAACATCTGTAATAAATGCAGGTCACCAAAGCAAGAATATTTTCAGCATAACATTTCAGCAATTCCTGACAGGCAGATTTTGCACCAGTTAGAAAATACTGATTTATCAAATGAAATTCATTTAGATAATTTTCACGTAAATTATATGGGTGCTATTTTTAAAGTAGATGTTTATGCTGATGGCGTGCTGAATTGCAAGTGTGTTATTTATGATGATACCGGGAAAATAATTTTTGCTGACAGGAACGGAACAAAAGAAGGTATTGATGTTTTTGAGTATTGTAAATTAGATAACGTTAATTTATTAAAACAAAATGTAAATAAAGATGGAAACAGCTAAAAAAGCAGCACCTGCTATAAAGGTAGCACCAGTTAAAAAGACAGCAGCACCTAAAAAGGCTGCACCCGCAAAGAAAGCAGCACCTGAAAAGAAAGCAGCAGCACCTGCTAAACCTGCACCACAGGGAAAGCAGATACCACTGCCTTTACCAGGTGCAGAAGCAGCAGCACCCGCTTCACCCGCCAAAAGAGGGCCGAAAGGGCCACGCAAACCCAAAGGGTTAGAGGATCAACTACATGACGGTAATAAGCCCGCAAACAGCCCTAACAGAAGGGTGTACCCTAAAGAAGCTACCGACCTTATAAAGCTGATAGCATCACTGGATGATGATGATATTAAAATCATGCGGGAAAGGTTGCTGATGATATGCACAGTGACCGCTACAGAATGGCCTATCTATCCCGATGACCTTATACCGGGTAAAGAAAAATATGGTATTTCTGCAAACAAAATTGTTAACTTCTTAAATGCACTGAATAATGGCTAATAGTTTCATTGGTGAAATGGACACTAACGAAGGTGGTTTAGTAATGGCAAAGGTGGTGCTGTTCAAAGACGATTATTTTACTAAAGGTTTGGAAGTAGTTGTATTTAATTACAAAGGTGACAGCAGCAGCAGCGGGTGCGCAATTTATACCCGAATACATGGCGATAAAAAACCACCTAAAGCCAATTATTTATTAGTACCATTTACTGATGCAGAAGCACAGCAAAAATGGTTTGATAATTTTGGTGAAACAGAAGCCACCGAGTATTTGCAAGGTCAGGAAAACATGCTGAAAGAACAGCAGCGCAAAGGGTTAATTATTAAGCCCACAGAACAGGAAACGAAGCAGGTTTTAAAAGGTAGTTATAAATTGCCTTCATCACTAAGCAAAAAAAGGTAATTATGAATTATGAACTTTCTATGGCTTTTTCTATGGAAATGGCCTTTAGCCCGATAGATTTATTATTACTCACTTGCCCGGAAGGATGGGTAAATGAAGAAGGTGAAACTGTATATGAAAAACCAGTACAGCTAATTAAAGTGGTAATTACTTCTGATCCTGCCAGTGAGGATAAGCTAATCGTTAAATTCGTAGATAGCCATAGAAATTTCTATACCGAAAGGCAATTAGTACACAGGTACATTAAGCACCTGAAAACCTATAACGACCAAATACCCGCACCTAAACAGGAAAATATTTTTTAACCAGTAAATTAATTCTATGTCAGACAAATTAAAAATGGCACGTTAATTGCATTACACCAGTTAAATTAATAACTATGGCTAAAGCAACATTTGATAACGGAACATTCAGGGCCACAAAAAGCAAATACAAAGGAAAATTTGCTTACTGTATCTTACATGGTAAAAGCAACATGATAGGATTTTACAAAAAAGAAGGCTTTGTATTTTGTGCATTTACTGATGGCAGGTTTTACACCAAATTAGAAATGCAATCACTAATTAATTTAATTACCTTAATACAAAAACATTTCTATGAAACAGATAGTAATTAACCACCTGATATACTGCCTTAATAAAGGTGGTATATGTTACGGTATCTTATTCTGCTACCTGCTGTTTTTAGTAGCAGCAGCAGAATTAATAGTCAGGTGTATTTACATTGCATTAAAATTCACATGGAAAACGATAAAGTACCACCATGAGAAAATTAATTACATAGAAATACTTTCAGGCATATTTACCTTTCTTTTTATTTCAGGTAGCATAGTTGGAATAATTTGGTTTATTTCCAAATTATCTGAAAAACTGGCGCAGTAATTGCAATACAGTAATTAATTATTTACTCACTCTCTAAATTACCATTATGACCGAATTAAAAGTAAATGCCGGGGAAATGCGCCTATTATCAGGAAGGCTATTTAATTTCATCACACCCGACCCCGCACTAATTGATATAAATGACATTGCAGCAGGGTTAGCATACAAAGCACATTTTTCGGGACAAATTCCGAACTTCTTTAGCATTGCCGAACATTCCACCCTGTGTGTAGATTTGCTGCCAAAGAATAGCCCGGCATTGCTAAAATTAACTACACTGCTGCATGATGCCAGTGAAGCATATTTAGGGGATATGATAAAACCACTAAAAATAATGATGCCTGATTTCGGTAAAATAGAAGCTGTACTACAAAAAGCTATTTTCCTGAAATTTGATGCAGCACCCGATTATTTATTTATTGACCTGATGCACAGGGTCAAATTAGTAGACAAAGAATCACAGGTAATAGAATACAATTGCTTCTACAATTCAGCAATTGATGCGCGACTGAAATTCTATTCGCCAGACCTTTCAAAATGGGTTTTCATCAAATACTTTAATGATATTATGGCTGAACTTAAACTAAATGATAATGGTAATTACTAACGTCTATCAGATACAAACAGACAGTAACATAATTTACACATCATCACCTTCTACTGTAATGATGGCAATTAAAAACAGCCTTATGTTACCTGATACGCACATGACCATAGTAGCTAAATTCCGTGTGAAATTAAAATCAGGTAAAATACCTGTAATAAAAACAACAAAATTTATTTATGAAGCCGATAGTAAAATATAAGATTATTATTACCATAATTGTAGCAATACTATCAAAAGTAACTATTCATTGGTATCATTTGCAGGATGGTGGATTGCTAAGGGGATTACCTATTTATTTTGCATGGTACTACTTCATAAATAAATGGTCAAAACCTGTCTACAGATTTTGGTACAATAATTACCACACCTTCAACGAAAAAGAATTATGAGCCAATTATATAAGGTGCTGCAATTCGCAAATAAAAACTATGATGTTATCATCAGCAAACGTGCCTACAGCAATAATAAACTTTTGCAGTTTTCACGATCCCACCAGTTTCAACTGATTGCAATGATAACTACCATTTCTACAGGCCGCATTTTAGTACGTTTGAATTATGACCCGCTACCCGAAGCAGAAGTAAATAAACAGCGTATGGAATTACAGGCTATCTACCATACTGGTTTTACAATAAGCTATTTCTTACCAAAAACTAATAACTAAATCTATGTTACAAATTGAAATTACCGTAGGCATGATGATTGCCAAAATGCAAGATGATGGCACTTTTTTAATTAACCACACAAGGGAAAATGATTTCCTGTGCATGGTAGACAAAGAAGGTAAAGCACATTGCCGAACTTCTGTAAAATTCCTGTCAGAAACTGATGCAAAAAGTTTTGACGTTATAATGACCACCTGCTGTAAATTAAATTCCTGATGACAGTAGCAAAACAGTACAGAAAAAAGCCCGTAGTAATTGAGGCGATATTGCTAACGCATACCGCAGAATCAATAGCGAGTGTGCAAAAATTTATACAGAATGGCGTGCTTGATAAAAATTCAT
>TBL_comb47_HYPODRAFT_10005594_pt1 | contig 13949 bp, 8 predicted proteins | sample TroBogypolimnion_40_FD_10682 | JGI IMG/M metagenome (IMG submission 10682)
GTTCGTTTCCCAATACCCCAAAATTTCCGCCAAGATTAGCCAATGAAATTTGGTTGTCTATCGAAACAGGATAAGAGCTGTATTTCTTATAAAATCCTTCAAGTGTAATCCTTATTGAATTGGATGGTAGCCATTCAAGACCTGTCACGATATGATCCGATTGTGTGTAATTATTCTTATTATTTACATATTGATTGTTTTCCTGGTAACCGAGAGCGGTATAAGGGAGTAATTTGTAATACCTACCGAGTGAGAAATTGGCATTCAATTCAGGACTTATACTATAAGTGGCTGCGAAACGAGGAGCAAAAGTATTTAACAATTTATTCCCATTTTGGGTAAAGCTGTTACCATCGATTCTGCTTCCTAAATTTAAAGAGAGTTTATTGTCCAAAACTCTCCTGTTAATTTGCAGAAATGCCCCATAGCGAAATAACTGCAACGCTGTTGCAAAATTTGCATCATAACCCGGCCTGCGCTGAAAAGTAGAATTAGAATAATTAGTATAAATAAATGCCGTTCCATAGCTCACTTTCCAGGGACCGGCAGAATAATTCACATCCATCCTCATTCTGGTTTCTGCTTCAAGCGAGCTGTAACGCAGAATAAGGTTACTGTCATTCTGGGTTACATAGGACTGATACTGCCTGGCAGTATTAAACAGACTGTTATGACTAATCGCGAGTAAAATGTAACCCTTTTCCAAAGCATGGCGCCATGATCCGCCAATGGTATTAGAACGCTGACTGTTAAGAGGGATTTGATCCAGAATAGCCTGATTTACCAGCGTAAGGTTCTTAGGCTTCATGAACGTAAAATTGTCTATGGCTCCAATTCCAAGAAAATTAAATTCGTTTTTGGAATTCGGTTTGTGCGTAATTTTATATTGATAATCCCAATAGTCAGGGACAAAGGGGAGATCAATTATCTGGAAAATAAGTTTCAGGTAGGACCTTCTCACTGATGCTATAAAGGTAGTTGCTCCCCCTTTTTTCCCAAGGGGACCTTCAGTTGTAAAGGCTGCTTCACTTGCACTTAATCTGAAATTGCTCTGAACCTTCATTGGATTACCCGATCGCTGTTTGAATACCAAAACACCTGAAAGAGGATTGTCATATTTTGCGGGAAATGCAGATGTATGTAAGGTAACACTCTCAATAAACGAAACATTAAGTAATCCAACCGGCCCGCCGGATGCCCCCTGTGTTGCAAAATGGTTGATAGAGGGAATTTCAATCCCATCTAAATAATAAACATTTTCATTGGGTGCACCCCCTCTGATAATGATGTCATTTCGAAATCCAACTGAGCCCGAAACCCCTGGTAAAGATTGTACAACTTTAGACATATCAAAATTTGCCCCCGGATATTTTGCTATCTCATTGATTCCAAGACTCTGAATTGAATTTACGGCGCCGGCAGGTTTAAAGAAATTCGCTCTTACCTCAACCTGAGCTAATTCTTTCGTCGATTCTTCGAGTTCGAAATTTATTTCGGATGCGTTTCCTGCTGTTACCGGGACATCAAATTTCTGAACGACTTTGTAACCAAGGGCAGAAGCTTCAATTGACCACGTCTTTGTTGGAAGTTGTCTTATCCGATAAAATCCGGTGCTGTCAGTATATACGCTAAACTCAGTTCCGATTACCTGCACCTTGACATCCGCTAATGGAACCTGAGTCACTAAATCCCGTATAAATCCATTAATAACCCCAACTTGCTGGGAAGAAGCCAGAAGAAATCCAAAACAAAAAAGAGCTGTAAAAATTGATTTTAAATTGGTCAAAATATTATTTATTGATTAGTTTATGTGTTATTATTCAGATTATTGCTTTTGAAATTTATTATTTATAAACAATATTCAAGAATGAATGTTTAATAAAAAAACCAAATTCTTAGACATATGCTTTTCTATATAATTTTTTCACTCTTCCTGAACCAACAGAATTATTACAATAATCATGGTGGGAATATTGATATTAAAGTAACTGGTGTCAATAGCCAAAAGGGGGAGATTATGGTTGCCCTGTTTGATTCCCCTGAAGGATTTCCTCAAAATTCAGCTAAAGCTATAAAATTTGCAAAAACTCCGGCACAAAAAGGGGATGTTGTCATGCATCTGACGGATGTACCTTCCGGAAGATATGCCATTGCCCTTTTTCATGATACCAATGGAGACGCGATTTTGAATACCAATCTTTTGGGCATTCCCAAAGAGGGATACGGAGTTTCAAATAATATTAAGAATAAGTTTAGCGCCCCTAAATTCCAACAGGCTTTGTTTCTCCACGGTGATGGAACAACCATTTTGACAATTTCCATAAACTACTAATCGAATTCCCAATTATGGTAACACGAAAAAAAATAGCAGTTATAGGGAGCGGGTTTGGGGGGCTCTCTGCAGCCATTCGTCTTGCTGCTCAGGGACATGATGTGACAATCTATGAGAAGCTTGACAAGCCGGGTGGACGAGCTTACCAATATGAACTGAACGGATTTAAATTCGATGGTGGTCCAACGGTTATTACGGCTCCGCACCAATATGATGAGTTGTTTGAAATTGCGGGGAAAAACAGAAAGGATTACATAACACTTGTCCCCCTCGATCCTTTTTACCGGATTTTTAATGGTAATGGAGATCATTTTAACTACTGGAGAGAACAGGATAAGACAGAAGCTGAAATTGCAAAATTTAGCCCTTCGGACATTACCGGGTATCGAATATTTCTGAAAAAGATGAATGCGATCTTTCAATGGTTCCACCCGTTCACCGAAAAGAGTTTCACGACACTCTTCAGTTTTCTTCGTATCTTTCCCTATGTATTTAAAACAGGAACCTGGCGAAGCATGTATGGTTTTGCGTCAAACCATGTGAAGAATGATTTCATTCGAAAAGTTCTTTCATTTCACCCCTTGCTGATTGGAGGAAATCCTTTCGATACCCCCTCTATTTATGGCCTGATTATCGGTTTTGAAAAGGAGTGGGGTGTTCATTATTGTTTGGGTGGAACGGGAGCCATTGTTAAGGCATTTTGTAAATTATTTGAAGATTGCGGGGGGACTATCCGGCTGAATACCGAAGTGTCTCGTTTGATCATTGAAAATAAGCGGGTTGCCGGATTGGTTTTGGCTAATGGATCAACAGAAATGACCGACAGCGTAATTTGTAATGGTGATCTGGCTTTTTGCTATAAAAATCTTCTCCCCAAAAAGAACCTTCCATGGAGTTTAGACTTATGGCTTAGGAATATTCAATATAGTAATTCACTTGTTGTTATCTACTTTGGCACAAAGAAAAGGTATACCGACTCAAAGCTTTCTCATCATAATCTGATTCTTGGCAATGATTACAGGCAATTTATGAAAGATGTATTCTCAAAAAAAAGGTTGCCAGGCGAGCTTGGATTGTATTTACATATGCCTTCTGCATCCGATCCTTCAATTGCACCGGAAGGGTGCGAATCTTTTTATGTCCTTTCGCTGGTTCCTAACTTAGAGGGGAAAATCAATTGGAAGGAGATAATGCCTGAATATACCGAAAAAATCATTACCTTTCTTGAGGAGAATTATTTGCCCGATTTGAAAAAAAACATTGTTGTTCAACATACGGTAAATCCGTTACATTTTGAATCAACACTCAATAGTTTTAAAGGGGCTGCTTTTTCTATTAAACCTTCTATGGCCCAATCAGGATATTTCCGGCCTCAGGTTAAATCAAAATGGTTTAAAGATCTCTATTTTGTCGGGGCCAGCGTTCATCCCGGAGCAGGTGTCCCGGCTGTTATGGCGTCCGGGAAAATTGCAGCACATGAAATCTTATCAAACAATTAGTCTAATAATCAACAGAATATGGACTCAGGTAATTCAAACAGCTCAAAGTCATTTTTCGAATTAGGGGTAAACCGAAATCAGAAGATCTATTCCTTAAATAATGTTCCTGTTCAGGGGAAGATCCCTGAGTGGCTAAATGGCACCTTTATCCGAAACGGTCCCGGAATGCTTAATCTAAAAAACCGCAGGCTTAACCATTGGTTTGATGCCATGGGGGCTTTGCATAAATTTGAAATTAGAGGTGGAAAAGTAGATTATGACTGTAAGTTTATTGATTGTGAATCTTATCAGGGTGCCATTGAAAGCGGGGATCTGAAATTTTCGGAATTCGCGACGGATCCGTGCAGGTCGATATTTAAGAAAGTACAGTCCTATGTTTTTCCCTCCCTTCCCAATATGACTGATAATCCGAAGATTAACGTTGCCCGGATTGGCGAAAAGTGGATGGCATTGGGCGAAACCCCGATGCAGCTGGAATTTGATCCGGAAACGTTAAAAAAGACAGGTGTCAGCGAACCCGTGCCCGGGGCATTTGCATATAAAACAACTGCCCATCCCCATTTTGAAAATGAACATGCCTATAATCTTGTCGTAAAATTTGGGATGATAAGCTACTATAAGATCTATGACGTTGCCAATCCGGGATCTAGGCCTCTTGCTTCGATCCCTGTGAAAAAACCGGCTTATATTCATGGATTCGGCATGACTAAAAAATATTTTATTGTCACTGCAGGTCCGTTAGTGGTCGTTCCTATTGAGTTGTTATTTTGGAAAAGACCTTATATCGAAAATCATCAGTGGCGCCCACAGGATGGTGCCTCTATCTGGGTAGTCGATAAAGCAACAGGCAAGGTGAAGGCTCATTTTAAGACAGATCCTTTCTTTTGTTTTCATCACGTAAATGCCTGGGAGGAGGGAGATGAGGTGGTCATGGATATTAATGCCTACGATGATGCATCGATTATTCAGAAATATTACCTGCGCGAATTGGAACAGCCCGATCTGGAGTTGCCTTTTGGAACCATTCGTCGTTTTCGGTTAAACCTCACTACGAAAAAAGCAGATGTTCAGATCCTTTCTGATGCCTGTATTGAACTGCCTAGAATTGATTATAACCGTTACAACACTGACCCTAATTATCAGTTTGTCTATGGTGTAAGCATTCATCCACAAAAGAGGCAGGGATTTTATAATAGTCTGGTTAAGATAAATACCCAAACGGGCGAAAACAGCTATTGGTTCCAGGAGGGGTGTTATCCGGGTGAGCCGTTTTTTTATCCTTCTCCAACCAGTAAAAATGATGAAGAGGGAATCCTGATTTCGATTGTATTGGATACGGGGTCATCCAGTTCATTTCTTCTGATCCTCGATGCCATCACGATGCAGGAGATAGCAAGAGCAGAACTTCCTGATCCCGTTGTATATGGATTTCATGGAGAATTTTTCCCCGATATTAATTAAGGTTTAAAACCTCCCTGGATTTCCCGGTATTTGCTTTATTATTTTATTGTGTAATCAATCTTTCGACTATTGCTCCTCTGGAACATTGAGTAAAAATAAGAAGAAAATGAAAAGCAAAATGCTATAAAATGTCCCTGTATCAGGAAGTCCTGAACCTTCGGGAAATGAGAATTTAATCAATTTTGTTAATGAACATTAATTAATATGGATTTAAGTTAATTATACATTTTTTATTATACTGATTTTCTGTGTATTAAATATTTTAGATGCATTATTGTTTATTATATATTGATTTTAATTAAACATTATTGATTTTTTTTTGTTTTTTAGATAGTTATTAGAGATTCATGCAGTAAATAATTGCTTAAGTTCTTTAATTAAATATTGAAGCAATTACAAATTACGGTTTTAAAGAGTTGCAAAAATAGGTTGACTGAGGAAGATTAATTTAAAAAAAAGTCTTAAATCTGGAGAACCCGGTTAATGGATTTTCCCAAAATTATGGAGGAGAAAAAATGAATGAGCTCTTGGACAATCGGTATATAGAATATCGGAATAAAGTGAGGGAGTTTTCTGAAAATGTGGTTAAACCATTGGCTGTTTCGCAGGACGAAAAGGAAGAATTTCCTGTTGATTTGGCCCATAAAATGGGAGAGGCTGGACTGTTTGGCATTACCATACCTACCAAATATGGGGGCCAAGGGCTGGATTACCTTTCTTATATCATTGCGATTGAAGAACTTGCCCGTGTTGACAGCTCACCTGCGGCTACAATTGCAGCACACAACTCTTTGGGAATTACCCCAATTTACACATTTGGAACTGAAGAGCAGCGGCTCAGGTACCTGCCAGCCCTATGCACGGGCCAAGAGTTATGGGCATTTGGATTAACCGAGAAGAATGCCGGGTCAGATGCCAAAGGTGTAGAGACTGAAGCAATGCTCGAAGATAATCACTGGATTATAAACGGCGATAAAATGTTTATTACCAATAGCAGCTCCTCTATTGCGAAAGGAATAACTGTTCAGGCAATTACCGGTTTAAAGGATGGAAAGAAGGAGTTGTCTGCAATTCTGGTTGATCGATCTACTCCTGGCTATTCTACTTTGCCAATCAAAGGAAAGTTGATGTGGCGCGCGGTAGATAATGGTAAAGTTATTTTTGAAAATTGTCGTGTTCCAGAATCAAATATTCTTGGGAAACGGGGTGAAGGGATGAAGATAATGCTTTCGACACTCGATGGCGGAAGGTTGTCTATTGCTGCAATTGGCCTTGGACTTGCGCAAGGGGCCTATGAAATGGCCGTGGATTATGCTCAGAAAAGAAAACAGTTTGGAAAACCGTTGGCAGAATTCCAAATTACCTCATTTAAACTTGCCGAGATGGCTATGAAAATTGAACTGGCAAGAAATCTGCTTTACCAAACCTGTCGGTTAAAAGAAGCCGGGTTGCCATTTGGAAAACAAGCAGCGATGTCAAAACTGTACTGTTCTGATATCGCACGTGAAATCGCCGGTGAATCACTTCAGATTCATGGAGGATTCGGATTTCTGCGTGAAAACCATATCGAACGATTTTACCGCGATCAGAGGTTGCTCTCAATTGGCGAAGGAACCTCCGAGATCCTGAAAATGGTTATTTCCCGATATATTTTGTAGTCTTATTATCCAATTAAGAGTGTAATTAAGAGATTTCCGGAAAATTAAATGTCTAAAAACTATTCAAATGAATGCGATGAATCTTTATGACCAGGTTTCATTTAAAGCCAGCAAATTAGTTACCCGTTCTTACAGTACTTCATTTTCAATAGCTGTAAGTTTTCTGGATCTTGAAATACAGCAGGGAATTTACAGCATCTATGGGTTTGTCCGTCTGGCAGATGAAATCGTGGATACCTTCCTTGAGCACGACAAAGAAACGTTACTCAATAAATTTGAACAAGACTATTATGAAGCTCAAAAAAACGGAATAAGCTTAAATCCTGTTTTGCACTCGTTCCAACTTACAGTGACAAAATATCAGATACCTGACCAGTTAATCCGTGCTTTTCTTTTGAGCATGAGAACAGACCTTCATAAAACCCGGTATACCACCAAAAATGAGATTGATGCCTACATTTATGGTTCTGCTGATGTTGTTGGTCTGATGTGCCTTGCAGTTTTTACTGAAGGTAATCGTAAAATATATGAAACCTTAAAGGAACCGGCTATGCGGCTTGGATCGGCCTTTCAGAAAGTAAATTTCCTGCGGGATCTAAAAAATGATACGGAATCTCTGGACAGACAGTATTTTCCACAGATTGAAAATGGAGTTTTTAATGATTCTGTGAAGAAAGATATAATTTTAGATATTGAAAAGGATTTTTATACAGCAAGAAAGGGCATCTCAGATTTACCTAAAAATGCAAAATTAGCTGTGCTCATTGCGTTTTATTATTACAGATGCCTTGTAAGAAAGATTAAACATACCCCTGCCAGGAAATTAATGGTTAGCCGTATCCGGATTTCGGAAACCCTAAAGATGGCTTTACTTTTAAAGGCATATTTTATCTTTAAACTACGATTGATTTAAACAATACAGATGGAAAAACGTGTGCTTGTTGTAGGAGCCGGAATAGGTGGTCTGGCTACAGCCCTGAGGTTAGCAAAAAAAGGGTACGAAGTGGAGATTATTGAAAAGAATAGCCAGGCAGGTGGCAGGCTAAACCAGCTTAAAAAGGATGGGTTTACCTTCGATACCGGCCCGAGTTTCTTCAGTATGTCTTATGAATTCAAGGAATTTGCCAACGATTGCAATATTGAACTCCCGTTTAAATATGTTGAGTTAGATCCTTTATATACCGTTAATTTCAGCCGAAGCCCTAAAACATACCGGCTTTATAAAGATATTCACCGACTTGCCGAGCAGTTTAAAGATGTTGAGCCGGACTTTGAAATTAAAATGCACAAGTATCTTAAAAATGGCAAGGCGCTATTCAATGATACTGTTGATGTCGTGATTAAAGAGAACTACAACTCAATGTTCTCCTATCTTCTGACACTGATGAAAGTAAATCCGGTTCATTTACCTATTCTCTTCAGAAACTTCTGGCAGCAGGTTTGTCGTTATTTTTCATCGGATGATGCCCGCGAAATTATTTCGCTCGTGGCATTTTTCCTCGGAAGAACACCTTTTGATACTCCGGCAGTTTATACCCTGCTTTCATATACTGAATTTCAGCACGATGGCTATTACAACGTAGAAGGTGGAATGTATAAGATTGTCGAAGGAATTTTAGGGGAGCTTCAGAAAGAGAATGTAAAAATCACCTACAATACCGAAATCATTGATTATGTGTCTGATGGAAGAAGTCTTAAAGCCCTTGTTGACCAAAACAACAGGAGATGGGAGAGTGATATCTATGTTGTAAACAGTGATGCTGCCTCCTTCCGCGGAAAGATATTTAAACGCCGGAAGTTCTCAGAGGCAAAACTTGATAAGATGGAGTGGACTATGGGCCCACTAACCATTTATATTGGACTAAAATGCAAGCTTCCCCAGGTTGAGCATCATAATTATTATCTGGGAGATAATTTCAAGGACTATGCCAATAAGATTTTTCAATCAACAGGTACAATTCAGAAGCCATATTATTATGTGAATGTTATCTCGCGCAACAATCCTGATTGCGCCCCGCAAGGGTGCGAAGGACTGTTCTTTGTTTGTCCTGTCCCGGACCTGCGTTTTAAGAAAAACTGGGATGACAAGGAGGAAATTGTAAACAGTATTCTTACAGATTTCTCAACGCGCATTGGGAAAGATATTCTCCCCGAGATTATTTCTAAAACGATCTATACCCCGGAAGATTGGCAAAATCAGTTCAATCTCCACCGTGGAAGCGGCCTGGGATTATCGCATAAGATGTTGCAGATTGGGGCCTTCCGTCCAAGAAATTTTGACGAAATCTTCAAAAATGTTTTTTATGTTGGAGCTTCTACCGTTCCGGGAACCGGATTGCCGATCACGATGATCAGTTCAAAATTGGTGGCAGAACGGATTGGGAAACTCAAAATTTAAAATTCCGGGCGATTTCAAGTTTGTTGATTTTCCTTTCGTCATTCCGGACCAACCAGCCTGCAATGAGACTTTCGATTCTCTTTTAGATTGGTCTTTCACGCGTTCTCCCCTTCCACATATCCGAAATTGGCTAGGATACCTCCGTCGACAAACAGCAAATCATTTACTTGGATAAGGGATGGTAAAAAACATCCCTTGTGGCTGAGTCCGAAAACAGGCAAGGAGTTTCAAACCGGGCATCACAAAAGCGAAGAGGTGAAACCTGGAACCTTAAGTCAGATCATAAGAGATTCAGGAGTTAAATTATAAGGATATTTATATTACGAGAGTTAATGTTTTTATTGAAAAAGGGTTAGACGGTACCTTTGATGTCCATTTTGGTGAACAGACAAAGGGATTAACATTTGGTTTATTGGGACAGGGTATAACGGTACAGGAAGCGATAGCTGATTTTTACAATAGCAGGGACGAAATTAAAACTCATTATGCTGAAACTGGCAAACCCTTTCCTAAGGACCTTGAGTTTGTTTTCAAATATGATACTGCCTCCTTTATTACCTATTATTCACACGTTTTTTCCCGGGCGGGATTAGGACGACTATCAGGGGTGGCTCAGGAGCAATTGAGCCACTATGTGACCGGCAAACGCAAGCCAAGTCCGAAAACAGTTCTTAGAATTGAGCGTTCATTACACAAGCTTGCAGCGGAATTGGAACAATTGCAGTTAATCAGCTGATCTTTTAGTATTAAATCATAATATGGTCTTCATACCCGGTTCTCCTGCCCTGGCAGCGCCTTTTAATGCAGTGTAAAAGACTAAAGCAGGCTTAGTGCTTCACTCCCCGCAAGCAGGGTCGTGTCTTCGAGCTTTTCGACCAGCTGACGAAATGAGGCAAGAAACTTCCTGAGCCCGGCAGCCCCGATGGTGTCCTTTTCAAACTCTGCCATATCAAGGAATCCCGGAATAACTTTAGGGTTCTGAATAATAGATCATTTAAAGATGGAAGGCATCGCATTAATCGGATAGAAACGATTATATCTGTATAGGATCGGATAACTATTATACATAGAGATGCTTACAGTTTTAAAAGCTGCATTGTCAGATGGAAGATATCTGCCACAAAGAGTGGTCGTCCCTGGAAGATTGTTTCGGACGGTTAGAGCCTTATTGTAGATTTACACTTAAGATTTGTTGCTTGAAATCTTTAAACGACATTCCCGTCCTTGCAGATATTGCCCGTTTTAATGAATTTACAGAACCAAATCCGCACCGGTGTGCAATATCTTCATTCGTATCTTCCAGGTTTTCATGCATTACTCGTTTCAACTCCTCAATGCGGAAATCATTTACAAAAGAGCAAAAGTTTTTGTTCGATTGTTGATTGATTATGAAGGAGATATAACCCCTGTTTGTGCCGACTGCTTTCACTACATCCGTGATGTTGAGTTTACTGTTCAGGTAGATCTTCTGGTTGGCAAATTGGTCCAGTATCTTGCTTATGAATAGCTCCTGCTCTTTTTGGGATGTTTCGTAGGACAGAACCAAACTTTCCACGCGGTGTGCCGGATCGACAGTAGGATTGATCATTTTTTGCCTGATGCCCGAATTGCCCATCATGAACAGCAGAACAGTAAACAGTGTCCACCCCAGATCGATTAACCAATCGGTTTGCACCAATAAATGACGGCCGGCTGAGAAGATCACAAAGGATGAAATACCCATGGCTACGATGACGTAGTTGATCTTTTTTGCATTTGTAGGTTTAGCATCCACAATATCAGAATAAAAATTCTCGGCATGGTCTCCATATTTTCGGATCAGCCAATCATTGCCAATCAACGACAGGATCAGGGTTATTAAAAAAGTGAACTGTATCACGGTTCGCATGACGGTTAAGAACCTGACGGATGGGGATGCAAAAGCATTGGTGGTATTGAATAGCCAGGCTTGATACTCACCAGCAGGGGTAAAAAAAACACCGAGCCCGTAAATCAGAGCCACAACTGCAGGGACAATCAGATACTTCGTATGTGTTTTAAGCGAAAAATGGTCATCCACGGTCAGCAGCCTGAAATAGATGTGATACAGGGGGAAAATGGTTAAACCTAACCATTGAAGTGGTACATCAGCAAAGCGGTAGAGGTTGGGGAAGGGGGCAAAATAGAGAAAATGAGCGGTAAAAATCACTCCGGTCAGCAGCATAAACCACGAAAGAAACCGACGCGGCGTACTGTATTTTTTTCTGTCACCATTCAGGGTAATTGACCAGAAGAGACTTACAAAAATGGGGGCCAATAAAAAAATGATCCTGACCATAGTGATACAATTAGTAGATAAGGCTGAATTTATACTATTGTTTTCAAAAGTACGAAAACTAAAGGAGATATTAATGCCAATTCAGATGGTCGGTAAACATTTAAATATACGTTTTGGATGTAAAGATATACGTTTTGGACAGCCAGCCTATATAAATAAAAATAATTTTACGGTTTAGAGAAATAATATACGGTCTGTAAAATAATATTTACAGACCTAAGGCCGGTAATATGGCAAATATTAATAAAAACCGGAACAAAATCTGCTGAACTCAAAATAAATACACATGAAAACACCTAAAATTGCAATTATCGCTGCGTTGTTAACCTTATGTTTGCTTATAAAAGTAGGCGGGGCATTTGCTGTGTCAGTAATCACTGTCAGCGGCTCCAACGGCAAAGATGCCAATTACACCTCGCTAACAAAAGCCGGCGGAGCATTTGCTGCCCTTAACAGCATAACCCAGGTTGGGAAAACGATTACCATTACCATTACTGCGGATGTTACCGATGAAGATGGCGCAACTGCCTTAACCGGAGCTGCAGGAATGTGGACCACGCTTACCATTAATCCCTCCGGCGGTGCGGCAAGAATAATATCCGGCTCGGTAGCTAAACCGCTTATTGACCTCAGTGGAGCGGATAATGTAACCATCAATGGGTTGAATAGCGGCGGTAATTCGTTGACAATTTCAAACCTCAGCACATCAAACACTGATGCGACATCCACCATCCGCTTTTTTGGAAGCGCTACAAGCAATACCGTAAAATACTGCACATTGAAAGGCTCTTCTACTGCCACATCTGCCACAAAAGGCGGAGTGTTGTACTTTGGCCTCGGAGATAATAGCACCAATACCATCGATCATAACAATATCACCAATTCTGACGGCATCCATAGGCCTGTGGCTGCTATATATTCATATGGTGGAGGTGGCATTAACAGCGGAAACATAATCAGCAATAATAACATCTATGATTTTTTTAACCCCGGGGCTAATTCGCAGGGGATCTTCATCTATGACTATTCGTCAGACTGGACCATAACAGGAAATAATTTTTACGAAACATCCGCATCATTTGCACCAACCGGCGCATTTACTTATGATGCAATCCGTATTGAGGGCATCTCAATGCTAGGGAATAATTTTACGGTATCGGATAATTTTATTGGAGGAAGTGCCGCTGACCATACCGGTACATTAACATTTAACTCGGCATTTACCCATTTATTTCATGGTATATATCTTGGCGTTGGAGCAACTACAGCCAGTTCTGTTCAAAACAACACCATTCAAAGTATAGCTTACACAACTACTTCGGGTGAACCTTTTAATGGAATACGCATCAATGGCGGTAATGTAAATATAGGAACCGTTACCGGCAATATCATCGGTTTAACCACTGGCAACGGTTCTATAACACTGACTAATTCAACGGCCAATGCAATAAGCTACGGAATCTATAATAGAGGGACCGGTATTGTGGATATAGAAAATAACAAAGTTGGGGCCATAACAATTGTTGGCTCTGCCACCATTGCCCATAGTTTTTACGCGATCAGATCCGATTACGGAACAAATACAATCAGTACCAATACGATCGGCAGTACAGGAACTGCAAACAGTATTAATGCAAGGTCTACTTCATCGTCAAATAGTCAGAGCGTATATGGGATTTATGCCGGCAGTACGGGCACAACAACTATTTCGGGGAACACGATTGCAAATCTGACAAATGCATCGACCTACAGCAATGGCGAAATTTCCGGTATTAATTCATCAGCCGGCACGAGAACCATATCAAACAACACGGTACGGGATTTAACCATTGCCAATTCAAATACAGAATCAGTATCTGGAATCTATTTTTCGTGCAGTATCGCAGTAGCGCAAAGCATTACCGGCAATACCATTTATAACCTGTCGAATACATACCCTTCATTTGCAGGAAAAGTGACAGGTCTTTATTACCTGGGGCCTACCACTGCCAGTAACGTTTCAGGTAATTTCATTCACGATTTATCGGTAACTGGTGCAACCAGCGCTTCTGCCAGTATTTACGGGATTAGAATAGGCCAGGGCAGTACCACTTTCTCAAACAATATTATCAGCCTGGGTGGAGATACAAAAACATCAATTTATGGAATACTTGAAATCGGCGCAGCATCAACCAATAATAACCTGTATTTCAATACGGTGTATATCGGAGGAACGCCAGCTTCCGGTTCAAATACATCTTACGCCTTATACAGTGCGGCAACCACCAACACGCGGAATTTCAGG
>TBL_comb47_HYPODRAFT_10005595_pt1 | contig 13947 bp, 14 predicted proteins | sample TroBogypolimnion_40_FD_10682 | JGI IMG/M metagenome (IMG submission 10682)
CTGAACTCCCGCCAAAGCAGTTCGTTGAGGAAGGCGTGGCCGGACGGGCCAGCCTCAACGCCCGCCGCCGCTGCCCAGACGCTGCGCACGGAGAGGGTGCCAAACTTGAGGTCAGCGCCCAAGCGGGAGGTGCCGGGCCGATCCATGCGGTTCCGGTCCCCTTCATAATCCTGGAAGGGTCCAGCCAGGAAAGTCTGGAGCCGCGCCCGACCGGACTCCTCGCCGCCCGGCAGCAGGCGCAGGTTTGGTTGGATGCCCAGGAATTCCAGAGAAGGGATGGGCACCGCCTCGCTGGGCAGGGCCACGGGCAAGGGGGGCAGCCCTCGGGGCGTTGCCAGTGGGGAGGCTACGATGCGCGGCGCGCAGGCCCTGGCGAAGGGGGTGAATACTCGGAACATGCCGCCCTGGCCCGTGCGCACGGAACCCGGGGGCAGCAGGGTCTCGCCCTCGAAGAGCTGGAAGGGGATGCCCGCCTGGCCCAGGGCCTCGCCGACACGCCGGTCCCGCTCACGGCCGAAGGGCTCCACCCAGCGGTGGGCCAGGACCTGGTCTGCCTGCCAAAGCGAGGCCAGACGTGGCAATACCTCAACGCTGCGCCCCGGCACCACCAGCAGCCGCGAGCCCAGGCGGGCGAGGCTGACCTCCAGGGCCTGCAGGGACTCCAGCAGGAACTGCATGCGGTGGGGTAGGTTCCGGGCCTTTTCCGGGGCGAAGAAAAAGGGATCCAGGACGAAAAGAGGAATCAGCTCTCCGGTCGCGGCGGCCTCCACAAGGGGCCCATGGTCCGCCACCCGCAAATCCTTGCCCCGGAACCACACGATGCTGCGCATGGTCTGAGCCTACCCGGGCCCTTCCGCAACTGGTGGGGGGAAACCTGGACGGCGCTGGACCGCACAAAATCCTACCCTCCGGTCAATAACCTTCCATTCCCCAGGGAGCCTGTTGCCGCCAGAATGAGGCGGGACAGGATAGCCGACCCGCCACCGGAACGCGTAAGCCCCTTCCGATCTTCACGCCATCACCTCTGGAGGAAGTCATGACCTGGAAGCGCTGCCTGGGCCTGGCCGCCCTGTGGTCCCTCGCCCAGCCCCTACTGGCCCAAGGTACCGGCCCCGTCGTAGATTCGGGCAGCACCGCCTGGATGCTCACCTCCACCACCCTGGTGCTGCTCATGGTGCCCGGTCTCGCCCTTTTCTACGGCGGCCTCGTGCGCACCAAGAACGTGCTGGGAACCATGATGCACTCCTACGCCGCCATGGCCGTGGTGGGTGTGCTCTGGGCCGTGGTGGGCTACGGTCTCAGCTTCGGCCCCAACGCCCTGGGCGGCCTCATCGGCTGGAGCAAGGGTCTCGTCCTGCTGCGTAGCATCGACCACACGATCCTGCCCGCGGGTGTGCCCGAGTACGCCTTCGCCATGTTCCAGGGCAAGTTCGCCATCATCACGCCCGCCCTCATCGCCGGGGCCGTGGCCGAGCGCATCTCCTTCCGGGGCTGGCTGGCCTTCATCACGCTCTGGGTGCTCTTCGTCTACTGCCCGCTCTGCCACTGGGTCTGGGCCCCGGACGGCTACTTCTTCAACCTGGGCGCCAAGGGGGCCATCGACTTCGCTGGGGGCACCGTGGTGCACATCTCCTCGGGCGTGGCCGGCCTGGCCCTGGCCCTCTTCCTGGGCGCCCGCCACGGCTACCCCAAGACCGCCATGGCCCCCAACAACCTGACCTTCACCCTGCTGGGCGCGGGCCTGCTCTGGGTGGGCTGGTTCGGCTTCAACGCCGGTTCCTCCATCGCCTCGAACCTGGAGACGGCCCGGGCCCTCACGGTCACCCAGGTGGCCGCTGCCACCGGGGCCCTCACCTGGATCCTCATCGAGACCGTCCGCCACGACAAGCCCACCAGCCTGGGCATGGCTTCGGGCATCCTTGCGGGCCTGGTGGTCATCACCCCAGCGGCAGGTGTGGTGCAGGTGGGCGGGGCCATCGTGCTGGGGGCGATCGCCGCCTGCGTCTGCTACAGCATGATCATGCTGAAGAACAAGCTGGGCTATGACGATTCCCTGGACGCCTTCGGCATCCACGGCACCGGGGGCATAGTGGGCGCCCTGGGCCTCACCTTCTTCATCCGCGGCTCCTGGTGGGCCGAAGCCGGGGCCAAGGTGCCCGGCTGGGGCCTCTGGGATCAATTGAAGATCCAGGGCGTGGCGGTGCTCTGCACCATCCTGTTCTCGGTCGTGATGACCCTGCTCATTGCTGTCCTGGTCGAAAAACTCATCGGCTTCAGGATCAGCGAGGCCGCGGAAAAGACCGGCCTCGACCACGAGCTCCACGGCGAACGTGCCTACGGCCTGAACAACCTGAACTGAGCTGGGGATCACATGAAACTCATCACCGCCATCATTCCCGAAGAGAAGCTCGACGAAGTGCGCGAGGCCCTCATCGAGGCCGAAATCGAGCGCATCACAGTGCTGCGCGTGAGCGGCCACGGCCGCCAGCAGGAGATCGTGGTCCAGCGGGGCAAGAAGGTCGTGCCCAACCTCATCCCCAAGGTTCAGATCACCATCGCCTGCAATGACGCCTTCGAGGACATCACGGTGGACACCATCATCCGCACCGCTCGGCACGGTGCCGGTGAAGTGGGCGACGGCAAGATCTTCGTGCAGGACCTGAAGGACTGCATCCGCATCCGCACCGGGGAGCGCGGCGGGCAGGCCATCTAGCTAGCCACAAGGATCTCCTGCTGGACGCCTCACCGCGACTGCCACAGAGGGACCCTGAAAGGCAACTTTCAGGAACAGCAATGACCACAATAAAGAATTCAGCCACAAAGAACATAAAGGGCACAAAGCAAAGGGATCCTTCCCCGGCTTTCCTTCGTGTTCTTTGTGTTCTTTGTGTTCTTTGTGGCCATGTTTCCATTTTGTGGTTTTCAGTTCCCAGCCCCCTTTTACATTCTCGGTTTTGTGGTTGCGTAACCCACTCAGCGCCAGATCCACCCCTGCGGCTTCGTGACATTCCCTGAAACGGTCTGATTTTCTTTGGCGAATTGAGTGAGGATGAATCCATGCTGACCGCCCCCCCTGCCCCGGACGTCATCGAGCTCTGCCGAGAATTCGTGCGGATCCCCAGCCCCTCCGGGCAGGAGGGCGCCCTGGCGGCGGTGGTGGCTGCCCACATGAAGTTCATGGGCTTCTCCGTGGAGCTGGACCGCTTCGGCAGCGTGCTGGGCACCCGCAAGGGCGACCACCCTGGCCCCGCCCTGCTGTTTGATTCCCATCTGGACGTGGTGCCCGTGGGCGATCCCGATGGGTGGACCCATCCCCCCTTTGGCGCAGACTTGGCCGAAGGCCGGCTCTGGGGCCGCGGTGCCGCAGACACCAAATGCTCCCTGGCGGCCATGCTCTGCGCCGGGGCCGCCGCCTCGGACTTTGCGGGCACCCTCCACATCTCCGCCAGCGTGTGTGAAGAGAACATGACTGCTGTGGCCCTGGCCGAGGTGCTGGATCGCCACCCGGCCGACCTCGTCATCGTGGGCGAGCCCACGGGCCTCTGCCTGGGCACCGCGCAGAAGGGCCGGGCTGGACTCCTGCTGGAGGCCAGGGGCCGCAGCGCCCACACCTCCCGCCCGGAACTGGGCGACAACGCCGTCTACAAGATGCTGGAAGCCATCACACGGATCCGGGCCCTGCCCCTGCCCGTGGATCCCGAGCTGGGGCCCGCCATCTGTGAGCTCATCGAGATCGACTCGGAGCCCAAACCGTCGCCGGGCATGGTGCCCCACCGCTGCACCGCCCGCCTGGCCCTGCGCCTCCTGCCCGGCGAGACGGCCCAGACCGTTCGTGAGCGGACCGAGGCCTGCCTCCAGGGCCTGGAGGGCATTGAGGTAAAACTCCTGACCTCTACCCAGCGCTGCCACACCGGCATCGAGATGGTCATGGAGGAGTGCGTCCTCAGCTGGAAGGCCCAGGATTCCAAGCTCCAGGCACGCCTGCTGGCGGCCCTGGACACCAAGGCCTTCGCCGCCCCGTATTCCACCAACGCCTCCGCCGCCGCAGCCAGGAACATCCCTGCATTCCTGCTAGGCCCCGGCTCCATCGAGCAGGCCCACAGCGTGGATGAGTGGGTGAGCCTGGACGAGCTGAGGGCGGCGCAGGTCGCCTACGCCGCCCTTATCAAGGAATTCCTCGGCTAGTGGGCCAGAGAAAGGATGGTCCCCACCTCTTCCGGCGGCCGTCCCACCACGGTCCGGTAGTTGCCGCGATCGGTGGCGCCTTCGGTGACCAGGAGCAGGATGGTCTTGCCCGGCCCCAGCAGGCCACTGGCCCGGAACTCTGCGGCCGAAGCATCTTCGTAGAGGGCCGCCAGGGCACCAAGGGAGGCTGACCCGGTCTCGCCCGCCACGACGCCGGCCTCGGCCAGCTCGCGCATCCCCTGCCGCGCCCGCTCGTCGCCGATGGAGACCATCCAGTCCACACCCGTGGAGACCTTGGGCCAGGCCACAGGCGAGGGCAGGCCACAGTTGAGGCCCACCATGATGGAGTGGTGGGGTCCAGGTACAGGCACCATCCCTCCCGCGCGGGCCGAGGCCTGCACGCAGTTGGCGTCGGCAGGCTCGACGCCGATGAGTGCCCCCTTCCAGGGACGGCTGCGGTAGTAGCCCACGGTGGCGGACATGAAGGCGCCCACGCCCACGGGCACGATCACCGCGTCGGGCTCACCGACACCGGCAGCGCGCAGCGCCTGATCGATTTCCATGAAAATGGTCGTGTAGCCCTCCACCACTCGACAGGGCGTCACATCGTAGCCGGGCCAGGAGGTGTCCGAGATGACGAGGCAGCGATCGCTGGCCTCCTCGGCACTACGGGCCACAGCGGCGTCATAGTCCCCCTCCACCACGGTCACCGTGGCCCCCTCGTTCTGGATGGCGTGGATTCGCGCCGGCACCGTTCCTGCGGGCACGAAGATGTGGCAGCTGAAACCCAGCAGCCGCGCCATGAAGGCCACGGCGCGCCCATGGTTGCCGTCCGTGGCCGCCGCCAGGCCGAAGGGCTTGAGGTAACTGATCCGGCGGGCCAGGTCGTTGATGTTGAGCCAGGGCTCGGGCTCGAAGCCCAGGTGGTCGCAGAGGGCCCGGTAGGTGGCCCAGGAGGCGCCCAGAATTTTGAAGCTGGGCAGGCCGAGGCGCTGGGTCTCGGCCTTCACCAGCACCCGCCCCACGCCGTAGCGCCGGGCCAGGCCCGGGCAGTCGAAGAGCGTGGTGGCCAGATAGGCGGGCATGCGCCGGTGGAAAGACCACACGGCGGGATCCGGCGCGGGCCAGCGCTTCTCCCCGTCGAAGAGGGGATTGCGGAGCAGGGAGGACTCGGTGGCGGCAGTGGTGTTCATGGCAGCTCCAGTGGGCAGGATCAGCGAATCACGGATGGACGTGCGTTCCGCCATGGCCCGCCAGGGCCGCGCCCAAGTGGGAAGGGTCGGTGATGATGGCCTCTTTGCCACCGTTCTCCAGGAAGTCCACCACGGCCTGGATCTTGGGCAGCATGCTACCGGGCTTGAAGTGGCCCTCCTGGATGTACTGCTTGGCCTCGGCGAGGCTCATGTGGTCCAGGCTGCGCTGGGTGGGCTTGCCAAAGTCAAGGCAGACCTTCTCGACAGCAGTGGAGATGACAAGCAGGTCCGCGTGCAACTGGCGGGCCAGGAGGCTGGAGGCCAGATCCTTGTCGATGACCGCCGCGGCCCCAGAGATGTTGCCGGAGGAGTCCTCCACCACGGCGATGCCACCGCCGCCACAGGCGATGACGACCACGCCCGCATCCAGGAGGCCCTTGATGACGTCCAGTTCCACCACTCGCTTGGGCACAGGAGAGGCCACCACGCGCCGCCAGCCCCGCCCGGAGTCCTCCACCAGATCCCAGCCGTCCCGCTCGCGATGGGACTGGGCCTGCTCGGCGTTCATGAAGGAGCCGATGGGCTTGTTGGGCTTGGCAAAGGCAGGATCCTTGGCATCCACCAGCACCTGGGTGACCACGGTGGCGGCGGTCTCCTTCATGCTGCGGTGCTTGAACTCGTTGTAGAGCGCGCACTGGAGGTGATAGCCCAGGGCGCCCTGAGTGTCTGCCACACAGCTGTCCAGGGGCACCATGTGGAGTTCCGGCGCCGCGATCTCGGAGCGGCGGAGGATGAAGCCCACCTGGGGACCATTGCCGTGCGTCACCACCAGGCGGATCTTCTCGGCCTGCAGCATGTTGGCGATGTGGGCGCAGGTCTCCGCCGCGGCGCCGTACTGGTCCGAGACGCTGGTGTGGTCATTGTCCGAGATGAGGGAATTCCCCCCGATGGCGATGACGGCGGTCTTGGTCATGGTGACTCCCTGGGCGAGACGGGGTATTACAGGCAGAGGTTCTGGCCGCGCTGGATGATCTGCTCGAGCTTGGCGCCGGGATCCTTCATGCGGGTGAGGAACATGAGGGCGCTGATGATGAAGGGCTTGTAGCTCGCCTCGTGGTAGGTCGGGATGCGGTACTGCTCGAAGACCTCGGCGCTGACTTCACCGGCCTTGCAGCTCACGTCCGTGATGTCCGCAGGCAGGCAGTGCATGTAGAGGGCCTTCTTGTTCGCGGTGGTGTCCATCTTGGCGCGGGTGCACTCCCAGTCCGTGTGCTTCGCGTTGTTGGCCAGGCACTCCTTCTCCAGCTCCTTGAGCCCGGCGTTGTCGGACTTCTTCAGCAGCTCCGTGCGGCGCTCCATGACGTGGTACGGGGCCCAGCTCTTGGGATAGACAATGTCGGCACCTGCGAAGGCCTCGTCCATGCTGTTCGACACCGAGAACTTGCCGCCGGAGGCCTGGGCCTGCTTGCCGGCCAGCGCGACGACCTCGGGGATGAGGTCATAGCCCTTGGGGTGCGCTAGGCGCACGTCCATGCCGAAGCGGGTCATGAGGCCGATGATGCCCTGGGGCACGGAGAGGGGCTTGCCGTAGCTGGGCGAGTAGGCCCAGGTCATCGCGAGCTTCTTGCCTTTGAGATTTTCGACGCTGCCGAAGTGCTCCTTCAGCCAGGCCAGATCCGCCATGGACTGGGTGGGATGGTCCACGTCGCACTGCAGGTTCACGATGCTGGGGCGGCGGTGCAGTACGCCGTGCTGGGCGCCGTCTGTGAGCGCATCGCCCACTTCCTGCATGTAGGTGTGGCCTTCGCCCAGGAACATGTCGTCGCGGATGCCGATGACTTCCGTGAGGAAGCTGATCATGTTGGCGGTCTCGCGCACGGTCTCGCCGTGGGCCACCTGGCTCTTCTGCTCATCCAGATCCGACAGGCCCAGACCCATGGCGTTCGCGGCACTGGCGAAGCTGAAGCGGGTGCGGGTGGAGTTGTCGCGGAAGATCGAAATCGCCAGGCCCGTGTCGAAGGCGCGGAAGGACTTGCCCTCCCGGTGCAGGGTCTTGAAGGTGTCCGCCAGGGTGATGATGGCCTTCAGCTCCTCCTCGGGGTGCTCCCAGGTGAGGAGGAAGTCCTTCTCGAAGAGGTCGGTGTTCAGGGCCTGGAAGGCCCGCAGGTTGTCGGCGAGGCTCGTCATGGGTGCTCCGTGAAGGGTGGCGGAAGTCGGAAGGGGTGGGTGCTAGGCTTCGCTCTGGGCCGTGGCCACAGCGGATTCGGTCTCTGCCTCTTTGAGGCTGTGGATCTTGTTGAAGAAGAGGTTCAGCAGCACCGCCACGATGGAGGCCAGGAGGATGCCACTCTCCAGCAGCGGCCCCAGGGCCTTGGGCATCTGGGAGAAGAACTTGTCCGCCACCAGGGGGATCATACCGAAACCGATGCTGATGGCCACGACGAAGAGGTTGAAGCGGTTGGTCTGGAAATCCACGCCGCCCAGGATGCGGATGCCTGTGGCGCAGACCATGCCGAACATGACGATGCCCGCGCCGCCGAGGACGAAGGGAGGCACCGAGGCCACGATCACCGCCAGCTTGGGCAGGAGGCCCAGGGCCAGCAGGATCACGCCGCCAGCGGCGCAGACGAAGCGGCTACGGACGCCGGTGACGCCCACCAGGCCCACGTTCTGGCTGAAGGAGGTGTAGGGGAAGGTGTTGAAGATGCCGCCGATGAGGGTGCCAAGGCCATCCACCCGGAGGCCCGCGGTCAGATCATCCTGGGAGATCTTCTTGCCAGTGATGTTGCCCAGGGCCAGGAACATGCCCAGGGACTCGATCATCACCACGATCATCACGATGCACATGGTGACCGTGGCCACGAGGTTGAACTTGGGGAAGCCGAACTGGAAGGGGCGCACGATGGCCATCCAGGGGGCCTCGTGGAGGCCCGCGAAGCTGACCTTGCCGAAGGCCGTGGCCACCAGGGTGCCGACGATGATGCCGGAGAGCACTGCGACGTTGGCCAGGAAGCCCTTCACGAAGCGGGTGATGCAGAGGATGAAGATCAGTACGAAGAGGGCGATGCCCAGGTTCAGGGGTGCGCCATAGGCGGGGTTGGGGATGCGGACGCCGGCGCTCATGATCGTGGGGTTGCCGCCTGCGGCCCAGTTAATGCCCACGCGCATGAGCGAAATGCCGATGACGGTGATGATGGTGCCCGTCACCACCGGCGGGAAGTAGGGCAGCAGCCGGCTGATGAGGGGCGCCACCAGGATGCCGAAGATGCCTGCGCCGATGACCGCGCCGTAGATGCCGAGCAGGCCCAGGTCCGGGTTGCCCGCCATGGCCACCATGGGGCCCACGGCGGCAAAGGTGACGCCCATCATCACCGGGAGGCGGATGCCGAACTTCCAGATGCCGAGGGCCTGGAAGAGGGTGGCGATGCCGCAGGCGAAGAGGTCCGCGTTGATGAGCTGGGCCAGCTGCTCCTTGGGGAGCTTCAGGGCCCCGCCGATGATGAGGGGCACGGCCACGGCGCCGGCGTACATCACCAGCACGTGCTGGATTCCCAGGAGGCTGAGCCGCCCCGGAGGCAGCATTTCATCAACAGGATGAATGGCGGGCGAAGTAGACATGGGCTGGTCTCCTCGGGCTCGGGGCTGCGGCAGGGTTGCAGCTGATTGATGACGACCCGGGGATGAATCTAATTTCTTTTTTGCGACGATGCAATAATTTTTTAACTACATATTGAAAATTTTTATCTATTTTGAGATCCAGTCTCCCCAGGCTGGTCCCAGGCCCCTGCGACTCAGTGATTCTCAGTCCCCGGGAGCGCTTCCCAGAGCCATCTGCCAAAGCCCCAGAGGCTCTTGGGGCATGAGCCACTCAGAGACCACTGGCCGCCGGGTCCAGGCGCCCATCTCCAGTTCCTGGTCCAGCTGCCCAGCCGCCCAGCCGGCATAGCCCAGGAACAGCCGGAAGCGGCCCAGGGGATTCCCCAGCAGCTCCTCCAGCAGGTCCTTGCGATGGCTCACGAAGTGGGTGAGGTCCACCACCGTGTCTTCCTCCTCTGGCAGGCCCCCCTGCACCAGGAGAATGCCCCGCTGGGGGTCCACTGGCCCGCCCCGCCAGGCCGTGGCCTCCTCGGAACCCTGGAACAGCATGGCGCCCTCCTGGCTCACCTGGGCCAGGCTCAGCGGCAGGGGACGGTTGAGAATGAGGCCCAGAGCCCCCTCCTCGTCGTGCTCCACGATGAGCACCACGCTGTGCAGGAAGTTGGGATCCAGGAGCGCGGGGCTGGCCACCAGGAGGCAAGGAGCTTCGTAGGACATAATGGGGAAGATCATAGCAAGCTAGGCTGGAGGGATGGCGACTCCCCTGCCCTCCCACCTCGGCGCCCTTCGCGAAGGCTTTGCCCTGCTCCGCCGCCACCCGGCCCTTAGCCTGGGCCTGGCGCTGCTGGCCACGGCCCTCGCCCAGCTGGGACCGGCCCTGGAAATGGTGGCCAGAGTGAGCCCCAGTCCAATTACTCAGCTGGTCTTCGGCATGGTGGGCCTGCTGCCCATGACCATGTATTTCCATCCCTGGCTGCAGGCCCGGCTGGATGCAGAAGCGCTGAACCAGCCCGGGAATCCAGCGGCCACTTGGCAGGCCACCTTCGACACCAGGTGGCTCAAGACCTTCCTCCTGGTCGTGGGCCTTGGCGTGGCTGTCGGTCTGGGGGTGGCCCTCTTCGTTCTGCCCGGCATCATTGTGCTGACCCTCTTCGGCTGGGCACCACTGCGCATGTTGCTGCGGGGGGAGGATCTCCTGACCTCCCTGCGCTGGAGCCAAGCGGCCATGGTCCGGCACTGGCCCCGAATCGTGCAGGCCGTGTTGGCCATCGCGCTGGTGGTGCTGGTCTATATGACCGTGGCGGGTCTGGCCATGAACAAGCTCCTGCCAAGCCTTGATTCCGAGCAAATCCCGAGCGCCCTCCTGCGCCTGAAGCACCCGGCCTTCTGGGTCTTCAACCTGCTGAACAGCCTACTGAATCTCTGGATGACCTGCACCTTGCTGGCGCTCTATCAGCGTTTGGAGGCCAGTCTGCAGAACCCAGTCGGCTCCTGATCAGCCGCAGGATTGCACGGCCGGATCGGGGAGGCACACGTCGCAGCCCCGGATGGCCGCACCGATGCCCAGGAACTCGATGTCGGGGCTGAGGAGACCCGGCTTGAGCGGCTCCTCACGCATGAGGTCCGTGGTGAGGTATTTCTTGTTGCTGTCGCTCAGCACCGTCACCACCACGGCCTCGCGCCCCAGCCGGTCCTGGGCCATTAGAGCGGCCAGCAGGTTGGCGCCGCTGCTGATGCCCACACCCAGGCCCCGCTCCGCCAGCTTCTGCGCCATGAGGATGGCATCGCCATCGTCCACGGAGAGGATCTCATCCAGCTGGTCCAGGTGGACGATGGCGGGAATGAATTCGTCGGAGATGCCCTGGATGCGGTGCTTGCCGATCTTGTGCCCCGTGCGCAGGGTGGGCGAGTTGGCGGGTTCCACGGGATGCACCCGGATGGTGGAGTCCAGGCCCTTTAGGTACTGGCCCACACCCATGACGGTGCCGCCGGTACCCACGCCTGCCACGAAGGCCCGGGCCTTCAGCCCCAGGGTGCCCAGCTGAGCCACGATCTCCGGCCCCGTGGTATGGGCATGGGCCTCGACGTTGGCCAAGTTGGCGAACTGGCAGGGCAGGAAGGCACCGGAGGTCTCGGCAGCCCAGGCCTCGCTGAGCTGGATGGAGCCCAGGAAGCCGCCTTCGGCGGCGCTCACCAGGCGGATGGAGGCGCCGAAGGAGCGGATCAGGTCCTTGCGCTCCTGGCTCATCCAGTCCGGCATGAAGATTGTCACCGGGTGGCCCAGGGCTCGGCCCAGGGCGGCAAAGGAGATGCCCGTATTGCCGCTGGTGGCCTCCGCGATGGGAGCTCCGGGCCGCAGGGCACCGGAGGCGTGGGCCAGGCGCAGGATGTGCAGTGCCATGCGGTCCTTGATGCTGCCCGTGTAGTTGAAATGCTCCGCCTTCGCGTAGATGCGCCGGGCTTCGCCGCGGACCCGCAGGTCCAGGGCCAGCAGGGGCGTGTGCCCCACCAGGCGGCTGAGGGTATGGAGCATCTGCGGGATGTCGGTCATGGGCTGCTTTCCTTTTCCTTTAGGTTCTCACAGCCCCGGGGGCCCGTTCAGCCTTCCGGTTCAGTAGCCGCTACCCCCTTATGATTCGTCATCCAGGTAGCCTGGGTCCTCCAGCTCCACCAGCTCTCCGGCTTCCAGGCACCGCCGCTGCTCCCCATCCAGCTGCAGCTCCAGCCAGCGCGGATCGCTGCGGCTGTTGAAGAAATGGGCTGAGGGCTCCGCAGCCTCGAAGGCCTCCCGGCTGGGCCAGAGGTGCACCCAGCCCACGTGATTGATGCGGGCCAACATCTTCACGTGCAGGGCCCTCCGGCGAGGCCGTCCTTGCAGAGCACCGAGACCGCATGGGTCAGCAGGGGCCAAGCCAGCTGGATCTGCTCCAGGGCCGCCGCTGGGCGCCCCGAGAGGTTGAGGATCACGGTGCCCCCGGCGATGCCACAGACGGCGCGGCTGGCGAAGGCCAGGGGGTGGCCGCCTTTGGCTCGGATGAGCTCGCAGATGCCCGGAGCCTCCCGCTCGATGACCCTGCGCGTGGCCTCGGGCGTGGTGTCCCGGACCCCAAAGCCCGTGCCCCCACAGGTGAGCACGAGGGGCAGGCCCTGGGCCACTGCGCCTCGGAGGTCCCGCTCCAACTGGGCGGGATCGTCAGGCATGAGGGCCGTGCTCACGGCAACGACCCCCTGGCCCTTGAGCCAGGCGACCAGCAGGGGCGTGGACTGGTCCTGGTATTCGCCCCGAGAGGCCCGATCCGACAGGGTGATGAGGTGCACACGGTCCATGCCAGAGTCTCCGGGAAGCGCTTCCCTTCCGAGAATGCCACAATGGAGAATGGCCGATGCATCCGAGTCCACCCCCGTTCGCCCTGGCGCCGCCCTGGGTCTCCTGGGAGGCGGTCAGCTGGGCCGCATGTTCACCCTGGCCGCCCGCAACCTGGGCTTCCGGGTCCACGCTCTGGACCCCGGCCACGACTGCCCTGCAGGCCAGGTGGCGGACCTGGAGATCCGGGCCGCCTACAACGACATCTACGCCGCCCAGGCCCTGGCCCGGGGTGTGGACGTGGTCACCGTGGAGTTCGAGAACATTGCCGCGGAGACGCTGGAAGCCGTGGCCCACCTGCGCCCCATGCACCCCGGCGCCCACGTGCTCCACACAGTGCAGCACCGCCTGCGGGAGAAGCGCTTCCTGGCCGACCATGGTTTCCCCGTGACGCCCTTCCGGGAGATCAACACCGAGGCCGACCTGTGCGCAGCCGCAGCGGCCCTGGGCTTCCCCTCGGTGCTGAAGACCGCCAGCTTTGGCTATGACGGCAAGGGTCAGACGAAGCTCCTGGCCCTTTCCGACATTCCCGCGGCCTTCGAAGCCCTGGGCCGCCAGCAGGGGATCCTGGAGGCCTGGGTGCCCTTCGAACTGGAGTGCAGCGTCATCTGCGCCCGCGCCCCCCAGGGGGAGACCAGCGTCTGGCCCGTGGCGGAAAACGCCCATGTGCGCCACATCCTCGATACCACGGTCTTTCCCGCCCGCATCCCCGACTCTGTGGCCCAAGGGGCCCAGGCCATGGCCCTGGACATCGCCCGCAGCCTGGACGTGGTGGGCATGCTCACCGTGGAGTTCTTCCTCAAGGCCGGGGGCGAGTTGGTGGTGAACGAGTTGGCGCCGCGCCCCCACAACAGCGGTCACGCCACCATCGACGCCTGCGTCACCAGCCAGTTCGAGCAGCAGGTGCGCGCCGTCTGTGGTCTGCCCCTGGGCGACACCACCCTGCTCCGCCCCGCCGCCATGGCCAACTTGCTGGGGAACCTCTGGCCCGCCCAGGGCGAGCCCGCCTGGGAGCGCCTGCTGGCCTTCCGCGACGTGAAGCTGCACCTCTACGGCAAGACCGAGGCACGCCCCGGCCGCAAGATGGGCCACCTCACCGCCCTGGCCGATACCCCCGAAGAAGCCCTGGCCAAGGTGCTGGCGGCACGGGCTGCGCTGAAGGACTAGGACCAGCCCCCGGACTCAGCGCCGCGCCCAGGCCAACACCCACAGCAGACCCAGGATGGAGAGGGCATCCCGCTCATCGGGATCCAGGCGGTCATTGCGAAGGGCAAGTTCCTCGGGGCCCGGCCCACGCATGACCACTCGGTGGGTTTCCTGAGTGGGATCCTCCAGCATGACCCAGTCCGGCGCCGTGCGGCCCACCACGGCCGCCCCGATCCGAGGTACCCCGGGCTTCCACCGGACTTCCAGGGGCTCCCACAGTCCGGCGTTCATCACCTTCCATCGCCCTTCGGCGGGCAAGCCCGCCAAGTCCAGCACTGCATCCCGATCCAGAAATCGCAGCACCAGTCGGGCCTGGGGTGGCGGCAGAGGCTCGGGCTTCCGGCAGCCGAGGCCGCCTAGCACCAGCAATGCCACGATCACCCACCGCATGGCCGCCCTCCC
>TBL_comb47_HYPODRAFT_10005597_pt1 | contig 13946 bp, 9 predicted proteins | sample TroBogypolimnion_40_FD_10682 | JGI IMG/M metagenome (IMG submission 10682)
CCACCGGCCAGGTGCCGTCGGCCGGGAAGGCCGAGACCGGGATCTGGTCGCCGTCGCCCATGATCATCAGGGCGGTGACGTTCTTGACGAAATCCGGCGCGCCCGCGGCCACCGTCGCCGGCATGGTCCGGGTCGCCGTGACTTCGGTAGGCACCTTCACTTCGTGCAGGTTGGCCAGGGTGGTGTCCACCGCCTCGAAGTTCTTCTTCACCACGGCGTCGCCCTTGCGGCCGTAGGTCTTCTTGATGGCCTTCTTGATCTGCTTGATCGCCTCCTCCCGGGGCAGCACGCCCGAGATGGCGAAGAAGCAGGTCTGCATGATCGTGTTGATGCGCACGCCCATGCCGGTGGCCCTGGCCACTTCGAAGGCGTCGATCACGTAGAACTTCAGCTTCTTGGCGATGAGCTCGGTCTGGACTTCCCGAGGCAGCGAGGCCCAGACGTCATCCTTGCCGAACGGGGTGTTGAGCAGGAAGGTGGCGCCGGGGCCGGCGGAACCGAGCATGTCGTACTTGTCCAGGAACGAGGTGTTGTGGCAGGCGACGAAGTTGGCCTGCTTGATCAGGTAGGTGGAGCGGATCGGCCGGGGCCCGAAGCGCAGGTGGGAGATGGTGATGGCGCCGGCCTTCTTGGAGTCGTAGACGAAGTAGCCCTGGCCGTAGTTGGCGGTCTCCTCGGCGATGATCTTGATGGAGTTCTTGTTGGCGCCCACCGTGCCGTCGGCACCCAGGCCGTAGAACATGGCGCGCTTGACGTCGGCGGCCTCGATGTCGAAGCCGGGGTCGACCTCCAGGGAACTGTGCGCCACGTCGTCGGTGATGCCGACGGTGAAGTGCAGCTTGGGCTGGGGCTTGGCCAGTTCGTCGAACACCGCCTTGACGTGGGCCGGGGTGAATTCCTTGCTGGCCAGGCCGTAGCGGCCCGGGACGATGCGCGGCATGGCGGCGATCAGGCCGGTGGCGTGGGCCTCCTGCAGGGCCATGGCCACGTCCAGGCAGAGCGGGTCGGCGCTGGCGCCGGGCTCCTTGGAGCGGTCCAGCACGCAGAGGGTCTTGACGCCGGCGGGCAGGGCCTCCAGCAGGTGCCGGGTGGAGAACGGACGGAACAGCCGGACCTTGATCAGGCCGATCTTCTCACCGCGGGCCAGGGCCCACTCCACGTATTCGTGGGCGGTCTCGGCGCCGGAACCCATCAGCACGATGACCCGCTCGGCGTCCGGCGCGCCATAGTAGTCGAAGGGGCGGTATTTCCGGCCGGTGAGCTTGGCGAACCTGTCCATCTCGGCTTGTACCAGGCCGGGGCAGGCGGCGTAGAAGGGGCTGCAGGCCTCCCGGGTCTGGAAGAAGGCGTCGGGGTTCTGGGTGGTGCCGCGCACCACCGGGCGCTCGGGGCGCAGGGAACGGGAACGGTGGGCGGCGACCAGCTCGTCGTCGATCATGGCCCGGAGGTCGGCGTCTTCCAGGCGCTCGATCTTGGCGACCTCGTGGGAGGTGCGGAAGCCGTCGAAGAAGTGCAGGAACGGCACCCGGGAACGCAGGCTGGCGGCCTGGGCGATGAGGGCGAAGTCGTGGGCTTCCTGGACCGAATTGGAGGCCATCATGGCGAAACCGGTCTGGCGGGTGGCCATGACGTCGGAGTGGTCGCCGAAGATGGAGATGCCGTTGTGGCCGATGGCCCGGGCCGAGACGTGCATGGTGAAGGCGGTGAGCTCGCCGGCGATCTTGCCCATATTGGGGATCATCAGCAGCAGGCCCTGGCTGGCGGTGAAGGTGGTGGTCAGCGCCCCGGCCTGGAGCGAGCCGTGCACGGCGCCGGCGGCGCCGCCTTCGCTCTGCATCTCGGCCACCAGGGGTACGGTGCCCCAGATGTTCTTCCTGCCCTGGGCGGACCATTCGTCGGACCACTCGCCCATGTTGGAGGACGGGGTGATGGGGTAGATGGCGATCACTTCGTTGATGCGGTGGGCGACCGAGGCGGCGGCCTCGTTGCCGTCCAGGGTGACCATGGGGCGGGAGGACATGGCGAAACTCCTTGTCATGAGCATTTCAAGTGTTGGTGGGAACTCTCATTTTAGCTAACATTTGGATAATCCATCCATACAAGTTGCGGATCCGGCCCTGGCCGGATCCATTGTTCAGCCTTCTTCCGGGTGATCATCCATGACGCAGCCAGCCCTTCTCGCCGTGTTCGCCATCGTCCCGGCCGCCGCGCTGGTGGTGGTGTACGTCCTGACCCGGGCCCGGGAAAAGGCGGCCCGGGCCCTCCAGGTTTCCGACGAGAAGTTCGCCAAGATCTTCCAGACCAGTCCTGACGCCATCAATGTCGTCGCCCGGGACTCCGGCGTCTGCCTGGACCTCAACCGGAGCTACGTGAAACTGTTCGGCTATTCCAGGGAGGAGGCGCTGGGGCGGTCGGTGCTCCCCGGCGACCTGGGCATCTGGGTGGATGCGGGGGACCGGGACCGGTTCGTCGCCGAGCTGAAGGACCATGGGGAAGTGCTGGGCTTCGAGGCGCAGCTGCGGCGCAAGGACGGGAGCCGGTTCACCGGGCTGATCTCCTCCTGCCTCCTGGAGATCGATGGCCGGCACTGCAACCTGTCCCTCACCCGCGACATCACCGAGCGCAAGCAGGCGGAGGAGGCTTTGCGCGAAGGCGCCCAGCGCCTGGAGCTGGCGGTCCGGTCCGGCAACCTGGGGATCTGGGACCGCAACCTCCAGGATGGGACCCTCGTCTGGAATGACCGGATGTTCGAGCTGTACGGCGTCGACCGGAAGACCTTCCAGCCCTCGCAGGAGAGCTGGCGGGAAAAGATCCTCCATCCCGAGGACCGGGCGGGGGTCGAAGCGGAGATGCAGGCGGCCATCGCCCGCGGGGGGCGCTACCACGTGACGTTCCGGGTCGTGCTTCCCGGCGGGGGGATCCGCCACATCGGCTCCGACGGGATGGTGATCCGCGACGCCGCGGGCCGGCCGGTCCGGTTGATCGGGGTGAACCGGGACCGCACCGGGCGGGTGGAGGCGGAGGAAGAGCGCCGGCGGATCCAGGAGGAGCGCACGCACTCGGAGAAGCTGGAAAGCCTGGGCAGCCTGGCGGGGGGCATGGCCCACGACATGAACAACGTGCTCGCCGGGATCCTGGGCACCGCCGAGATGCTGCGCCAGCAGTTCCCACCCGGCGACCCGGTGGCCAGGTCCCTGGACAGCATCGTCCATGCCAGCGGCCGGGGCCGGGACCTGGTGCGGACCCTCACCGACTTCGCCCGCAAGGGCGGGGCGGAGCCGCAGCTGTTCGACCTCAACGAGATGCTGCGCAAGGAAGTGGAGCTCCTGCGCCACGCCACCCTGCAGAAGGTGCGGGTGATCCAGGACCTGGACCCGCGGCTGCCGGTGGTGCTGGGGGATGCCTCGGCCCTGGGCGGGGCCATCATGAACCTGGCGGTCAACGCCCTGGACGCCATGCCCGGCGGGGGGACCCTGGCGTTCCGGACCCGGATCGTGGCCGGCGGCGGGATCGAGCTGGCGGTGTCCGACACCGGCCACGGCATGGCCCGGGAGGTCCTGGCCCGGGCGGTGGAGCCGTTCTTCACCACCAAGCCGGTGGGCAAGGGCACCGGCCTGGGCCTGACCCGGGTCTACGGGACGTTGAAGGCCCACGGGGGCTCGGTGGCGATCGAAAGCGAGCCGGGCGAGGGCACCACCATCACCCTGCTGCTGCCCAGCTTCCAGCCGGCCCGGGGCGAAGAGCCGGCGCCGGAGGCGGCCGTCAGGACGGAAGCCGGGGAGACCCTGAGGATCCTGCTGGTGGACGACGATCCGGTGATCCTGGAAACCATGCCGCATCTCCTGGAGTCCATGGGGCACTCGGTGGAGACCGCCTCCCGCGGGCAGGAGGCCCTGGACCGCCTGGAGGCGGGGCTGGCGGTGGACCTGGTGGTGCTGGACCACAACATGCCCGGGCTCACCGGCACCGAGACCCTGGCCCGGCTGCGGGAACGGCGGCCCGAACTGCCGGTGATCCTGGCCACGGGCTTCGTGGACAGCTTCACCGAGAACCTGGTGACCAGCCTGCCGCAGGTCTGGATCCTGAAGAAGCCGTACACCCTGCGCGAGGTCCGCAAGGCCGTGGCCGCCGCCGCGGGGGCCGGGGCGCGGGCCTGATTCAGTCGATCCGGGCCCAGCCCCACTGGCGGCCCAACTCGCCGTGGCGGTCGCCGAGGCGGTAGGAATAGAGCAGCTCCGGCGCGCAGCAGGTGCAGACGGGGACGGACCCGTCCTTGGCCGGGTCCAGCCCCAGCGCCTGCCCCTGGGCCTTGAGCAGGCCGTGCAGGTCCAGGTGCGGCCGGCCCCGGGGGCCGGGTTCCCGGAGCTCCTCCCGCCAGGCGGGATCCAGCCGGGCCGCGGCCACGACCTCCTCGCCCACTTCGAAGTGGCACTTCAGGATGGCGGGCCCCAGGGTCCAGGCCAGGTCTTCGGGATGGCCGCCCAGTCCGGTGAACACCCCGACGCCCCGGGCCAGGATCCCGGCCAGGGTGCCCCGCCATCCGGCGTGGAGGGCGGCGATCCAGGGCCGGCCATGCACCGGCCCGGCCAGCAGCACGGGGACGCAATCGGCCACCCGCACGCCGATGGTCAGGCCCGGGGTCATGGTCCAGAGGCCGTCGGCGTCCTGGATCCGGTCGTCGGCCTCCACCACCTCGCAGCCGTGGATCTGGCGCAGGCGCGTGGGCGGGAGGACGGCGTCGGCGTCCTTGCGGGTGGAAAAGCCCCAGGAGAGGGGGAAGGGCGGAGGCAGTCCGGGTGTCAGCATGGGGTCAGCGGGGCCAGAGCAGGGCCAGGAGGCTGATGTCGGTGATGGCCCAGGCCGCCAGGGCCCGGTACATGCCGGCCTCGTGCTGGCCCTGGGTCCACCGCCGCCAGCGGGCCCACCAGGGCAGCAGGACCGCCATCCAGGCCGCCAGGGAGATCAGCAGGGGCAGGGGGCTGCGTCCGGCCAGGAGCGCGGCCCAGGCGAACCAGAGATGGGCCGCCAGGGCGAGTCCCGCGGCGAAGGCCAGGCTGGGCCCTTCGCCCAGGACGATGACCAGGGTGCGGTCGCCCCGGGCCCGGTCCTCGGCGGTCTGGTAGATCTGGGTGGGCGGGTACAGGGCCCCGAACAGGAAGCCGAAGCCGATGGCCGCGCAGAGCATCCAGCGCGGCAGGCCCGCGCCGGTGAGGCCCCAGCCCGCCAGCGGCGTCAGCGTGCCGAAGCCCAGGCAGTTGATGAGCATGTCCCAGCCGGCGCGGGCCTTGAGCCGCACCGGGGGCACCGAATAGAGCACCGCCATGACCACGCAGGTAGCGTTGCTCCAGGCGAACAGCGGCGGCAGCAGGAAGCCCAGCCCCAGGGAGGCCGCCAGCATCAGGGAGGACACCAGCGCCAGGCGCCGGGGCGGCCTGGGCGGCTGGCGCAGGTAGCCGATGTCGCCCTCGTCCTGGTCGAAGGCGCTGTTGATGGCCAGGGTGCCGCCGTTGAGCAGGGCGACGTAGACGAACCACCCCAGGAGGGCCGGACCGGGCGGAAGCCGCAGGCCCACGGCCAGCAGCGTGCCCAGCGCGAAGTGGGCGGTCATGATCGGCCATTCCATGGGGCGCAGGTGCAGCAGGTAGGCCGTGAGCTCGGACCCCAGCAACCGCTCGCAGGCCCTGCGGGTCCGGTACACTAGGCGATTCCTTCCCGCTGCAGGGGGACGACCCGGTCTTCGGCCGCGGCGGGCACCCTGGGCTCCACCAGGGCGTCCATGGCGGTCATGAGGTGGGGCACGCTGAACCCGGTGTCCACGCACATGCCGTGGGGCAGCTCCAGGGGGATCACGTAGCAGGGGATCTCGGGCATCTTGGTGAGGCCCTTGAGCAGCCGGTCGGTGCAGCTCACGGCGACCACCAGGTCCGGGCGGTACTCCCGGGTCTCCCGGTAGGCCTTGTGGCTGCGGTTGGTGATGCGGGTGGCCCAGCCGCGCTCCAGCTTCAGCGGCAGCAGGTCGCCCACGGGGCACAACCCGCATTCGTAGCACTTGCCCAGGTCGGTGAGCACGTCGGCGTTGCACCGTGCCATCTGGATGCAGTGGGGCAGGAGCACCAGGGCGCGCCTGGCCTTGCGCTGCCGGAAGACCTGCTTGACCCGGCGGTTGTTCCAGGCGCAGAACGACAGGATCCACGCGTCCTCGACCCGGAGCCTGCGGGCCAGGGGGCGCAGCGCCCGGGCCCAGATGCCGTCCCAGCGCAGGATCGGGGTGCGCAGCTTCAGGTAGGACTTGCCGCTCAGGAAGGTGGGCCGCACTTCGGCCAGCAGCGCCACCGCGCCCAGCAGGTACCAGCCCCGGCCCGCCGGCTCGGCCGCGGCCAGGGCCAGCAGCAGCAGCGCCCCCAGCAGCGGCACGCCCCGCCGGACCAGGAGGAAGACCCGGCAGTCGTCGGCGGGAAGGGCGGAAAGCTGGTTCATGGGGCCGATGCGGCGCCTCCGTTCAAGCCGATATCATACGTTACTTTCCTACGCCCGCGAGGCCCACCAGCTTCTTGAGGTCCTCATCCTTCCAGCGCAGCCCGCCGCCGACGAAGAACGTGCGCAGGGCGGGGTTGGCGAGGTCCTGCCAGCCGGCCTGGGCGTAGATCCCCTTGTAGAACTGGTAGCTGCTGGTGATCCGGTAGCGGGGCTTGGGCTTGTCGTCCCGCTTGGTGAAATCGTAGCCCATGGCCCCCACCCGGAACCGGTCGTCCAGGGCGCGGTATTCCATCCCGGCCCCGCCCTTGCCCTCGATGATGCCGGCGGTGACCACGTAGTGGTCCGCCAGCCGCTTGGCGAACTGGGCGGAGAGGGTGAAGGCCTGGTCGGTGGTGACCGAGGAGCTGCTGGTGGTGCTGCCCGGGACGGTGTTGACGGTGGTCTGGGACGAGGCGATCTTGCCGTCGGGCGTGGAGTTGAACGACAGGGCGTACCAGTGGTCGCGGGCGGGCACGAAATCGATGCCGATCCCGGCCATGGAGCCGCCCCGGCGGGACCAGGAGGAGGCGCCCAGGTCCAGGTCGAGGTCCATGGCCTTGAAGCCGCCCAGCATGGAGTTCACGCTGTCCACCGCGGTGTTGATCTTGTTGACGGTGGTCTCGTCGTTGAGCAGCTTGCCGATGGTGCCCTGGCCCTTGTTCATCTTGTCGGTGATGGCGCTGACGTTGTTGGCGGTGTCCTGGAGGCTGGCGGTGAGCCTGCGCACGTCCTTGAGCACCCCGGTCAGCTCCGGCTTGCCCTGGTTGACCATGTCGTTGAGGTTGCGGCCCAGGTCCTCGAACTGCTGGGTGATCTTCGGCAGCCTGTCCTTGAGGTCGGCGCTCATCTGCTGCACGTTGGCCAGGGTGGTGTTGATGGCCCCGTGGTTCTCCTGGGCCATGGACCGGAACTCGCCGGTGAGCTGGCGGATGTTGTCGACGATCTCGTCCAGCTTCATCCGGCCCTGCTCGCCGCCGATGGACTCGTTCAGGGCCTTGGTGACGTTCTGCACGTCCTTGGCGATGGCGCCCATGGACTCCATGAGGTTGTCCAGGCCCATGCCGGTCTTGCTGGGGATGGTGGCGTCCATGGGCAGGAGCCCGGCGGCGGGGTGGCCGGGGTCCAGCTCGATGTACTTCTCGCCCAGGATGCCGATGGAGCTGAGCGAGGCCGAGGCGTCCTGGTAGACCTGGAACTCCTTGGGCAGGCCGAGGGTGACCCGGGCCCGCTTGCCGTCCAGATCGATCCCGCTCACCGCGCCCACCTTCACCCCGGCCACCCGGATGGCGCTCTGCAGGTTCAGCCCGGCCACCTGGTCGAACTCGGTCACCAGCTTGTTCTGGGAGTGGCCGTTGAACAGGTCCATCTTTTCCATGCGCAGGATCAGGGTGCCCATGACCCCGACGGCAAGGATGAAAAAGGCGCCTACTTTGGTTTCGAGTTTCATGGTCGGTTCCGGGGTTGGCTCATGGGGTGGAGATCGGGGGTGCGTTCCGCTTCAGGGTGACCGGCGGCGGCGGGTCCTGGAGGAACGGGCCTTCGGCGTCGCCGCGAAGGAACTGCTGGATCACCGCGTCGGGGTTGGCCTTGAAGTCTTCCGGCTTCTGCACGGCCAGGCACCTGCCCTGGAACAGCATGGCGATCCGGTCGGCGATCTCGAACGCGCTCTTCAGGTCGTGGGTGATGGTGATGCTGGTGACGCCCATCTGGGCCTTCAGGCCGAGGATGATCCGGCCGATGACGTCGGTCATGACCGGGTCCAGCCCGGTGGTGGGCTCGTCGAACAGCAGGATCTTGGGCTTGAGCGCGATGGCCCGGGCGAACCCGACCCGGCGCTTCATGCCGCCCGAAAGCTCCGCAGGGCGCAGTTTCTGGGTGTCCTTGAGGCCGACCATGTTCAGGCATTCCTCCACCCGCTCGGCCCGCTGGGCCAGGGTCATGGTGGTGTGGCGCATCAGGGCGAAGCCGACGTTCTCCTCCACGCTCATGGAGTCGAACAGGGCGGCCATCTGGAAGCACATGCCGATGCTCTTGCGCACCTCGGAGAGCTGGTCCCGGGTGAGGTCCTGGACCACCTTGCCCTCGATGGAGACGTGGCCCTGGTCCGGCCGGAACAGGCCCAGGATGCAGCGCAGCAGCACGGTCTTGCCGCTGCCGCTGCCGCCCAGCACGACCAGGCTCTCGCCCTCCTCCACACTGAGGTTGACGCCGTCCAGGACGACCTTCCTGCCGAACGCTTTGGAGAGATTGACGACGTCGATGACAGCCATGGGTCAGACCAGGAGAAGCTTGGTGAGGAAGAAATCGGAGATGAGGATCCAGAGGCTGCTGGTGACCACGCTGCTGGTGGGCGCGTTGCCCACCCCCTCGGCGCCGCCCCGGGTGCGGTAGCCGCGCCAGCAGCCCACCAGGGCGATGATAAGGCCGAACACCAGGCCCTTGGTGAGGGCGATGACCAGGTCGCGGAAGCTGACCAGCTTGTAGAAGTCCTGGCCGTAGACGTAGGCGCTCTGGCCCTGGACCCCGACCAGCAGGGTGTAGCCGCCCAGGTAGCCCACGAAGATGGCGATCCCGGTGAGCAGCGGCAGCATCACCGCCGCGGCCAGCAGCCGGGGCACGAAGAGGAACTGGACCGGGTCGGTGGCCAGGCACTCCAGGGCGTCGATCTGCTCGGTGACCTGCATGGTGCCCAGCTCGGCGGCCATGGCCGAGCCCACCCGCCCGGCCATCATGAGCCCGGTGATGACCGGGGCCAGCTCGCGCACCACCGCCAGGCCTTCCACCTGTCCGGCCAGGCCCTCGGCCTGGAACTGCCGGAACCCGAAGGACAGCTGCACGGCGAACACCATGCTGACCGCCAGGGAGGTGAGCACCACCACCGGGATCGAGTTCACGCCCACCGCCGAAAGCTGGTACAGGAAGTTCCGTCCGTCGAAGGGACGCTTGAAAATGCTGATGAAACTACGGGCCGAAACGGTCGCGAAGTCGCCCGTCTCGGTGATGATGTCAAGGATTTTGGCGCCGAGCTGCTCGACCAGGGATTGGGGCATGAGATTCCTATAATAGGGAAACCAATACCTTACTGTAGCAGGTGGGCAATGCCTAGTCGCGCTTCCGGGCTTTCTGCCTGGCGCGCAGCCGGTCTGCGGCGCCCTCCTTGAGCACCAGGGAGGCCCGGGTGAGGGCCAGGGCCCCCGCCGGCACGTCGGCCGTGATGGTGCTGCCCGCGCCGATGATCGAGCCGTCGCCCAGGGTGACCGGGGCCACCAGCTGGCAGTCGGAGCCGACGAACACGTCGCTGCCGATGGTGGTGACGTGCTTGCTGAAGCCGTCGTAGTTGCAGGTGATCAGCCCGGCGCCGATGTTGCTCCGCTCGCCCACCACCGCGTCGCCCAGGTAGCTCAGGTGGTTGGCCTTGGCGCCCGCGCGCAGGGTGGTCTTCTTGGTCTCGACGAAGTTGCCCAGGTGGACCCCCGCTTCCAGCAGGCTGCCTTCGCGCAGGTGGGCGAAGGGTCCCAGCAGGCATCCCGGGCCCACCTCCGAGCGGTCGACGACGCAGTAGGGCCGGATCTGCACCCCGGCGCCGATGCGGCAGTCGGTGAGCACGCTGCCCTGGCCCACCAGGGCGCCTTCGCCGACCGCGACGGCGCCGGTGAGGCTCACCCCGCAGGCCAGGGTCGCGTCCCGGCCCAGCGCCACCCGCGGGCCCACCAGGGCCGCTGCGGGATCCAGGAAGGTCACCCCCCGGTCCATCCAGTGCCCGTTGATCCGCGCCCGGGCGTAGGCCTGGAGGCAGGCCTGGTCCGCGCGGGAGTTCATCCCCATCAGCTCGGCCGGATCGCACAGCTCCACAGCGACGGGAACCTGGCCGGCCACGGCCACCACCGCGTCGGTGAGGTAGTACTCGCCCTGGGCGTTGCCGTTGGAGAGCTGGGCGAGGGCCCGCTTCAGCGGCGCCCACGGCAGGGCGTAGGCGCCGCCGTTGACCCGCTTGACGGCGCGCACGGCCTCCGGGGCGTCCTTGTGCTCAACGATGGCCTCCAGGCTGCCGTCGGAACGCTGGACCACGCGGCCGTAGCCGGAGGGATCCTCCAGGTCCATGGCCAGCAGGGTGCCTTCGGCCCGGGCCAGCCGGGCCACGGTCTCGGCGCGGATCAGCGGCACGTCCCCGCACAGGATCACCACCCGGGAGCAGCCCAGCCGGTCCAGCTCCGCCTCGGCGCGCTGGGCGGCGTGGCCGGTGCCCAGGGGCTCGCCCTGGTCCACGGTGGTGGCGGGGCAGGGCAGCAGCCCCTGGGCGGCCCAGGCGGCCAGGGCGGCCTCCACCCGCTCCTTGCCGTGGTGGACCACCACCACCGCCGCCGACACCTCGGCCGGCAGCGCCCGCAGCACCCAGAGCAGGCTCGGGTCGCCGAGGATCGGGTGGAGCACCTTGGGCAGGGTGGACTGCATGCGCTTGCCGAGGCCCGCGGCGAGAATCAGGGCGATGGTGGACATGGGGACTCCGGTCGGGGTTCGGCTGGCGCGCTCTCGAACAGCAGCGCCAGCAGGCATTGCTGGAAATTCTGGCCTGGAAACGGTTTTTCCAGAAGGATGACGCGGCTGGGGCCGCCCTCGCGGTTGGAGCCGTCCCCCTGGGACCAGGCCCGGCCGTCGCCCAGCAGCAGGATGGCCGGGACGCCGCGGCCGCCGAGCCTGCGCAGGCGGGACTGGAACCGTTCCAGCCGCCCGGTGCGCTCCAGCACCAGGATGTCGGGCAGGGCGTGGCGGCGGGCGCTCTCCAGGAACGGCCTCAGCCCGGCGTGGGACTGGACCTCGCCGCCGGCGCCCCGGACCAGGCCGCAGAGCGCCTCCCGCACCAGCGGATCCTGGTCGATGATCCAGACGCTGCGGCCCTTGAGGCAGCGCGAGGCGGGGTCCGCGTCCTGGCTCTGGCAGGGCAGGAAGATCCGCGGCCAGAGGAAGCCGTGGCCGTCGTGGGCCATCTCCAGGATGCCCAGGGAGGCGCGGACGGTGTCCTGGAGCCAGGCCAGGCCCAGGAAGTCGCCCTCCCAGGCGCTGGGGCGGCCGCTCAGCTCCAGAGTGACCTGGGCCCAGGAACGGCTGCCCAGGGTCACCGGGGTCATGGCCAGGGTGACGGTGCCCTGGGCCAGGCCCTGCCGGCCGTGGAGCACGAGCTGGGTGGCGATGCGCTGCAGGGCGTCGGGCTCGATGAACAGGGTGAGCTCCGGGGTGCGGTGGGCGGCGGTGAAGCCCGGGGGCAGCATCTTCTGCAGCCGGGGCAGCAGGGCCTCCATGGCCGGGGCGGCCTGGAGGTGGGGGAAGGCCGAGCCGCCCCGGTGCAGGTCCCGGTCCGGCACCAGGCGCTGGGCCGCCACCATGATCCGCTCGGCGGCGTCGCGGGTGCGGGCGTTCCAGGTCTCCTCGAGGATCTGCTCCACCGCCGGCAGGATCGTGCCCAGGGCGTTCTCCGCCAGGCGCCCGGCCTCCCGCACCCCGAGCACCGGGGTCTGCAGGGCGACGTCCATCTCGTTGCGCAGGGTCAGGGTGCCCACGGCCGGATCGGCGATCCACACCAGGGCCATGTTCCGGTCGAAGGCCACGGCCTCCAGGCGGACGTTCTGGAAGCTGGAGTCCTTGCGCACCAGGGTGGCCTGGGCGCTGCCCTTGAAGTCGCGCAGGAGCTTCTCCCTGAGGTCGTCCCAGGCCGGCGCGTCGCGGCCCTGGAACAGGTCCTGGAGCTGGTAGCCCCGGAACTGGTTGCGCGGGATGCCGACCATGCGGCTGAAGGCGGTGTTGGTCTCCAGCAGCATGCCCTTCTCGTTCACCAGGAACATGGGCTGGCGGGCCTCGATGGCGTAGGCGAGGGTGGGGCCTTCGGGCGGCTTGTCCCCCTCCAGGGCGGACATGGCGACCTTGAAGCCGTCCCCCCGGCCTTCCACCCAGATGCCCTGGTGGCGCAGCCAGAGCATCTGCTGGAGCCCCACCAGGCCGAGCAGGACGCCGCCCAGGAGCGAGGCCCCCCAGGACAGCGGCTGGGCGCCCAGCGGCAGGTTGCGGAAGATGGAGGTGGCGATCAGGAACGACAGCCCGCCGGTGATCGGCATGCGCACCGCCAGCCAGCGCCCCTGGGTGAGCCGGTAGCCCAGGTCGGAGAGCAGCAGCCAGAGGCCCGCGTGCATCAGGGCCATGGACCAGAAGGCGAACACCGAGCGCATGTCCAGGCCCATCCCCTTGCCGGTGAGCCAGACGAAGAAGGTGGCCCCGCCCACCCCGTAGACCAGGCGCCGGAGCCCCTTGCCGCCGTCCCGGTGGGCCGCGATGAACAGGGTGAAGCCCAGCAGGGCGCCGCCCAGGTGGGGCGAGGGCAGGTCCTTGCCCATCTGCGGCCAGGGCAGGGCCAGCAGGGCCAGGATGCCGCCCAGGAAGTAGCCGTAGCTGGCGCCCACCCGGCCCCGGTAGCGGTAGATCAGGAAGCCCAGCCACGGCGGCACCGGCAGCAGCAGGGCGAACAGCAGGTCGTGGGTGTTCACCGTCATGCGGGGACGCCGCCGGCCTGGGCGTTCCAGGGCCGGCCCTTGGCGCGCCCCGCCAGGCGCACGGCCAGGGCGGTGGCTTCCATGAAGTTGGCCGCGTCCGCGGTCCACAGCCCGGCCCGGTCGAAGGCGGTGCCGTGGTCGGGCGAGGTGCGGATGTAGGGCAGGCCCAGGGTGAGGTTCACCGCCCGGTCCGGTTCCAGGACCTTGACCGGGATGAGGCCCTGGTCGTGGTAGAGCGCCACCACCAGGTCGAACTCGCCGCGGGCGGCCCGCTGGAACAGGGTGTCCGAAGGCAGCGGCCCGAAGAACCGCGGCGGCGCCAGCAGCTCGCCCGGCGTCGCGGCGCCCGGCGTGCCGGAGAAGATGGACCAGCCCCGGGGCGCGGGGCCCAGGCCGAAGGGCGAGGGGATGTCGGCGCAGGGGGCGCTGGCGGCGGTGCCGTCATAGCCGCGGAAGGCGGCCTCGGCCATGGCCAGGGCCCGCAGCAGCACCGCCTCCTCGTGGCCGAAGGCGCCGCCCTCGCCGGCGTGGGGGTTCAGGGCGCAGAGGGCGACCCGCAGCCCGGACTTGCCGGTGAGTCCCATGAAGCGGTCCGCCGCGAAGGTCAGGGTCCGGGCCACATGGTCCGCCGACAGGCCCTCCACCACCGAGCGCAGGCTCTGGTGCACCGTGTCCAGCACCACCGAAAGCCTGGGGCTGACGAAGGCCATCCGGGAGATGGGCGACCCGCAGAGCTCCTGGAGGAATTCGGTGTGCCCGGGGATGGGGTAGCCGGCGAGGTGGGCGGCGGACTTGGCCAGGGGCAGGGTCACCAGGGCGTCGGCCCGGCCCGAGCGGACCAGCTCGGCCCCGGTGCGCACCGCCTCCACCGCGCACCGGCCCGAGGCGGCC
>TBL_comb47_HYPODRAFT_10005598_pt1 | contig 13939 bp, 16 predicted proteins | sample TroBogypolimnion_40_FD_10682 | JGI IMG/M metagenome (IMG submission 10682)
GATTATTTATATAAAAAATTGGTTGTATGTCTAAAGCTCTGTATGTTGGTGGTAATGCGAATAATGGTAGCAATGCTGGTTTGCTGTATGCGAATGCGAATAACAGTGCGTCGAATACGAATACGAATATCGGGAGTCAGCTAAATGCAATAAAAGTAAGTAGACATAAACCATACCTCTTGGTAAAAAATAAGAATAATAAAAAATTGTGTTAGTAATTTTTAATGAAAACTCAATTCTGGCTTGCATAAAATATGAAAAGAATTAATAATTTATATAATGAGATATGTTCGATTGAAAATTTAATAATAGCTGATAAAAAGGCTAGAATTGGAAAATCTAAATCTGATGAAATAAAATCATTTGATGCCAATAGAGATGCCTTATTAAAAAAATTAAATGATGATTTGGTAAAATTAAAATATAAGACATCGGAATATGAAACTTTTATAGTAAATGAGTATGGGAAGGATCGTAAAATATATAAATTGCCATATTATCCAGATAGAATAGTACATCATGCAATAATGAATGTTTTAGAACCAATATGGTGCAATATATTTATTAGAAACACATTTGCTTGTATTAAAAATAGAGGTATTCATGATGGATTGAAAAGAATTAAAGATGATTTATATAATGATGTTGAAAATACAAAATATTGTTTAAAATTAGATATTAAAAAATATTATCCTTCTATAGACCATGATATATTGAAAAAAATAATAAGATATAAAATAAAAGATAATAATCTATTGTGTGTTTTAGATGAAATTATTGATAGTAGTGATGGAGTTCCGATTGGAAATTATTTAAGTCAATATTTTGCTAATTTATATCTAACATATTTTGACCATTGGATTAAAGAAGTGAAAAATATTAAATATTATTATAGATATGCCGATGATATAGTTGTTTTTGATAGTAGTAAAGATAATTTACATTTACTTTTTTGTGATATTGAAAATTACTTAAATACTAATTTAAAATTAATTATTAAACAAAATCATCAGGTTTTTGATGTTGATATAAGAGGTATAGATTTTCTCGGCTATGTTATAAGGCATGATTATATTTTATTAAGAAAAACTATAAAAAATAGATTATTTAGAAAAATATATAAGTCAAATGCTAACAAAATAACAAAATCAATATCAGCATATAATGGCTGGCTAAAATATTGTAATTCGTATAATTTAAAAAATAAAATAATATATACTATGGCTAAAAAGTTTTCGGATTTAGGAATAATCATAAATAAAGATTTATTTTCTGGGAAAAAATTTCAATAACTAAAATAATTAATAAAGATATTCTTGTAAAGTCTTACAAACTAAGTGAGAGTAAGTTTAGTAGTAATCAATGTTTAACAATTCAAATAAATGTAGATGGTCAAGATAGAATTGTTTTTACTGGCTCAAAAAATTTAATAAGTCAAATAGAACAAATAAATAAAGATGATTTTCCTATTGAGACAAAAATAGAGATTATAAATAAAAACGGATATATTTTCTCATAAAAATAATAAACAAAAATGTATAAAAAAAGTTCAGATTCAGAAATACCAGATTATGTTAATTTAGGTAATGGAACGTTTGAGTTTTGTTTTAATATAACAAGTGGAATGACTAATAATTTTAACAATGATATAAGAATAGAATGGTCTTCGAATTGTATTTTAGTTACAGATATATCGTCTTATGAAAATATATTTCAGTGTTTAATTAGAGACCAATATTCAGTAAATGATGAATTTGCATTAATTAATAATTATATTTATAATCCAACTACTATCAATATAAATAATTATATAACATATCAAAATTTTAGAACTTTATTTAAAAATTCAGTTTCTAATTTCCTAAATAAATAAAATATAAAATGACAAATAAATTAAGAATTTCACAATCTGGTACAGGAGACCAACAGGAGTTATCGCAACTTTTGTTGGTGAGATATATATTGATGAAAGTACTGGAACTTTATATAGATCGTATGGATTAAGTGCAGGAAATTTTTATTTAATTTGGGATTATAACAATTTGAGTTCAGGAACAAGTGGAAGCTCAGGTTCATCTGGTACATCAGGTACAAACGGCAGTTCAGGCTCATCAGGTACTAATGGTACATCAGGAAGTTCTGGTACAAGTGGTACGAATGGTACATCTGGTTCTTCTGGTAGTTCAGGCACGAATGGTACATCTGGTTCTTCTGGTAGTTCAGGCACGAATGGTACATCTGGTTCTTCTGGTAGTTCAGGCACGAATGGTACTTCTGGGTCATCAGGTACTAATGGTACTAATGGTACGAATGGTACTTCAGGCTCATCAGGAACGAATGGTACATCAGGTACATCAGGTAGTTCTGGAACGAATGGTACTTCAGGAAGTTCAGGAACGAATGGTACATCAGGTAGTTCTGGAACGAATGGTACATCAGGTAGTTCTGGAACGAATGGTACTTCAGGAAGTTCAGGAACGAATGGTACATCAGGTAGTTCTGGAACGAATGGTACTTCTGGTTCATCAGGTACTAATGGAACATCAGGTACATCAGCAAATCAAGCATATGCAACAACTGCAACAGCTGGTACAACTACTACTTTAACAGTTTCATCATCTTATCATCAATACTTTACTGGTTCAGCTAACCAAACTTTACAAATGCCAGTAACATCAACTTTAACTGCTGGTCAAAGTTGGTATATCGTAAATAATTCAACTGGAACTGTAACAATAAATTCATCTGGTTCAAATGCAATTTTAATTCTTGCTGCTGGTACATCTGCTTTAGTAACTTGTATTTTAACTAATGGAACATCAAATACAAGTTGGGATGCAACATATTATGGAGTAAATCCAGCAACTGGAAAAGTAGCAACTATAAATAATACTTTAACTTTTGCGGGAACAGACGCAACTACTTTAACATTTCAGGCTACTGATACTTATGTAGGTAGAGGAACAACTGATACTTTTACAAATAAAAGAAATACACCAAGAGTATATACAACAACTTCAACATCAACTTTAACACCTGAAATTTCTACATATGATTTATTTACGTTAACCGCACAAGCTGCAGGCTTAACAATAGCAAATCATTCAACAAGTTCACCAACATCAGGTGAAAAGATGATTATAAGAATTAAAGATAATGGTACAGCAAGAGCAATATCATTTGGAACTTATTATAGAGCACTTGGAAACGCATTACCAACAACAACAGTAATTAGCAAAACTATGTATCTTGGTTTTATTTATAATTCAACAGATACAAAATGGGATTTAATAGCCTACACAATAGAAGCATAAAAATATGGAAATAGCATTTGATAGTGTATCATTAGGTGTAGAAAAAACATCAACTTGGTCTCATACATGTAGTGGAACTAATAGATTACTAATAGTAGCATACTATGCTAATGATGGTTCTTCACCAACTTATATAACATATAATAGTGTTAGTATGACTAAATTAGGAGTTTTTGGTGATGATGAAATAATACAAGTTTGGTATTTAATAAATCCTTCAACTGGAGCAAATACTGTATCCATAACTGGAATTGGAATAGTTGGAAATATAGGAGTTTCTTTAAGTTATACTGGTGTATTACAAACAACACCAATCGATAGTTATAATAGTGGAGTATCTGATGCAACTAATTCAGTAATAGTTTCAGATACTGTAGTTCAATCAAATTGTTGGCTAATAGCATTATGTTCATCACAATATGGTAGTGGAACAGGTTCTCTAAATGCTGGAATAACAAGTAGAAAAAGTAGTAGTTGGTATGTAGGTACTTGGTTAGTAGATGTTGAAGACTCTAATGGTACAGTAAGTACTGGAAGTGTTAGTACAACTTTTACGGGCGATAGTTTAGCAACTCATATGTTAGGTGTTGTATTAGCAATAACACCATATGTTCAATTAGTAAATGGTTCATTTTTACCTTTTTTTATGTAAAAAAATAATAAAAAAATTATATGAAAATTAAAATCTTAAAAAAACAGAGTGATATACTGGTTAAAACATATTTAGATTATGAAAATTTTGTTAAAAATACAACAGAAGAACAAAAATTAGATGAAAAGTATATCATAAAAAATACTATTAAAATTTTTTATGAAGTAGATGAAGATACTTTAAATCAACTACCATATACAGCAATTTTAGATATGTATAAAATTATATCAAATATATTAGTTATACCACAACAATTAGTTTCATTTTTTATCCATAATGATAAACAATATGGTATAAATCCGAATTTTAATGATATGACTTTAGGAGAACTTGTAGATTGTGATACTAATGATGTTATAAAACAAATATGTATATTATATCGTCCTGTAAAGAATAAAAAAGGTAAAAAATATACAATAGAACAGTATAAAGCAGATATATCTATATATGACGACATAAAACAAAATCTTACATTAGATATATACAACGGGTTTGTAGGTTTTTTTTTGAGAATACAACAAAGTTTCATAAATTCTACCCTGAACTCTTTGGAGGCGAAGGGGGTTTCAAGTCCGAAGATGAAGCAAGATTTAGTCAAAAATGGACTTGGTTTCCTTGGATCTTTGAACTCTGTGATGGAGATATAACTAAACAAGATGCTATATTAGATATGAATATACATAAAGTTATGATATGGCTTTGTTTTAAGTTAGATAAATTAAAATTAGAATAATGAACCTACAAGATTTATTAAAAGAAATTGGTACAGAAGTTATAAAAACAGCAAGAGAAAATCTAATAGCAAAAAATAAAAACGCAAGTGGTTCTTTATCAAGTAGTTTAGGATATATTATAGATAATAATAAACTTACTTTTCAGATGAGTTCTTATGGTACAATTGTAAATGATGGTAGGAGACCAGGTAAATATGTACCAGTTGATGCGTTAAATGCTTGGTTAAAAGAAAAAAATATATCTCTTAAATTTTCATTTGTAATAAATAGAGCAATAAAGAATAAAGGTATAAAACCAACATTCTTTTTTACCACAGCATACGAAAAAACAACAGAAGATTTAGAACAAATAGTAGATGGATATATTGAATGGTTATTAGAAGATAAACTAAAATAAAATATAAAATTATGAAAAAAGAAAAAGGATTAGGTGATACAATAGAACATATTACAGAAGCAACTGGTATAAAAACATTAGTTCATTCTATATTCGGTAATGATTGTGGGTGTGATGAACGAAAAGAAAAACTAAATAAATTGTTTCCTTACAAGGTGGAGTGTTTAACAGAAGAAGAATATATATTTTTTTCTACTTTTAACTGGGACTTAAACATTTTAGATATAGAAAATCAAAATTATATATTAGGAGTTTTTAATAGAGTTTTCAATCAGAAAAGAGTAGGTACTTCCTGCGCAACTTGTTGGAGAACAATTTTAGGAGATTTACATAAACTCTATACAGAATATAAAAAATAAATAGAATAAAATGGCGGTTTCAATTTTTTTACAACCAAATCAATATAGTATATCATATGTAAGGAGTCCAGTTGTTTATAGATATGCTGGTTTAACATCAAGTTATAGTTATATTTTTAATCTTTATGTTTCAACTGGTACAACAGCATCTTTAACAACTATATACACATCAACACAAAGAAAATCAGATACTAATAATGGTTTAACGGTAGATGTTTCAAGATTATTACAAAATTATATAAAAAATAATAATTTTACATATACAACAGAAAATGTAGTATGGTTCAAAGCAGCACTTTTAGAATATACTAATGATACTTCTTTAGTTGGTACAACAACTTCTAATGTTGGATTAGCAACTCTTGGTTATACAGATTATCCTACATCAACAGGTTCTTTTAACATAACAGAACAATCAACAGCAGTAGATTATGCCTTAAACTCTATACCTGTAAATACACCTTATTATATACCAACTGACGCATCTTATACTTTTGTTTGGAGGTATAATTCAACAACAACATATACAATAGTTTATAAAAACGCTGCTGAAAGTGCGAATACAACAATAGGACCAACTTCTTTTTCAGCAAAAACAAACGCAAGAGATGAAGCAAAACAAATAGCCTGTGGTTATGCTGATTTATCAAGTATATCACTTCGCTATCCGATAAATTTAACAATAGGTTCTAATACTTATACTTTTTATCCTGAACCTTTTGGTAAAAATACGACACAAACTCTAAAATTCTTAAATAAATGGGGAGTATGGGACTATTTTTATTGTGTTGGTAGAAAAAATACAGAGATAGATATAAATTATGAGACCTATAAATATATGAATGTAAATTATTCAAGTATGTCCTATCAACCATTAGAGGGTCTGTATAAAAAATCTTTTATTCAAGGTAAAAATAGAATTATTCTAAATACTGGTTGGTTAGATGAAAATAAAAATCAAAAATTAGAAGAAATGCTTATGAGTGAGTATGTTATATTAAATGGTACAACACCAGTTATTATAACTGATAAAAATATGAAATATCTTACTAATCAATATGATAAGATGATAAATTATACTTTAACTTTAGAAGAAGCATTTGATACAATAAATAATGTAATATAATAATATGGAACTATATGTAAAAAGTTTAATAAGTGGAACTTATGTAGAGAAAAAAGTTTCATTATTCGGTGATGAAGAAATAGAAATGACTAAAAATTGGAACGACCAACAAATCATAAGTGGTTATGGTTCATATTCTAAAACATTTTCTATACCAATAGATACAAATAATAGTGAGATTTTTGGATACTACGAGATGGTTGGAACAAAATTAGTAAATTCAGGTTCAACATCAAATGCGGCAATTTTTAATCCTAATTATTTTTTATCAGCAAAAATTATTATAAATGAGTATGAGATAGATGGTAATGTTTCTATTGTAAATTTTACAACTAAAAATCAAGTACCTTATTCTTATTCAATAAACTTTTATGGTATGGAGAAAAATTTGATCTCTTTATTAAATAATGCTAATAAAAAGTTAAATGATATAAATATGACTGGTATGGCTTTTACATTTACAAAAGATAATGTTTTAGCATCTTGGACTACAGCAAATAGTATGTGGTTCGTACCGATTATGGCTAATAAAAGACCTTTTAACTATAGAACTACAGACCAAGCAAATAATATAAATAGTGCCTTTACTTCTGATGGAGTGAAAATGAGTGATTTAACAGTTGGTTATAATTTTTCTAAATTATTAGATAATTTAATGGTTGGTAATGGTATAACTTTTACACATTCAACAGGAGTTTCTAATTTTTTATCAAACTTATATATAATGCCGAATACTAAAGTAGAATATACAACTGCTAATGGTTTAACATATATCTATACAGAATGTAAAACATCTTATACAGATTATTCTGGATATAGCAAGTTTAAGTTAGTACCTAATGCTACAACTACAACAGGTATAATAGTTGGTAATACAGATACAACACATTATAACAATATATCTACTTATGCTTCATCTAATAATACATATACAGCAGCATATACAACTGATTATACAATAACAATAGATTATGATATATATGGTACTTATTCTATGGCTGGTATCTTTCAAGATATACAGATATATATTTATAATAATACAACACACGCATTATTAGATAATCAAAGTAATAACTCACAAACAGGTACTATAAATTCTACTATAAGTTTAACAGTAGGAGATGTAATAGAAATATCTACTAATTATGATTATTATTGGTATGAATGGGATTATACTGATCCTTTGAACCCTATTAAAACTAATTATTATTCATCAGCACTTTTTTTAGATAATCAAGTTAGAGCAAATATAAAAATTAGTCCTGTAAATAGCGCAACATATAATTATGTAAAATCTACAATAAACTTTCCAGATATGTTTGTTAGTGATTTTTTCATAAATTTTTGTAAATCTTTCAATATATTCTTTATATATTCAGGATCAATAATTTATACTTATTTTAAAAATGAACTACCATCAACTATTTATGATTTATCAAAATACTTATTATTAGATCAAGAATATACTTTTTCTAATCATCAAAAATATAAACTAATAAACTATACTTTTACAGAAGGTAAAGATATAAATAATATAGCATATAAAAATTCTAATGCTTCATACGCATCTATGCCTTCTACAAATTCTCTACAATATGGAGAATATAAAACATATTTTAATTATGATGTTGGTATGGATAGTTTGGTATATGAAAGTCCCTTTACTGTTTTTCCAAGAACTACATTAAATAAAACAGATAATACTAATACTATATTGGCTGATACTGGAATACCTTTACATTCTGAACTAAACGAAAGTTTAGCAACTATAAATACAGATTTTCTAATAATGTATAGAAAAACACCTGTTAGTACATCAAGTTATATATATAATTTACAATCAGACGCATCTTTTACTTATTCTGGTATGACTTATGCTGCTGATTATGGACCAGATGGATCATATTATTCTTTGGATTATAATAGTTTATCTATGAACAAGATAGAGGACAATATAGCAAATAATATAAGATATGAGACAAGTATGAATTTTATACTACCAAGTGAGGTTTTATATAATATAAAAGTATATGATAAAGTTAATATAAAAAATATATGGTATGATATATCATCTATAGTTTCTAATATAAAAAATGGACTTACTAAACTTACACTATTATCTATTTTTATTGTTTCTATGTTTCAGGTTTTAGCATCAACTACAACCACAACAACTACGGCTATACCTACAACAACCACAACAACTACTATAGTTGGTACAACTACGACTACGACAGCAACACCAACAACTACAACTACTACGACAGGTATAGGTGGGACAACTACAACTACTACATTAGCACCTACAACTACAACAACCACAACATCTAATACTTTGACTGTTAGTGTATATGGATCAGCAGAACAAAATGGAAGTTTAATAGCAACTGGGGGTGGTACAATATATAAATCTGATAATGGTGGTACTGCTGTTTATTTTGGTTATGTTTCTTTTCCTAAGTCTTGTAGTTTAATAGGAACAATAACTATAACAAAAGGACATACTTTAACTTTAACAACAGATATTTTTATGAATTATACTACAAATTCTACTTGTAGTCCATCATATAATACTAAAACAGCATCATTTGGAGCAATAACTTCTAATTGTAGTGTTTCAATAGGTTTTCCTATGTGTGATTTAGATGGAACTTATGGTGGTGGATGTAGTTAAAAAAAATAATAAAAATTATATGAATATAATATATCAAATAATAGAACTAATAAATAATGATGAATGGTATGGTATATCAGAAGAAATAGAATTAGTTAAAGGTAAAAATCAAATAAAGAAAAATCTTAAAGCAAGATTATACCAAATGAAAAGAAATTTTTATATAAAAAATAAAAAATAAAAATGGCTGACTTAAGTAAAAAAATATCAATAACCGTAGAAGGTGATGCTGAAGTTATATTAAATAATATAAAAAATGCTTTAACTGAAACTGATATAGCAGTTAAAAAATTAGCAGAAACACAAAATACAGCAGCACAATCATCAAAAGAAAGTGCTGGTGCTTTTTCAAGTGTAGCAAATGCCTTAAAAACTTTAACAGGAGCAGGTATAATTATAGAGATATTCTCTAAACTTAAAGAAATGCTTATGGGTAATGCTGTTGTAGCAAAACAAGTTGAGACCGCTATGAACTTTCTTAAAGTTGTTATGAATGAGATAGTTGATGTAGTTGTTAAAGTCGCTGAAAAAGTTGGTTCTATGTGGGAAAAAATGGATGCTACTAAAAAAGTAGTAGGTGATTTAATGACCATATTTAAGGGTGAATTTAAGTTGATATTTAGTGATATAGCACTTTTACTAAATGTTATACAACTCGCTTGGGAGAAATCTTTTTTTGGTAAAGGTGATGTTAGTAAAATTAAAGAATTGGAAGGTAATATATCATGTTTTAAAACAACTATAAAAAGTACAGCAGAAGAAATGCTGTCTTCTGGTGTAGATTTAGCAAAAAATGTAGTTAAAGCAGCAGGTGAAATTATAAATACTACAATAGAAGCAGGTAAAGTAGCAGGAGAAGAACTTAAAAAAATAGATTTAGGTGCTGATTTGAGAAGAGCAGCGTCTTTACAAGAAGCAAAAGAAGGATTAAAAGTTAAACTTATATATTTAGAAGAAGAATTAAACGCTCTTAAAGAACTACAACAGCAAGATATGAATGCTCGTAATGATAAAACAAAATCATTTGAAGAAAGAAGAATGTATTCTGATAAAGTACTAAAAGATTTAGAAGATGAAAAAAATAAAAATTTAGAAATAACAAAAGTTCATTTGGAACAAGCACAAAATGCTTATGCTTTAGAACATTCAGAAGAAAACCATACAAAAATTATAGCAGCACAAGCCGAAGGACAAGCAGTTCTCGCTGAATATGAAAGAGCAAAAACAAGACAATCAAAACAAAATATAGCATTAAAAATAGAGGAAGCATCATTAGATATTAAAATAAATAATGAAGAGTGGGACGCAATAAAAAAGAAAATGGATGCTGATGCTAAACTTATTAAAAATGTAGATGATAGAATAGCAAAACAAAAAGAAAATCTAAAAGTTCAATTGGAAGGTGATAGAATGCGTTTAGATGCTGAAAGTAAAAATGATAGTTTAACAGAGGATCAGAGAAGAACAGCAAAACAAAAACTTAAAGATATAGAATTAAAATATAATAGTGATTTAGCAGCATTAAATGATGAAGCAGCAAAACATTCTACAAAATCAGCATTAGACGCACAAAATAGAATAGTTGATGATGAGACACAAACTCTAAAAAAGAGAATAGCAGCAAATAAAGCAGCACAACTTATTTTATCAAAAGATACTGCTATGGGTGAGGATGAAAGAACAAAAGCAGTAGCAGATGCTGCTAAAAAACAACGAGAATTAAAACTCGCTGCTATAGACAACGACCAAAAAAACGCACAACTCGCAGTTAGTGCTTTACAGGGTATAGATCAAGCAGCAACTAATACCTCTATAGCATTATTAAACCAAAAATTAAAAGATGGTAAAATATCACAAGAACAATATGATAAAGATGTTAAAAAAATAAAAGAAGAAGCAGCAAAAAGAGAAAAAGCATACGCTATTACATCAGCAATAATAAATACAGCAGCATCTATTGTTAAAACTGGTGCTGAAATGGGCTATCCAGCAGCAATACCTTTTCAGATCGCAGCAGGTATATTAGGAGCAGCACAAATAGCAAAAATATTATCCACTCCTGTTGGAGAAACCGCTGGTTCATCAACAACAGTACCATCTGTTAGTACATCAGCAAGTTCAGCACCAAATACATCTTTTAGTTTTAGTCCTACATCAACAAATAATACTACAACACCAGTCCTTAAAACTTATATTTTATCTTCTGATGTAGCTACACAAACACAATTAGATAGAGCAATTATATCTAATGGTACAATATAAATCAAAAACTTAAATAATAAAGTTTTTAATAAAAATAAAATATAATTATGAGCGATATAACTTATGAAATGCTTATAGATAATGATTTAGTTGATGGAGTTTTTTGTATATCTTTAGTAGATAGTCCAGCAATTATGACCGATTATATACTTCTTTCTAAAGATAATAAAGTTTCAATAGATTTAGAACTAAAAAAATTAGTAGATAGTAAATTACAAATAGTATGCGGACCAGCACTTATACCTAATCTGGTTATACCAAGACAGGGTGGTTATAATATAATTTTTAGTTCAGACACAATTAGAAAAATTAGTGAGAACTTTTTAATACAAAACCACCAAGCATCAGTTTCTATACAACACCAACAACCAGTAAATAAAGTAAATCTTGTTGAAAGTTGGATCATAACAGATAATAAATTAGATAAATCAAGAGCATTAGGTTTTAATCTACCTGTTGGAACTTGGATGACCTCTTTTAAGGTAAATGATACTGACTTATGGACTGAATATATCGCTTCTGGTATATTAAAGGGCTTCTCTATTGAAGGAAATTTTAGTCAGCAAGAAAAACTACAAAAGACAGAAGAAGAGTTATTAGATGATGATATAATGGAGATTATAAATATAATATCACAAAAACAAATCAAAAACTAATAACAATTAGTTTTTAATAAAAATAAAGCAAAAATAATATGAACGTTAAAGAGATTATAACAAAAATTAAACTATTCTTAAACGAAGAAGTTGATGCGTCAGCCGCAACTACTGTTAAAACTCAAGATGGAACTATATTACAATATACAGGATTAGAAATTGGTACTCCTATTTTTGTAATAGATGCTTCTGGAAAAAATCCAGCGATGGATGGTGATTATCTTTTAGAAGATGGTACAACTATTACAGTCGCAGGTGGTCTTATTGAAGAATTTGAGAGTTCTGAACCCGCAGTTGATCCTGATGAAAATACTGACCCTACTGATAATAGTGAGCCAGTTAAAGCAGAAGAAGAATTAAAAACTTGTTTATCTTGTGGAGCACCAATCGGTCCTGATGGTAAAGCAGTTGTACCAACAAAAGATAAATCAGAACCAGTCGCTATGAGCACTGAACTTACTGAAAGATTATCAAAATTAGAGGCAGAAAATAAAGAAATTAAAGAAATTTTATCATTATTAGGAGAAAGTTTTTCTAATCAAAACTTAAAAGAAGAAATTAAACTTTCTATGGTTAAAGATGAATTATCTAATGTAGATATGAAACCTATAAACAAGAAACAAGTAGAATTAAATAACATATTTACAAATATGTATAAAAATAAAAAATAAAAATATGAGACAAGATTTATCAACAACGGTATCTATTACATCAACTTATGCTGGCGAGTTCGCAGGACAATATATTCAAGCGGCTCTTTTAGCTGGAAGCACATTAGGTAATGGAACTATCACTATCAAACCAAACATTAAATACAAGGAAGTCGTTAAAAAAGTAGCAACATCAGCAACTATTTTAGCAGATATGACTTGTGATTTTACACCAACCGCAACCGTTACACTCACAGAAAGAGTTTTAGCACCAAAGGACATTCAAGTAAATTTACAACTTTGTAAAAAAGATTTTCATTCTGACTGGGACGCAATCCAAATGGGTTATAGTTCTTTTGATGTACTACCAAAAAACTTTTCTGACTTTTTAATCGGTAATCTTTCAGCATCAGTTGGTTCGGCTATTGAAACAGCAATCTGGCAGGGTACAGCCACTACTGGTACTTTCTCTGGTTTTACAACTTTATTAAAAGCCGATAGTGCTTCTCTTAAAATTACTGGTACTACTTCTACAGCAGCAAATGTACAAGCAGAATTAGCAAAAGTTGTAGCACTTATCGCTACTACTAATGTATATTTATCAGGTCAAAAACCAGTTATTTATGCCTCTACTTCTATTATCGCTAATTATTTAATTAGTTTAGGTGGATTTGGAGCATCAGGTTTAGGTTCTAATGGTTATAAAGGCGAAGGTCCTACTGGAGTTCAGAACGCACCTCTTTTCTACGCAGGAGTTCAAATCGTAGAAGCACCAGGTATGCCTGCTAATACTATGGTCGCAGCACAACCAGATAATCTTTGGTTCGGTACTGGTCTATTAAACGACACTAACCAAGTTAAAGTTTTAGATATGAGTGATTTAGATGGTTCTGATAATGTTAGATTTATTATGAGATTTTCTGCTGGCGTTCAATACGGAGTGGCTGAAGAAATTGTGATTTATTCATAAACGAAAAAAGATATAGATTAGTAGTAGAAATACTACTAATCAATTATCATAAAAAATAAAAATTAAAAATATGGCTTGTTTAATTACACAAGGAAGAAATGAAGAATGTAGCCAATATATAGGTGGGTTGTATAAAGTGTGGTTC
>TBL_comb47_HYPODRAFT_10005600_pt1 | contig 13937 bp, 14 predicted proteins | sample TroBogypolimnion_40_FD_10682 | JGI IMG/M metagenome (IMG submission 10682)
TGTCTTTGATTTCGACGGTCATTGCCATGACAATGCGCTCCTTGTTGTGGTATATCTATCTGGCAGCGTACAGTTCTTTCCCAAGTGGATCGAACGCATACAAGTTCAGAATGTTGCTGCTGGTAGAAACAGAACAAATTGCGTGCTTCACACATTAAAAATTGTTCAAAATGAACATTTTTAACTGCTAATTAGTCTCACAGTTGCTTTTGGAATTTTCACCTTTTGTATCGTGAGGAGCCTGTCATGTCCGGCGCGCCGGGGCGGGAGGGGCTTGGTGGGGGGGGCTCTATGGATTATTTCTGGCCGACTACAAGCGCACAACCACAGGATAACTAATTGTTTTAACTTGTTATTTTCCACATTCGAGCTATGGTTTAATCAAATGACCGGGATAAGCCTGGTCATAAAACAAACCATACGAGGTGATATTATGACAAGCAGACAACTGACCTGGAAGATAGAAGAATTCAAAATGACCTGCACCTTTTCAGACGGGACGGAATTTGTGGCAGAATATAAAGACATCAAAGACTTCGAACAGTCTAAGGGGAAAGGGATTGTCCATGAGCTTTTTCAACATGGGTTGAAGCAGAAACTGGCTGACTGTGTTTCCGGGGCAACGAAGAAAGGAATCTCTTTCGTAAACCAGAAAGCCGCTATGGAAAAAGTATGGAAGGGAATTTGCGCCGGGGAAATGAAAACAAGAAAATCTGAAACCCCAAAGGTCAAGTTATCAGATGTCCGGGCAAAGCTGGATGCCATGCCAGAAGGGAAAGAGAAGGTCCAGGCTATGGCGGCAGCTAAAATGCTTGGTTTAATTGGTTGAGGAGGTTTGGTTGGCGTGCGTGCATTGCATGTGGTGTGGATGATTCACGCCACATGCGGGGATTATTCAAACGGGGCGGAATAAAAAAGCGGGGCAATAGCGGGGCAAATCGGACACAAACCAAAAACGGGTTACGAAATTTATTCGTAACCCGTTGATTTCATTGGTGCCCCCGGCGCGAATCGGACGCGCGGCACCAGGATTAGGAATTCGGGTGGCAATTTTACTTTATCCTTTATTTTCAGTATCTTCTTTTCTTGACACCGGGACACCATGTGGACACTGTCCAGTTAGGGCGTTGAGCTTTCTGCCTTGCGTTCTCAGATAGTCACCGGCCAGGTGCTGATAAATCCCTGTGGTCATCGGCGAGCTGTGCCCCATGATAGATTGCAACGCCGACAGATCGTATCCGGCCACTGTCGCATTCGTCCCGAAAGAATGCCGTAAGAGATGATGGTAAAGGTGTTTCTCGATCCCGGCCTTTGTTGCCGCCCTCATCAGTGCCTTCCGGATTGTCAGGTATGGCCGTCCGGTTTCCGGATTGACAGTCAGCCATCCTTTGACATCCCTCTTCCGCTCGATCTCAAGGAGCAGCCTGTCCGTTGTTATCGGTATGATGCGCTCCTTGCTCCCTTTTCCGGTTACAAAGATCAGACCGTTCTCTATCTCAACCTGGTCACGGGTAAGACGCAATGCCTCATCCCGCCGCAGACCCGCATCTGCCATTAACAATAATACCAACCGGTATTCCGGGTCAATAGCATTATATAGCATGGTGACCTGATCAGGACTCAACGGCCTCGGCTTCGGGGCTGATGTCATCCTTTTTGGATATAACGGGATGGCAAACGGCAAAGGGTCGCACAGATCGTTATCCGCCGCCCATTTCAGCATGCTGGACAAGTAGGAAAGCTCCTTGTTGACTGTCCGGTGCTTAACGCCGTCCTTGATCCTCAATGTTTTATACTGCTCGATAAGCGCCCTGGTCAAGGCCTTGGGCTGCAGCCGCCCGAAGGATTCCTTGAGATGGCGCCAGCAATTCTCTGCATCCTCGGCTGTGCTCTTGGCGCGGTTTGCCCGGTAATATGCCATCCAGGCCGGAAATATCGCCGACATCATCCTGGGCGATACGGCAGGCGAATCGGCATGCCGGCGCATGACGGTCTTTTCCCAGGCCAGCGCCTCTTCTTTCGTGCCCTTGAAGTCCAGCCTCTGCCGTTTGCCTTTATATCCGTCGGGGCGGCAATCTATGATGTAATATCCCGGCTTGATGGGGTGCTCGCGGACGCTCATGCTGTATTGATTTTTGAAGATTTTTGCACTTCAATTTCGCGCTGTATGATGAGTTTTGCTAATTTGGAGGATTTTTACTTCACCCGATCTTCATCAAAACAGTCGGCTCGATGCCCAGACGATACCGCCAAAGGTCAAAGCAATGAAAGAAACCCCTATAACAAAAACAAGCAGACAGCTTGACCTGGAGGTCCGGCTGTATATCCGGTTGTATGCCGCCTTCTTCGGATTGGTCAGCCAGCCATAGCCTCTCGGAGCCTTAAGCCCCAGGGAATGCCTTACCGCCCGTTTCCAGGAGGTGCGCGCGGCGATGCGTTTTTTGAGGGAGGGAGTGCGCAACCCGAATTTCATAGTTTCTTACCTCCAAGGAAATCGGATTAATCTGACGACGCTCCTTTTTATACTCCTTCAGATTGTTACTTTGCAATGTTCTTTGCAGGTTTATGAAAGATGATTTTTTCCCGTTAAGATACGAGGGATCCTAATTTCCTCTCATTGAGAAACGAAGGAAGACATTTTTTTTCGTTTTTTAAGCGTCTTCCAGAGATGACTGTCAACGTAGGTAAACGACTGGGGCGGTTTGCTCCCTGCTGCTGCCTGATCAAGACTCATTGGATTCTGCAGAATGTCGACCTGGTCAACCAACAATCCTAGCCCTGTGTTATGAAGATCGTAATATTTGAAGAAAAATTCCTCGGTTGTTCCTGAGACTTCGCTGAAGCGGCGCCATAGATCAACCGGAGTCGCCTCGATGATGTCCTTAACACTGAAATACCCTGTAATCTTTCTTTCCGGAGATGTCTCATAGAGCACGACATGCTCGATATGGCGTGGAATATTGGACTTACGAAATTCGACCTTCTTATCACCCCTGAAAATAGCGTCTGCATATTCGGGGTGAATCGAAATCATAATTACATGTTTATTTGGTGTCTTATCCATTGAATTGCCGATTGTTTCAGTTCCATTATGGATTGGGGAGGCGCTTTTAAGATACCATTTTTTATCAACGTAGGCAGGCTAATTCTGGGTTCGATTACTTTAACCATTCTGAATAGAATGGCGATGGCACACTTAGAATTACACAATCCTTCAATTTCTCGATAAGTATATACCGTCCGTTTTCCAACAAATCTTGCTATCTCTGCAGCGTCCCTGGATCTGAGAGTATCTTCAACAACACCAAAGCAAATAAAGGCTGAGAAATCAGAGGATCTATAGAAAAAAAGGACATCGCCAGGACTGATCTTTTTGACCTGTGCATTGCATATATAAGCTTTTTTAATCGCATTTCCGCAGGGTTTTGATTGAGCAGGAAATAAGGCTTTAGGTGAATGGGCGAGGTCAGGAAATAATGTTCCAAAATATTCAGGTCTTATAGGAACGACTAATACTTTATTTTGATTAAAAGATGCCTTACGCGGGCCAAATTTGATGTGGAAATCGAGAGGGGACAACGTTTCGATATCTTCATCTGAGTGAATCAGTGATTTACAAAGGGCGATTTCCTTTGGCGAATGTTTATTCTCAATTTGAAAAAATCCAAAATCATTTGCAAAATCAATAAGCAACGTTTGCTTTGGAAAAGTTGTGAGGTACGTGTATTCGTATTTATTGAGTTCAATGTACTCGAACAAGGGCTTGAAAAGTAATTCACCTAGTTTATTACCGCCATGTAGTTCTGACACCTTGAAGGTGCATATTTTGAGAACTTTTCCTGGCTGATCATTGGGAAGAAGGTTTTCCTTTTTCCAGATGAGCAACCCCGCCAGTTCATTGGAAGGGGTTTTAACGATGAATGCCTTCCGATGCTCCTTTGAGCATTTCTTCAACCATTCATCAAACCCGCTGTAATCTTCACGCAGAGAAACAAAAATAGGATCTTTCTGGTTCAGGTTATAAACGAAGCATTCTTCAACAGTAGGGTGAGGCGGCGGTGAAGAATCGAAAAAATCTTTTAACAGTTCGACCGCATCTGCTAACCGCAGAACTCGGTCGCCAAGACTCAAAAGTTTTGCCTTCTTATGAATCCCATTATCTTCTGAAACCAGGTAATCGACCAGGTCCCCTTGCAGGGCAGCGAGAAGGTTATTATCGACCCAGTCGTTTGACCCTTCAGGTGCTGGTTTTACAACGGTCTCATCCAGGACAGACGGAGATGGCGTAGATTGGAGACAATTGTATCGTTTAACCAGAATTTTTCGGAGGGCCTTTCTTCCCTCATCTTTGTCTTTTTCAATATCAACGGCAATGGCCGGATGAACAAAAATCGAATTCCCTGATTCGTTGCAAAAGTTAATAAAACTGAGAGCTAATTCTGTATTTACTTCAAGATCAGATTTTGAGGCGGGTTCAAGAGGGATAAGGATATTGCTATCAATGAGGAATTTCATTTTGCTATTTGAGACCTCAAGAAATCGTGTCTTTAAACTTTGAACTTACTGTTTTTCTTAAGAAAGAATTAACAAATAAATCTGACACCTTTTTGTAACGATCATCAATTGCTTAACTGGTTGACCTTTCAGGGTGATGCTGAGAACTTAGACGGTGGCCATTCACGTAGAAATTCACTGTATTTACTAGGAAGAATGCACCGTTCATCTTCATGCGGATAGGGATCAGAGGACCATATTGATGATCTAAAAGCGGCTGCGGCAGCGACCACAACTGGTGTAAAAGCACCTCTCACAACGTCAAGGCTATAATCGTTGACCGGATCATCTGTATTATTTGTTGCAAAAATCGTAAGATATACGCCGTAGATATCATGAGCAAGAATCTTGCATCTCCATTCTTTCGTTTTTGTTAGAGGAATATTATTTCTCTGGCTATTGCTTTGGCTTATACCATCCATGACATCGTGAATAAATTTCATTTGATTCATCAGTGCCTTGTTACAATCCGCATTGTAATCACCATTAATCAGATAACACACATCATGATCTCGGCATGCAAGATCAATATCGTCAATTGGCCGAATTTTAAAATAATATTTTAGAACTTCTGCTTTCTCTGGAAGGCTCATCGAATCAAATTTTTTTTCTTTTTCAAGTCTAGTTGGCTTTGGCCACTCTCTTCCGCAAAAGCATCCATATCTGAAACTTGGAGAGAGATTAACCCTGCCCGCAACAGGAGCGCCACATTTTTGACTATTGTTAATTGCGTCCTTTATTTGAGCAAGGAGAAAAGGATCCAGTTTTGATCCAGGATCCGTAGAGATTGTTTGAGAGGTGCATCCGGTGATGGATACTATAATTAAAAAATATACTGCTCTTTTTTTTAGTCGAAACATGACAATATCCAAAGAAACTGGATTATCTTTTTTCAGAAAATTACTTAGCCGCATGAGAAGCTCTTGTTCATCATTAATTTCACACTCCCAGACAACCAAAACACGCCAGCCTTTTATGAAGAGTCGTAATATTGCTTAAATCCCTCTGTTGATTGCGCTCAATCTTTGGGATCCAATAGTCCTGATTTGTTCTCTCAAAAAAAACACCCCCAGCCATTATTATTGATCAAGGTATTCCTGCTAAGGCATCAAAAAAGAAACCAGGATTTTAAAAATCCAAGGTTAAATTGTTATGTCCTCATTTACTGCTTAATAAAAAGAGTTTTACTAGGTATTAAGCCTACCGCGCTTCGCCATCCGGATGGGAAATTACCGTGAACCTTTTCCCCCTCTCTCTAATCTTTCTGTAAAGGCAACGTCTTGGTACATACATCCAATGCTTCTTTGATACGGCTGGTCGTGGAAGGGTCACATTGCTTAAGGCGGAATGAGTCATTAATGAACCATAATATAACCAATAGAAATGAAATTATGATTAACAGAGGATCCCGACTTGCCTTGGAATACATAAAATAAAAAATGATTCCAAGCCAAATGACATAGATAACGCAAAAAAATATTAAGCAGCCTGCTGTAATTATTGCGAATACTGTAAATTTCATCAACAAGGTATTTGTAGCCGGCACCTAGCGAACTAAACAGATTCTGTTCTTGTAGCCTAAGAGCGGGTACTTTGCCGAGACTCTGGATTACAAAAATTAGTTCGGAACACTTAGTAATCTTTTCTTTGAGTTGAGTCCTTAGTGCGGCCTTTCGATGGTCAACAAAGGTATTGGATGCGGCTAACCGAAAAGTGATTGAAACCAGCAGTAACGGTGGAATAAACGCGAATAGCTTGATAATTTGATCATCCATGATTTAGGCTCCGAAAGTATCTATATTGCTTAAGGTAGGTTGCATTTTCCTCAACCATTATCGCGATTTGAAAATATTATTATCTGCAGCGTAAGTCATCACCCTACGGATAATAATATGCCCGCCCCTGTCCATTTTCTAGCCATTCGATATCCCATCCCCTGCTATACTTCCTGGTTTTTCAAATCACCCAGTAATCGAGGATGGCCTGGCAGTTGGATATGGTTTCCGGGTGATCCATGTGTTCTGCGAGAAAAGAGGTTAAAAATATCAGTAAAGACTTCGTATCAATCTTCGGGGACTGTTTGTTGCAGATCAGCCTCAACTTAGGAGCCGGTCTCTCTTTTTTTTGGGACGGAAGCGCCGAGTGAAAGAAGCATTTGTTCCATCCTTTCCATGCGGGCGGATATTTCCTCGTTTTGGGTCTGCATCAGGTCGATCTTCTTTTCCAGTCCTTTCATTTCATCCTCCGTCGTAACAGATTTATGAAGTGCCCTGGTTACGCCAACCAAGGCTGTCCTGTAGACGGTATCGGATGCCAGCACGTCCCGTGTCATGGACACGATATCGTCTATGTTGAAATCTTCGCTTGCAGGATCAGGGTCACCCTGGCCTGAATGATTTGCACTGCCGGTCAGAATTGAAACGATCTGGCCACTTGGAGGAGGGACGGAAACAGTCATAGGCCCCGCCCCGGTCTTAAGCCAGTTTATGTTTATTTCCGGGACCTTGGCTAAGACACAACCGGTGTCTGCGATATTTCCATTGTAGATCCAAGAGTATAATTTGCTATTACTTTGCTCTAAATACCTTGCAAGCCTGCTAATATTATTAGCATTCACGTGTTTTGCGAGACAAACAAGTCTTTGTTTAATTTCTTCTGATTTTTTTTCCTGCCCAAGACGATCACTTATATTGGTAAAGTTTGAAATAATCCGCTGTGTTGTCGGAATAACATCAACTATCATTAGGCCCTTTCCTGTCTTGAGCCATTCAATATTAATCGATGGGTCTTTAGCTAATATTGGACCAAAATCAGATATTTTCTTATTTCTTACCCAAGCATAAATACGGGTTTCCGATTCACCCAAAAAGTCGGCAAGGTTCCGTAATCCCTTTACATTAAAATGGCTACAAAGTTTAGATAAAATATCTTTAACAGTACTGCCATCATTATGCCCAGCTTTGCTCTGGGCGGAATGGTCAGTTCTGTTGGTTAGATTTGAAACGATCCGATCTTTTAAGCGAGAAACGTCAACTGTCATTGTGCCTTTTCCGGTTCGCAGCCATTCATTACTGATCTCAGGGTGTTTGGCTAATATAAATCCTGTGTCTGGAATATTTCCGTTTTTAATCCACGAATAAAACTTGTCTCTATTTTCGCCAAAGTATTCAGCTACTCCCTGAATTCCTTTAACATTTAGATAAAACGAGAGTTCAAGAAGAATTTTTTTTACTTTGTTAGGATTTTTTTCTTGCATACTTTTCACCAAATGCCTAACATAGAGCTTATGGCTAAGATCGAAAAAGATTTTGAAATCAAAGCTGAGCTGGCAAGAAAAGGCATCTCTCAAAGAGAAATAGCCCTAATGCTGAAGGTCTCACCGGTCAGTGTAAACAACGTGATAAGCGGAAAACGGAAAACTCCCCGCATCCGCAAGGCCATTGCCTTGGCGATCGGAAAGCCGGTCTCAGAAATCACGTGGCCGGAACCGTCTTAAGGAAGGAAATACGACAAAAGTCCCGTTCCCCTAAAACAGTTAGGGCGTTGTAGGTGGCACTAGAACTCTTAACAGGGGAATGGGCGTTTTTGCAAGAAAAAATGGGGTAGGTGGCGAGTTAAGCCCTTATTTGAACATAACAATGCGCTGGAGAGGAAGTTGTGATTAAACGCGAGACACTACGACCTCAACAGGCCTGCGAGATCACAACCAAGGAGAAGAGCGATGTCTGAAACACCCATACTTACAGAATCGAAAACACCTGAAGGCCGGTATGCTTTTGTGCGGGCGGATAGACGGTCTGGTTTTGTCCTGCATATTGAAAGCATCGAGAACGAAGGAGAATTCTGTTTTTGGTTGCCTGTCCGGTCAACGGAAGGCGCTTTCCTGGCCTACCTGAAATTTGTAACAAGGCACTTTAAAGAATACCCATACTTTTCATTAGAGGAAATAAGGCCCGCAGGTTGCCCAAACCTTGGGTCAGAATCCAGGTGCAGATTGTCTTCAGCCCCTCTGCTGGGAGAGATTTAATGACCTTCTTGAACTCGTCTTTGATGTCTGCCGGGGCATTCGACAGATCAACGGCCTCGATAAGCTTAATTACGTCATTCTCGTCGAACTTCACGACTACCCTGCCGAGAATGGCGCCCAGGCCTCCGTCATCTTCAAGAAAATCAAGGCCTGCCGGGGTTATTTCAGCGAAGCTCATGATTTTGAAGGGGTTTCTGTCTTCCGTAATCTTCTCGACCTCGCCTTCAATCAGGCCATGCCCTTTCAGGTATATGAGATTCCCAAAAAATTGCCGGCTGTGTTCAAAGCATGAAAGCATCTGCACGCTTGCACGATTGGGATAGGAATCACGGAATTCATTGAGAATTTTGTTCTGCAGCTGACGGTCAAGATGCATAGCGCCCCCGGATTGAATTGAGATTATGCGGCTAATGCTGCAAAACCTAACATTAAGATGGGCGTTTTTGCAAGAAAAAATGGGGTGAGTGGCGAGTTAAGCCCTTATTTGAACATAACAATGCTCTGGAGGGGAAGTTGTGATTAAACGCGAGACAAAACCAGCCCGGGCCTACGAGATTATGGCCCAGGTCCTGGTATACGGCGATGCAGTTGAGCTGGCCAGGCTTCTTTCCTGTTCGCCCGAACTGGTGCGGGCTTGGTGCAGGCCGCCTGCAACCGAATCCGAATTCACCGCCACCGGGAAGTTCGGCCCGCTGGACCGGCTCCGCACCCTGATCGCCATGATCAAGGACGATGACGGGAACGCCGAACGCGCCTATCCCGTCGGCCAGTATATCGCCTCGCTGCTCGGCGGTGTCTTTGTTCCCACGCCGGCCCCCAAATCAAGCGATGACGAACTGATCCAGAGGATATCTACCGTCATGCGCGAAACAGCCGAGGCAATCGAACTGACCAGGGCCTCCTGGTTCGATGAGTCGCCCGGCAAAATCACGAAAAAACAGTACGCAATCTGCACATCCGAGATCGACGAGGCCATTGTCTCGCTGGTGCAGCTGCGCAGGTGGATCGACGGCCATACGTCCATGCGGTGATACGATGAGTAGCCAGCACACAACGGAACCGGCATTTGCTCAGGTGATCGAGGAATTGCGGGCGATCAGATCCCTGCTCTCCGCCGTTCTCGAACACAGGGCGGAAGAAAGCGCCCTGGCCGACACCAAGGCGGAGATCGCCATGGTCCAGGCTGCAGGCATCGATCCGGTCGAATACCTGAAGAGGCGTGCCAGGTCCTCTGAGCAGCCTGCCAGGAAAAACACATTAAAGGAAATAGGGCGGTAAAGCCCGGAACAGGGCGCCGGCCCCATGGAGGCAACACATGGTCGTTAGTCGAAATACCCGTGCTCTATTTTTCATCTGGTGCCGCCGGACGGCGCTGCCGTCTCTTTTTTCAATCTTCGTTGCCGTTGCCGTTTGTCTGTTCTTCTTCATACAGCTCTCCCGGATCATACCGTCAGGCCCTGCTGCGGATCCGCAAGAGTTTGTTTCTGCCAAGAAACCTCCATACCATCACACCGCATATCCCGGACCTGGTACGATCACACAAGCATGGGCGGTCCGGGATATTCAGGATTCGGATCCGGATGAGTAGCGCTGGCCTGCAGGAGATCGGAAAATGATCGCATTCACGATCAATGTTAAATCGGTAAGCAACCTGATAAAGCAATACCCCAAGGCCGCATCCAGAGCCGCAGAGATCGCCCTGGACAAAACGGCGAGGGCGATCCGGGACGGGATTAAGGCCGAGATGCCTAAAGTGTTTGACCGGCCGACGCCCTACACCCTGAACAGTCTCAAGATCACACCCACGCGCAACCACAATATGACGGCTTCGGTCTGGTTCAAAGATCCGGAAAGGATGCATCGGCACTATCTGGTGCCGCAGGTCGAAGGCGGTCCGAGGAAGCTCAAGGGTTTTGAACGGGCATTGGGCAATATGGAGTTTGTTCCCGGACGCGGGGCTCGGATCGATAAGTACGGCAACATCAGCACCGGCCAGATCAGGCAGATCCTATCGGTGCTGAAGCGGGCGGAAAGAATGGCTGGATACAGCGCCAACCTCACGGCGCGCAGTGCCCGCCGCAACAAAAACCCGAGGGATTTTGTCTTCCTTCCCAACGGCTCGGGCAAGCTGCCTCCGGGAGTTTACCAGAGGGTAAAAACAGGGCCCGGCGTGGGCCGTAAGGCCAAACGGATCCTGCCCTTCGGCGAATGGCAAAAGGGCAAAACCAAAGGCCGGTACATCCGGGCCCAGGGCCTGCTTCCTATCCTGGTCAAGGGCAAGCAGGGCGCGCCGGTCAAGCCCCGCCTCCCCTTCTACGCCATTGCCAATCAAATATTTACAGCAAAGTTCAGAAAAATCTTTGACTCCGAATTGGCAGCGAGGCTCTCCCGATGACTCCCCTATTCCCCCTCATGCAGCCTGGCTCCCAGGACGGATTAACTCATCCCACCCGCGCGGGTCCTCCCAATGCCCATCCAAACACGGGTATTTCGCACCCCGGCGTTTGGCTCCATTTGAATTTTGATCAAGAAATGAAATAATGAAATTTTCTGTTATTACTGGCCCTTACATATACAATCAGCCAAAATATTGACATGGAACAAACCGAGCAAGAAATCGCCGTCATGGTGCAAAAAAGGGCAGAAGATCTCCTCCAAGACCCGGAAAGAGAGCCGCTTGACCTGGATTTTGTGAAAAAGTGCCTTGAAGCGAACGAGAGAGGCGACGGCGTGTTGTATACATCCCTCAATAAAGGGAAATACCTTTACAATACCACGCCGAAAGATGGCGAGTGGATAGTGTGGAGAGGCAACGTCTGGGAGTTGGATGATACCAGGCGGTCATTCGCGGCAGTTGAACGGTGCGCCCTGGAGTATGAGAGGCTTCATAACTCCTTAAAGGATGAAATCGCAGAAAAAAACATCAAGAAAGGGCAGCCCTACGGTTGGAAGATAGCCCTCGCCGACCAGTGCAGCAGCCGCATAAAGCGACTCCGGTCAGTGTCCGGCGCCGGCAAGGCCCTCACCTGGGCTCCGGTGGTGGATCCGTCCATGTCCTGCAGAGAAGGAGATTTCGACAACCATCCCTGGCTGCTGCCTGTCCGCAACGGAGTCATCAATCTCCGCACCGGCGTCCTCGAATCCGGCCGGCCGGAGGATATGCTGACCAGGGCGCTCGATATCGACTACGATCCCCGGGCCGATTACACCCTTTGGCAGAATGTCATCGACGACATCACCGCCGATCCGGAGGTTGCCGCCTTTCTGCGCCGATCCTTCGGTTATGCGATCACCGGCTTTGCCTACGAGCAATACATCTGGGTCTTTGTCGGCCCCGGCCGCAACGGCAAAGGCATCCTTTTCTCCATGATCGGCGACATCCTCGGCCCTTACTACCACGAGATCTCGCGCGGCATGCTGATCGAGCAGCGCAACGAGCCCGGCCCCGGCGTCGCTTCGGAGCACAAATACAGCCTCATGGGCAAGCGGATCATCGTCGGCGCCGAAACCAACAAAGGCCAGCGCATCGACTCCGGCGCCGTCAAAAACCTCACCGGCGAGGACCGCATCACCTGCCGCCCGAACTTCAAGTCGGAAGTCTCCTTCAATCCGACGCACACGCTTTTTCTCCACACCAACCACATTCCCCAGGGCCTCACGCGCGACTTTTCGCTGATCCAGCGCCTGATCAAGGTCGAGTTCCCGCACATGTACGTCGACGACGTCGAGGCCGAAAAGAAGAAGTATCCCGGCCAGGCGGACCGCTTCCGGCAGAAGGATCCGCTCCTCAAGGACAAGCTCAAGGCCTGCCGCCAGGGAATCCTGCGCTGGCTGGTGGAAGGCTGCCTCGAATGGCAGCAATCCGGCCTGGCTCCGCCGCAACGCATCCTCGACGGCGTCAGCAGCCTGGTCAAGGACGAGGACTACATCGGCCAGTTTCTCGACGACTGCCTGGAGCGCCACCCAGATCAGCCGCACCTTCGTCTCTCCTGCACGCAGATGTACGAGGCCTTCAAATGGTGGTGGGGCCAGAACATGGATGCCAGGGAGCAGCGGATCCCGGCCATGAAAACCATCAACATGGCCATCAGGGATCGCGGGCATCTTGTTGATAAAGCGGGCGGCAAGACCTGGATATTTGCCCACACCCTCAAGCTCGGTATCACTCAGGAGGTGACGGATTTCATTCAAAATATCGGCAAGTCTTGAACGCATGGCTGCTCATGGCAGCGATCATGACACCTATGATTCTGTATTTACATAAAAAAACCCTTAACCATGACTTCAGGAATTAAAAACTTCGCGTCACGCACGAAACACTTAAAACAGAAAACATATTTTACATGCGTACACACACATATCTAATCATGAAGTCATGATATATAAAAATATATAATAAATATAGATATATAAAGCCAAGATTTGAAAAATGAACAGACAAGAGTTGAGGAACAGACCATGATTGCATCCATCCTGCAGGAAATATCGGCACGATATGGGCTCCGGCGCGGATCCGGCCGCTACTCCGGCCCATGCCCGGAATGCGGCGGCAACACGGGCTCGGACAGATTCGTAATCAAGGACGACGGCGGATTCAAATGCTATGCCTGCAATTTCAAGGGCGATATCGTCACCTGGCTGCGCCGGATGGAAGGGAAAACCTGCCCGGATGCCCACGAAGCCGCAGGCCTTGCCTGCCGTTCAGCCTCCTGCCCGGTGCGCGGCACCTGCCGCCTGGGCGACGGATCCGGCAGACGCCCGGCCAGGATCCCCCGATCGGTGCACCCGCCCCGGGAGAACGAGGCTCCGGCCCTGCCGGTCCTGCAGCCGCGCACTCCGCAGCAGATCTGGCTTGACTGGGCCACCGGCCTGGCCGGGAAGGCCGCCGCCAATCTGGCAAGCCACCCCGATATCATCGCCTGGCTCGGCCGACGCGGAATACAGCCCTGGACCGCCGACCGCTACCGCCTCGGCTGGCTGGCCCACGACCTGCGGATCAAACGGTCCGCCCTGGGCCTTCCTCCCAGGGACGGCAAGGACAAGATCTGGATCCCCGGCGGCCTGCTGATCCCGGCCTTCGACGAAGCAGGCTTCCTGAACCGGCTGCGGATCCGCCGCACGGAGTCGGCCCGAAAGCGTTTCCTGCCTGAGCTCAAATACGTCTGGATCGAAGGAAGCGGCACCGCTCCCATGGCCCTCGGCCCCGCCGAAAACAGCCGCGGCACGGTCATTGTCGAGGCAGAGCTTGACGCCCTGGCCGTAGCCGCCGCCCACCAGCAGGTGAATGTCGTCGCCCTGGGCACCGTCTCGGCGGGCCTGCCGGAAGGCCTCTCCCGCCGTCTGCGGCAGTCCCCCG
>TBL_comb47_HYPODRAFT_10005601_pt1 | contig 13936 bp, 13 predicted proteins | sample TroBogypolimnion_40_FD_10682 | JGI IMG/M metagenome (IMG submission 10682)
ATTAATAACAAGGATTTGGATAATATGGTTAAATTTGTATTAGATGCTTTAAATGATAAATTATATACAGATGATTCCTTAATATTTGAAATAACTTGTAGCAAATTTTATTCGGATGCTGATGGATATATTTATGTTAAATTTATGGAAGTAGAAGATGTATAATTTATAATTTATTATTTATATACAAGTAGCAAATACAAATAAAATACAAAAAATATTATTATAAATTCAATGATAAAAATAATAATATACGAAAAGAAGATAACATATATTTCTTTATTATTCATAAAATAATATTTTATAACTTATAAAAAATATTATTTTTACGATTTTTTAGTATTTAACTAAAAATTGCGGGATTAATAGATGGTGATACCATTCTAGCATTTAATTGTTGTCTACTAAGATAAGGATTTTTCAAATCACTACTGCAGTATCCAAACCCAGGTTTGCTTGAATCAAAGGAATTTTTATAAGTAAATGGAACATTTTCAGATGGTGTTGTATTAGTTTCAGTATGAGGATTAAGTCCTAAATCATAACAAGATTCCATCGAATTATATTTCATAATTTCAAGTCCATTATTTACCATATATTTTCTATATCCCCAATTAGTATGAATATTTTCTTGTGCTTGAATACGATTATTGATGACAGCTTCAGGTTGCCAATTAGACCAAATACGTGAATCATTCATAATTGGTGGAAAATTAAAATGAATATTATTAGATGCAGAATAACAAGTGCCCCAGCCAGCCATTTATATTATTAACATATAAAAATAATATAAACTTCTTATTCAACTCCTAGCAATTTAAGTAATTCAGGTTTTTTTAGTTTAGATGAATCAGAAACAAGTTCTTTTTCAACAACAATACTTCTTAGCTTATTAAGAGTAAATTTTTTATAGTCAACGATATCAGAATGTTTAACTTCTTCTAAACTAGATATATTAATAGATTTAAAATCTAATTTCGAAATATCAATTTCATCATCATTTTTTTCACAATCTTCATCGTCACTACTAACTGATATAGAATCATCTGAAATACAAATATCTTCACCNCATAAATCATCAAGGTCATCTAAATTATTTTCATCAATATCAGCAATATTATTTACATCATTTATATTAGAAATATTCAATTTTAATACCTTAATGTCATTATGTTCTCCAAGTTCAATAACTTCTTTAATGTCTTCAATATCTCCAGAATTACTTTCAGAACCACTATCTGATTCACTATCAGTTTCATTATCTTCAATGCTATTTTCTGAATCATTATCTGATTCATCATCTGATACGGCAATTAAATCAGTTTTAATAATATGTACGTTATTTGTTTCTAAACTAGATGGAATAAATTCATTAATATTTGGTTGATTGACTAAATGTACCTTAATAGCATTCATTTCATCTGCCATACAAGTTACTAAATTAAGCATAGAAGCCATTTTATGATTTTGTTCTCTCATTTTACTCTCAAAATATACTACAAGCAAAGCAGCAACTAATACCAATATTCCTAAAAATATAAAAAAGGAGGGATTAAAAATATCAACTAAAGATGGCATATTATTTATTACAAAAACATAATATTTTTAAATTATTTAACTAACGAATTTTCTTTAAGAGAATCTAATTTTTGAATTTCAATAGTATTTTCTATAATTTCTCTTGGATAATTCATATCATATAAGACAGTAAGACCCCCTTTTATTTTTGAAATACCTTCTTTTAATAAATAATTATATGTTATTTTATTATTTTGTTTTGTAACATCCATATGATAATTGATAATGTTTTTATTATTTTTTAATTTTTCGCAAACACTTATAAAATGTGTTGTTAACATACTTGAAACATATTTATTTTTAACTAAATACTCCATAAATGCGGTTGAACTAATAACAGCTTCTTCTGGATTTGTGCCGGAATATAATTCATCAAAAACGCATAAATGTGAATCTTTTTTATTATTATCAATAATATCTAGTATTTCTTTACATCTTCTAGCTTCAGATTGAAATAAACTATCTCTACCAGAAGTATCAGGAATATTTAAATAACAATGAATATATTTATATGGTTTTAATTTTGCTGAATCATAAAATCCACATCCAAATTGTTGTGTTAATATAACATTAATTAATATTGATTTTAGTATAGTTGTTTTACCAGATGCGTTTGGTCCAGTAATAGACATATTTTTTGCTAGTTTTATATTATTTTTAATAGGGTTTTTATTTTTTAAAACAGCATAATAATTATTTTTAAATGAATTTTTCTTTTTCTTATTGGTAAATTCCGCAAAATTGATTTTTTTCTCTCTAATATTATTTACAAGACCTTCAATACAATCAACATAACCATTAAATCCAAATGAATACATTAAGGCATCATTATATTCCTTATTTTCATATATTTCATAGAAATATTTAAGAATATGTCCGATCTCAAAAATCTTTTTAAATGATAATTTATATTCAGATATGTTGGATACTTTATTTTTAAGTTCTGTTAAAATTTTAATTTTTCCAACTAATATATCATTGAAATTATAATGAGTATGTAAACAACTAGAATAAGTTAAATAATTTTCCATAGAAATAATTGTATTCACCAAATATTTTTTTATATCAATAAAATATTTATGAATTTTAGTCATATTACTATTAAATCTGCTACACAAAATAATATTTTGATATATTGAAAACACGTAAAATGCTGCTGAAACTAGTAAATATATTTTTTGACTAAATTCTACACTATTAAATTCTGTAAAAAGTTTGCCAATAGCGTGATTTGATATAACTGTTTTTAAAACTTCAATATACTCAGGAATTGTCAAAGATAATCCTTTTAATTTTATTACAAAAAAAGGAATAATTAAAATTATGATTGGAATAAAAAATGAAATTACTGGAGACGCAATATTATAAATGCTCATCCACTGTAAAAAATTTTCTGATTTATTAAGAAATTCTAACATAGGCCAATCAAGATAATAATATTTTTCTTTAAAGCTATTATCATTTTTAATTTCATTCCATAATTCAATTATGTTTGTATATTTTGTGCCATCATTATTTATTAATTCATTATTTGTTGGTATTTTTTTATATGTTTTAATTAAAGTTTGTGTATCTTTTAAAAAGTCAACATCTGTCGTGTAATATTGTGTAATTTGTTCGATGCATTTTTTAGAAAAAGTATTTGAATTATCAAATAAATAAGAATAAATTGGATTAGAAGAAGAATCTATCGAAGAAGACAACTCTAAATCAGTAATAATATTTTCTTTTAAAGATACTTTGTGTTCATTATAATAAATTGGAATTTTAAAATGTTCGTTAAATTCTATTTTATAATCTGTATTTATATCAGTTTCAGTTTCAGTTTCAAAATCATTATTTTTATTCTCATTCTCCATAGCTTAATATATTGTAAAATAGATTTATATTAAATTTATTTTACGAATTAGTTCTTAGTTCTTAATTATTTATTAATTTTGAGAGTAGTCAAAATTAGAAGGCATTTCATTAATTTGACAAGCATAATATTCTTCAATTTCTTTAAGTTTGCCGACATCTCTTCTGGTAATAAAATTTATCCCAACTCCTTTACGTCCCCATCTACCACTTCTTCCAATTCGGTGTAGATATGTATGATTATCCTTTGGAATATCAAAATTAATAACAGTACTTACTTGTTGGACATCAATTCCACGTGCTGTAACATTAGATGAAATTAAAACACGGCAACTTCCAACTTTAAATTCAGTAAAAGCGGCGTCTCTTTCTTTTGGTTCCATACTACTATGAATGCAACACACCGGAAATCCGTCTTCACACATAGCATCATATAAATCCGCAACACGTTTAACACTATTACAATAAATAATACATTGGGATACTGAAATAGCACTAAATGTATTTTTTAAAATCAAATATTTTTGTCTGTCATCCTCAACTGCTACAAAAAATTGAGAAATTCCTTCTAGAGTTAGCATTTCAGCTTTCATAGTGATTTTTACAGGATTTCGCATTATTTTATCAATTATTGGTTGTATTTGTGGGGATAAAGTAGCACTAAATAAAGCAACCTGAATATCACTATTAAAATATTGGAAGATATCGTAAACTTGTTCTTTGAATCCTTGAGATAACATTTCATCTGCCTCATCAAGCACAACAATTTTAATTTTATTACCAGTAATATTTCCGCGACGCATCATATCATATACACGACCAGGACATCCACAAATAATATGAGGTGAATCTTTTTTTAAAAATCCAGAATATTCATCTACAGAAGACCCTCCAAATAATGTTTGAACTCTTAAACCAACCATCATAGAACCAATACTACTCAAAACTTTTGCTGTTTGAGTAGATAATTCTTTTGTTGGAGATAAGACTAAAGCTTGAGTGCTATTTTCAGTTAAATCGATTTTAGATAAAATTCCAACTGAAAATGCGGCTGTTTTACCTGTCCCTGATTGGGCTTGGGCAATTGTATCTCTACCTTTTACAAGAGGTTTAATAGATTTTTTTTGAATTGGGCTAGGTTTTTCAAAACCATAACCATATATTCCTCTTAAGATATTATTATCTACGTTTAATTCTTCTAGTTCATCAAAATTATTCATTTCAAATGAAATATCATAATCATCTTCTACACATCCACTATCACTTTCAAATCGTTTTTCAGTTGCCATTATAATATATAGTTACATTAAATGTATTTAAGTGTATTTACAAATATTAATATTATATAAAAAAATTGATATAAATATATGTCTAAACATATATTAAGTATAATTAAAAATGACAAAGGTACTTAAATACACAATTCAAGAATTTAATGCTATTACATTTAATGGATTTAATTTATCTTTACCAGAAGATACTATAAAAATTATTTCAGAGTTATCTCTTCAAGTTGGTTCACCTAGTTATGTTAAAACTCCTGTATTTCAAAAGCGTGAAAATCCTTTAAAACAAACAACGCAACCTATAATTGATAAAAGGAAAAAAGGAAAAAATAATGAAATAAATGAAGAGGATTGGTCTGCGATTCGTAGTTTTCATACTACAAAATTTGATGTGAAAGAAGGTATTAACGTCCAAATTGATATGTTTAGGTCTTATTTAAATAAAATGTCAGATAAAAATTATATTGATTCTAGAAATAAAATAGTAGATGAAATTGATAAAATAGTAACAGAACATACTGATACAAATGATTTAATTCAAGTTAGTTCAATTATTTTTGAAATTGCTTCGACGAATCGGTTCTTTTCCAAAATATATGCGGATTTATATTCTGATTTATTTATGAAATATGAATTTATGAGAAGTGTATTTGAAAATAGTTTTAACACATTTTTAGAGTTATTTAATAATATCGAATATGTTGTACCAGAAGAAAATTATGATAAGTTTTGTAAAATTAATAAGGATAATGAAAAAAGAAAGTCATTAAGTGTATTCTTTGTTAATTTGATGATTAATGGAATTATTGATAAAAATAAAATCGTACAATTATTAAAAACATTGTTAGTACAATTAGCAGGATTTAGTATTATTCAGAACAAAAAAAATGAAGTTGATGAATTAATTGAAAATGTAGCATTATTATACAAAAAGGAGTTATTTGATTGTAACAGTAAAGATGAAAATTTATTGATTGATGGACTCACAATTACTGGATTTATTACAAAAATAGCCCAAAGTAAAGTACAAAAAGATATGAGTTTAAGTAATAAAACTATATTTAAGTGTATGGATTTGATTGGCGTATAATTAATTTTTAAATATACTTTTTATAATAAAATAAAAGTTATATATAATATAATAAAATAAAAGTTATATATATATATATAAATATATAACTGTTAATATAGTAATGGTCGAGGAAAATATATCTTTTTTTATTGATGATAATATAGAACAAGATAACAATAGTTTTAATTTAAATTTAAATGAATTATTTAATATTGAAGATGAATTATATACAAAACTTATTCAATATAATATTAATTATACAGTCAAACAATTATTAATGATTTGTGAATATTATGGTATAGCAAAAGATTTGAGAATAACTAAGTGTAATAAATCTGATATTTTAAACACTCTTGTTATTTATGAAAATAATATTGAAAATATTGAAAATGTTAAAAAAAGAAAAAAATTATGGTACTATATGGATGAAATAAAAAATGATAAATTTATGAAGAAATATGTATTATGAAATTAATTATATTTATAATAAATAAATATTAAATATAATTAATTAATATAAATATGGTGTTATCAAAAATAAATAGTGAAGTAAGCTATCCTGAATTAAAAAGAGTTGATTCAGATGATTTAAAAACTGAAGCAAATTTATATCAAATAGAAATAAATGGTATTGATGTTATTATAGCAGTAGGAAATTCTAAAAATACATTTGAAGATAAAAACATATTATTTTTTCCAGTTTATTTAGTAAAAAGCAATAATAAAGTAATACAAATAGGTGTTTATGAACTTGAAGCAACAAGATATATTAGTTATTTAGACGAAGAAAATAATTTAAATATTGAAAAATTAAATGAACCTTTAATTTATACATTTGTAACTGATAGTATGTTGAATAAGTTAAGAATGGAACCTGAAATTTCTCTTAAAAAATATGAAGAATCAAAAAGAGCTGAAAGTGCTGAAAAAGAAGAAAGCGATGAAGAAGAAAGTGATGTGGAAGAAGAAAAAGGTAACCTTGCTGAAGAGTATGAGATACCAAAAGAACGTAAAGATATTTTTGTTTTAACTAGGGGAGCTAGAGTTCCACCATTACTATTAGAAGAAAATTTTAAAAAAGCAAAAGATATTAGAGAAAAATATCATGAAGAAAAAAGTGATATATGGATTCAAAAATTTATGAAAAATAAAAGTTATGATATTACTGATAATGAAGGAGGAGGAGATTGTTTTTTTTCAACAATTAGAGATGCTTTCTCAAATATAGCACAACATACAACCGTCCAAAAGTTAAGAAAAGAAATAGCTAATGAAGCAACAGATGAAATATTTATGGGATACAAGGAACATTATGATGAAGCTCGAAGGTCATTAGTATCAGATACTAATAAAATTAAAGAATTAGCCTTAGAATATGCTGACATAAAAGAAAAATTTAAGCAAGCCTTAGATAGAAACGACCAAAAATTGCTTTCAGCAAATTCTAAAAAAGTAAAAGAAGAACACGATAGATTAGTTAATGAAAAAAAAGTAACATCAAAAATGTTAGATGAATTTAAATTTATGAAAAATGTTGACACACTTGAAAAATTTAAAAAAATAATTAAAACTTGTGATTTTTGGGCAGAGACGTGGGCTATTTCTACAATGGAAAGATTATTAAATATTAAAATAATAATTTTATCAAGTGAAGCATACAAAGCGGATGATTTAGTAAATGTTTTACAATGCGGACAACTAAATGATGTTATTCTTCAAAATAAAGGCGTATTTACACCTGAATTTTATATAATTTTGGACTACACCGGTAATCATTACAAAGTTATTGGATATAAAAAAAAGATGATTTTTAAGTTCAGTGAAGTACCATATGATATTAAAAAAATGATATCGGATAAATGCATGGAAAGAAATGCTGGTCCTTTTGTTTTAATTCCTGATTTTCAGAGATTTAAAGATGAAATAGAAGGGCGTCATAAAAAAGCGTCACCAGATTTAGAACCTAAATATGATGATTTAAGTGAATCAAAACTTAGAGGATTATATGATGATGCTATTGTATTTTTATTTTATTCAAAATCAACTGATAAACCATTACCCGGTAAAGGGTCTGGAGAGCAAATTCCTAATGAAAGATTAAAGGAATTTACAGACTTGGCTACTATTCCACAATGGCGTAAAAAGTTATCTAACTTTTGGGTCCAACCTTTTGCGTTAGATAATCATCAATGGTCTTCAGTTGAACATTATTATCAAGCATCTAAGTTTAAAAATGGTAGTCCAGAATTTTATTTGAGTTTCTCTCTAGATTCAGGAACTGACTTGTCAAAAAATTCCGAAATGGCAAAAGGTGCTGGTGGAAAATCAGGTAAGTTTAAAGGTACATTAATACGTCCAAAAGAAGTTCAAATAGATTCTGATTTTTTTGGTAAAAGACATAAACAAGAAATGTATGACGCACAGTATGCTAAGTTTACACAAAATGAAGATTTAAAACAATTATTATTGGCTACAAAAAACGCAAAATTAACTCACCATTCTAGAGGTTCAGACCCGGTTTTATTTGAAGAATTAATGTTAATTCGTGACAAAATCAAGCGCAAAGAAATGTAAATTTATTTTATTTTATAACAAAATAAAAAAGTATTATTAAATAATAAAATTGATTTATTATAATATTAAAATAATATATCAAATATATCATAATAAACATACAAATGGAATTAAATAAAATGAATAAATCTGAATTATTAGATGTATGTAAGAACCTTGGTATTATAAAGGTTAGTTCTAAAAATAAAACACAATTAATAGAACTGATAAATGATTCAAAAATTAGTAAACAAATTAAAAAAAAAATAATTATTGAAGAAGACGATAAAACTGAAGAAGATACTAAAATTGAATCCGTAAATGATAACAACTTATTATCTATTTTAAATAAGCTTTTAGAAAAATTAAGCATTAAAGAATTATCATCAAAATTAAATTTAGCTCCTGGTACATTAACTAGATGGATTGACCTCAATGATATTCCCAAAAGTTATGAATTTGATTTATTAAAAATGGCTGGGATTAAAATAGATTATTCAAAATATTCTTCAAAACAAAAAGACCAATTCTTTACACCTGTAAAAACAGCAAAATACTGTTTTGGCAAATTTTGTGAGAAAATCAAAGAATTTGAAGAAACCGAAAAAGATTTTGTATTTATAGAACCATCAGCTGGTGACGGAAGTTTTCTCAAAGTATTACCTGAAAATAGAACTATTGCGATGGATATTGAATCTACAAATTCAGCTATTTTAGAACAAGATTATTTAGATTGGAATCCACCTTTAGAACCAAATTTTGACTCCACCTTTTCTAAAGGTGGAAGAAGATATGTTGTTTTTGGTAATCCACCTTTTGGATTACGAGGTCATCTTGCGTTAAGATTTATTAATCATTCATATGAATTTGCGGAATATGTATGTTTTATATTACCTCAATTATTTGAAAGTGATGGTAAAGGAGTTCCAAGAAAAAGAGTAAAAGGATTTAATTTAATTCATTCTGAAAAAATAGAAACAAATTTTTATGAACCAAATAAAAATGAATTAAAAGTAAATACTATATTTCAAATTTGGTCTAAACATCATATAAACAAAGATTATGATATACAAGATTTTACAACTGAAAATATGAGAGTTTATTCTATGTCTGATGGTGGAACCATCGCATCAACCAGAAATAAAGATATGATAGGGAAATGCGACGCATATATTCCATCTACGTGTTTTGGAAAAGAAAATATGAAATGTTATGATAATTTTGAGAATTTACCAGGAAAAAAAGGGTATGGTATTATGTTTTATACCAATAAACAAGAAATGTTACAAAAATTTTTATTAATAGATTGGAAAAATATAGCATTTTTATCAACAAATTCAGCATACAATTTAAGAAGCTCACAAATATATTCCTTATTTAATTAAAAAAGGTTAGTTAGTTAGTTAGTTAGTTAGTTAGTTTTTATATTTTTTATATTTTTTATTTTTTTTATAATTTTTTATTTTTTTTTTTTTTTATAATTTTAATTTACTATATTATTAATAAATTCTCCGATTTCATTAAAATCAGTTGTTTCTGTTATTTTAATTGTGTATCCTCTTGCGATATTGGTCTCGTTTATACTTATGGTTGTGTCAAGTTTAAACGCTCCTTTTCCTTTTCTCCAAGTGACACTTTTAGTTGGAAAATATGGTTCGCATTTATCCCCACTTTTGTATTGGTCTTCAGTAAAATTTGGAAATATTGTCAGGTATAACTGTTGTGGAGAAATATCAATAAATATCATATAATCAGCATTCCAAGGCATTTCACCTAACTCGTGCTGAAATGATGGACTTGTACTTCCCTGTACGGCTGTTTTAATTTCAACCGTTTTATCTTTTATGATTCCATCGCCAGCTCCTCCGCCAATTTTTTTTGTTTTGCTGCCGTCAACATCAACAGATATGCCTGTTTGCGCGCAGATATTTTGAATTAAGCCTTCACCCACATTTCCTACATTATTAGACTGCATTGTAGCTAAGTCTTTAAAAGGGGCTATTTTCCCATATATTTTGTTTTTTTTCTTTATTTTTTTGCGTCATTATTAAATTAGTAAGCAAATTATGAGGGGAAATAATAGATTGGTCTTCCATTTTATATATTTATAATACTTAAATAAATAAGTATTATAAATTTCAATTTTTTTTATTTTATATGAAAAAAGTATTTACTGAAAATTTATTTAATTTAATAAACAATTTGTTCCAGTTGGGTCTCTCTTGGGTGTATTATTATCGGGGCAACAACCATATCTTGTTCCATTACAACCTCCAATAGGTTTTTTTGGAAGTGGTTGAGGAGCAGGATTTGGGATAGGATTTATTATACAATTAGTTCCTGGAGGGTCCATTTTTGGTGTTCTATTATCAGGACAACAACCATATCTGGTTCCATTACAACCTCCAATTTTATGAGGATGTTCTATTTTTGGGCAATTAGTTCCATCTAAATTAACTTTAGAATTAACACCATCAGGGCAACATCCAAATTTAGTTTTAGTACAACTAGTTCCAGTTGAAGTAGTTGTAATTGAAGTTGTAGAAATAGTTGAATTTGTGGAATTATTTAAAATTATTAAAATCAATAAAATAACACCTAAAACAATTATTATAATATATTTTTCCATATACTATATTATAATAAATAAATAATTTAATTTATAATTTAAAATTTAAAATTAAATTATAAATTAAAAATAAATAGCTTGTTTATTTATAAGAATGAAACTATCAAAAAATAGTAAATTATTAATGTCTTTTTTTATGAAAAATAATTGCGTAAATCATATTTCACAAACAAAAAATACTGATAAAATAACTACACAATTATACGATGAAATTATTGATTCATATAATTATTTACTAGATTTGAAACGTGTTAAAAAAGATAAATTTTATAATATAAGTATAAAAAAAATAACAAATGTATCTCAAATTTCAAGACCAAAAAATTTTAATTCAAATAGCTTTCCAGAAGGTATAAGAAATCACATAGATAATTTAGCTCTATCAGAAATTTTATATACTTTTTCTCTCTTTGATAGGAAAATAATATTACATTTCATAGTTGAAGAATTAGAAGTAGAACATAAATTAGATATTTATAATAGATATGTTGATGCTATTGTAATGTGGTTTTATATATTAAATGAATATGGGTCAAAAAAATGTGCTTCAACATTTACTATTTTTTTTTATTTTACTTCACTAGAAAAAAAATTACCAGAATCAAATATAAATATTTTAGACCAAATACACGTTAATACTGCTTTTACAACAACGTGTCCGAAGGATTCAGAAATTGTTATTTTTAGAAAGGAAGAATGGTTTAAGGTTTTAATACACGAATCATTTCATAATTTTGCGTTGGATTTTTCTGATATGAGTACTGATGAATGTACGAAAGATATATTATCTATTTTTCCTGTAAGTTCAGAAGTAAATTTATTTGAATCTTATACAGAATTTTGGGCCGAAATAATGAATGCGCTCTTCTGTAGTTTTTTTAACTTAAAGAATAAATCTGATGTTGATGGTTTTCTCTCTAACTTTGAATTTTTTATTAACTTTGAAAGAACATATAGCTTCTTTCAGCTAGTTAAAACATTAGATTTTATGGGACTAAATTATAAAAATATGTATTCTGAAACTAGACAGTCTGAAATTTTAAGAAATACCCTTTACAAAGAAAAATCAAATGTATTAGCATATTATGTTATTAAAACAATATTAATTAATAATTATCAAGGATTTTTATTATGGTGTAAAACAAATAACTTTTCTCTCTTACAGTTCAAAAAAACAACAACAAATCAAAAGGAATTTTGTAATTTTATTAGAATGAACTATAAATCTAAGCTAATGTTAGATAATGTAAAATCGTCTGAATTGTGTTTACAAAAAGAGAAAAATAAACTTTTAAAAAAAGATGATAAAAAATATGAGAATAAAAAAACAATCCAATTTTTATTAACAAATATGAGAATGAGTATATGTGAAATGGGATAGATCAACATTTGAAAGCCAAATTGTAGGTTCAATCTTTTTTTACTTCGTTGTAAAAGGTTGGGGTTGATGCATTTTACAATTATCACAAAATTTTAAACTTTCTCTCTTACATTGATTTCCAGATTTGGTTTTTTGAATACAAATATACTTGTAGTGTCCGTTTCCAATACATTTTTTATTAGCTCTCCAAGCATTAATTGCTTCATCAAAATTTATTTCAACTGTATATAAATCATTAATTATATTTTGTTTATTTTCTTTTTCAAGATTTATTTTCTTTATTTGACTTCTAGTATTCATTTTTACAATTATATGTATCGTTAATAGTTAATGCATATGTTTATATTTTGTAAAAGTATTTCAATTTTATTTATATAAAGAAATTGAAATATAAAATTATAATATAAATATGTTTATTGTAATAATAAATGGGAATTAAACACTTAAACAAATTTTTGAGAACAGAATGTGGTAACTCAATTAAAGTTATATCAATTGCGGAATTATCTGGTAAAAAGATAGCAGTTGATATTAGCATTTATATGTACAAGTATGAGTCTAATGAAGCATTAATAGAAAATATGTATATTATGTTAGCTATATTTAGGCAATATAATATTATACCAATATTTATTTTTGATGGTAAACCACCTACTGAAAAAAAGGCACTATTACAAAAACGTAGAGAAGATAAAAAAGAAGCAGAAAAAGAATATAATATTCTAAAACAAAAACTTGAGATGAATAATGATGTGAGTACAGATGATAAACAAGAAATAATATCTAATATGGATATATTAAAAAAGCAATTTATTTATATTAATAGAGAAAAAATAGAACAAGTAAAAAATCTAATTAGGTCATATGGTGCTACATATTATGATGCGCCAGGAGAAGCAGATGAATTATGTGCGTTGCTTGTTTTAAAAAATAAAGTTTGGGCTTGTTTGAGTGAAGATATGGATATGTTTGTTTATGGTTGTACCCGAGTAATTCGTTATTTGAGTTTATTTAATCGTACTGCTGTTTTATATGATATGAAAGGAATACTAGAAAATTTAAGTCTTACACAAAAAGAATTAAGAGAGATTTGTGTTTTATCTGGAACTGATTATAATATTCAAAATTGTAATAATAAATGCGATAATAAATCAAAAAACACACCTAATTTATTCGAAACTTTAAAAATGTTTAATAAATATAAAAAAGAAAAAACAATTTTAAAATTGTATGAATGGTTAGAATTTTATGAATGGTTAAAAATAAATTCGGATTATATTACAGACTATGAATTATTAAAAAATATATATGATATTTTTGATTTAAAAAAAACAAATCTAACATTATTTGAAAAAATCAAAATCTCTAATGGACCAGTTAACAGTGAAAATATTAAAAATATTTTAAAAACAGATGGTTTTATATTTCCGCCTATCTAAAAATAAATACAAAATTTCATTTAAAAATAATATAAGTATTATATAAATAATGTTAGATTTATATAATAGACAATATAATAGACGAACTTTAAAAGCTAATATTTATGCTATTGATTTTTTAGATTTATTAAAAACTCAAAA
>TBL_comb47_HYPODRAFT_10005602_pt1 | contig 13936 bp, 10 predicted proteins | sample TroBogypolimnion_40_FD_10682 | JGI IMG/M metagenome (IMG submission 10682)
ACGATCTGGACGGCAAGCTGGAAGTGATGTTCAGGGCCATCAAGGATGAGGCTGGGAGCGGATCTTGGAGTCCCTACAACCGGGCCCTGGAGCGGATGGTCTATCGTGAACGCTGGCCCAGCATGACTCCTGTCCAGAACTGAACAGACGGGGCTCCGATCGGCCACATCCGAACAGAACTTGCCCCTGCTGGAGGGGGGCTGGGCAGGTCCGGCCCGGCAGGGTCGATGAGGAAGTGCAGACAATTCAAGGCCTGTGCCAAAGAGCTTGGGGTAGAAAATTCCTGGCACGGGTCTGGCACTGGGAGGGAGTCAACCCTCTGAGGTGCTTCATGAAGCTGTCCCGCAAAGCCAAGCGTTACGACGATTCTGTCCTTCCCGGTGAATTCCAGGGTTTCGAGACCTTCCATCAGGCCGATCTGGAATTGGACGGCACCCTGGACGGTTTCCTGCGTCGTGAAGTGGACGGGGTCCAGCTGGGCGAGATGGTGCTGGAGCGCCACGTGCCCAAGAAGCTCAGCTTCGCCAAGCTCAAGACCAAGGCCGAGAAGCTCTCAGAGCAGGTGAACTACCTCAAGGAGCGCCTGGAGATCGTGGACCACGACCGCCGGGGGATGTACATCCAGCTGCGCAGCCTGCCCCCCTACAAGGACGACACCCAGATCCAGTTCAACGAGATCAGCATTGGCAAGAACAAGATCGTCGTGAAGCGCATCGCCTTCTACCGCAAGGAAGAGGTCAAGCAGCAGGTCCCCCTCCAGCTCTCCGAACTGGAGCTGAAGCGCCTCCTGTTCGATATTCGACAGGCCATCGCGTAGGGTGGGTGATTCAGGACCTAAGGTCCGAGCATGCTGCAAAACGGGCGCCTGGGGCGCCCGTTTTGCAGGTAGGAAAAGCATGGGGGGCATCGGTTCACGATTCCAACCCGTCCCCCAAAAAAAGGGTGCCCAAGGCACCCTTTGATCTTTTCCTACCTCGGCGTCGGCACGACGCCGAGCATCCTCACAACATCGCCATCCAACTCCCACTCTCATTCCGGATCGGACCTTCCGGCAGATCACTCTCCTTGAACATGAAGTGGTTGCTGTTCCAGCTACCGCAGCTCTCGCAGCGGTCCGCGTAGTCCTGGATGCGGTGCTGGCAGACGGCGCACTCGTAGCGCAGCTTGAGGACGCCCAGGTTGCGGAGCAGCTGGCGGTATTCGTTGAGGGCGGAGTCCAGGCGGCCGCGGCGGCTGTGGATCTTGGCCATGAAGAAGAAAAGGATGGGGCTGTAGACCACCTGGCTGCGCACTTCCTGGAACAGGTCCAGGGCCTCGTCCAGGATCTCCAGGCGGTAGAGCATCTTGCCCAGGAAGAACTTGGCGGTGGTGGCGTGCTTGGAGGTGGCGGTGATGCGACGCAGCAGGGCCAGGCCATCTTCGGGGCGACCCAGCTGGATGAAGTAGTCCTCCACCTCCTGGAGGAAGGTGCCCTCGCCGGTCTTGCGGAAGCCCTCCAGCCAGATCTCGAGGCCCTGGGCCTCCTGGTCCTGGAGGATCATGCAGCGGCCCAGGCTGAGGTAGGCCGGCACGAAGTCGGGCTCGTCCTTGATGACCTGCTGGAAGATCTGGGCGGCATCCTTGTACTGATCCGCCTCGACCTTGGCCAGGCCCACCTGGAAGGCCAGCGCTGAGCCCTGGGCCTTCTCGCCCTGCGTCATCTCTGCGGCGAAGTGGCTCAGGAGCTTCTTGTGGGCCTCAGTGGCCTCCTCCCAGCGCTGGGCTTCCATGTGGATGGCCCGGAGGCGGCGCCAGGCCCGCAGAGCCTGCTTGGGATGGTCGGCGGCCAGCTTCTTCAGCACGGTGACGGAGGCATCGGGGTTGCGCACGGCCATGAGGGCCTCGGCCAACTGGTAGCGGCCCTCGACCTGATCCGGCTCGTCGGTGCAGACGGACTGGTAGAGCTTCACAGCCTCTTCGGGGCTGCCGGTCTTGAGCAGGATGTCGCCCATGAGCATGCGGGCGGGAATGTGCTCCTTGCGCTGCTCGAGGATGATTTCCAGGATCTCCTTCGCTTCCCGGGGCAGACCGTGGGCCACCAGATCGCGGGCATCCTGCATGCGTTCGGAGATGCGCTTCACCAGGCGCGTGTCGGCGGAGTCATTGAGGCCGCGCACCAGCCGCACCACTTCCATGATGCCGGTGTAAAGGACGTTCAGCAGGAAGCCCAGCAGGAACGTGATGAGGATGAGGCTCTGCAGCTTGATGCTCTCGCCGAAGACCACCACTTCCCGGATGAGGAGGTCGTGGTTGGTGAGGTACAGGTTGCCGAGCACCATCAGGACCAGCAGCAGCAGGACGATGAAGAACACGTTAACTAGGCGCATGGGCGGTCCTCAAAGACTGGACCTAAGCATGACACAGGTGGGAGAGCCTTCACTCCGCACGGTCGATCCAGGCCTTGGCCGCCTGGAGATCCGCCCACACGGCGCGGCGCACGTCCTGGGTGTACTGGCGCAGCACATAGGCCGGATGGAACGTGGGCATGACGGGGATCTCGCGCCCGCCCACCGTCACACGGCGCCACTGCCCGCGCACTTTGGTGACACCTTCGCTGACGCCCACCAGCTCCCTCAGGGGCGTGGCCCCTAGGGTGACGAGGACCGCAGGCTGGACCAGTTCGATCTGCCGGTGGAGGAAGCCCAGGCAGGCCTTGGCCTCTTCGGAGGTGGGCGTGCGGTTGTCCGGGGGCCGGCACTTCACCACGTTGGCGATGTAGGTGTCCTCGCGGCGCAGGCCCAGGGCCCCGATCATCTTGTCCAGCAGCTCGCCGGCCTTGCCCACGAAGGGGCGGCCCTGCAGATCCTCGTCCCGGCCCGGGCCCTCGCCCACGAACATGAGCCTAGCCTTGGGGGCGCCCTCGCCGAACACGAACTTCAGGCGGCCTGGACCCAGGGGGCAGGCCAGGCAGCCCTCGGTGGCCCTCTGGAGGTCACCCAGGCTGGTGCATGCAGCCACCTCCGCACCGGAGGGGCAGGCACCGGGCCGATCGGGCGGCGCATAGGGGGCGGGCAGAGCCGCGACGGGCAGGGGGGCCTGGGGGCTGGCCGCCGCGACCCGTTCCCGGGAGGGCGTCCTGGCCTGGGCCGGGCTTTGCACCGAGGTCTGGACTTCAGGGGACTTGGCCTGAACAGCGCGGTCGGGAGCCTGGACGGAAACCTGGGGCTCACGCACAAGGCCCATCACCCCGAGGTCCTCGAGGGTGTCGCGCCAGGCTTGGAGAGGATGTTCCATCCCCTTCAGCGTAGCCGGAACCTTCCCCAGGTTCCTGGCATCCTAGGGCATCGGAGACCCTGAATGACGCAGTCCCCCCCGGAAACCCCGTTCGGCACCCAGGAGGCCTTCCATGCGGCCTTCGCGGAGCTGTACCCCCGGCTGGTGAGCTATGCCCGCCGCTACGGGGCCATGTTCCCGGAAGACATCGCCCAGGAGGCCTTCGTCATCCTCATGCAGCGGGAGCAGGTGGTGGAGCACCCCACGGCCTTCCTGTATGGCACGGTCCGCACCCTGTCCCTCACTGAGCGACGCCCCATGAAGAACCAGAACCTCAGCCTGGAAGTGGTCTCGGAGCCGGGCATGGCCGCGAAGGCCGAGGACCTGGTCCTGAACCAGGAAGTACGGGAACGCATGCGCCTGCTGTCGCCCACCTTCCGCGAGGCGCTCTGGCTCTTCGTGGTGGAAGGCCTCTCCATCCGCGAGATCGCCGAGATCCTCGATATCCCCGAAGCGACCGTGAAGACCCGAATCCACCGGGCCAAGGCCCAGCTCAAAGAACAGCTCAATCCCTCTGGAGGCGCCCATGTCGTCCTGGTCTGATCCCGCCCGGCGCTTTGAACCTGCTGAGGACGTCCAATTGCGGGCCGAGCTCCGCGATCTCCTGGGCCTCGGCGCCCAACTGGAGACCCAACCATCCATGGCCGTCGAAGCGAGCCCCGAGCTGACGGCCCTGGCTGAAGACCTCCGCCGGGAGGCCCAGCGCCGCAGCCGCACCCAGCGCAAGCGCCCCACCTGGGGCCTGCTGGCCGCCGCCGCCCTGCCGATCCTGGCCGCCCTGGGCGGACTCAGCGGCTGGGGCCTCCAGCAGAAGCACCGGGCCGATGCCCTGGCCCTCCAGACCCAGGCCCAGGAGCAGCAGCTCACCCAGCTGGCCTCCACCCACGCCACCGAGGTGGCCCGGGAGCGTCAGGCCAAGGAGGCCGTGGTCCAGCAGCTGCAGCTGGCTTCCCAGCGCCCTGGCCGCCGCTTTGAGCAGAATCTCGTCATCCCCGTGGAGAAGCCCGTGAAGGGCGGCAGCGAGGACTTCCAGCGGGTCAAACAGAAGCCCTAGAAGCCTTCGCCCACAGCATCGGTACGGTCTTGGCAAGGCTTAGGGTAAGGTGTGCCTATGGCCAGCAATCCCCTGCTCCTCCTCATCCTGCTCCTGGCAGCGCTCTCCACCATCCTGGCTGGGATGGGTGTATTCGGGAACAGCCGTCCCCCGGATCCCCGCCTGAACTCCCTGCTCAACGACCTGGATGACATCAAGGGCGTCCTGTCCCAGATCCAGAAGTCCGTCCTCCAGACCGAGCGCAAGCTCGAAAAGGAGATCCAGACCTCCCGCACTGAGAACCGCGAAGTGGTGGAGAAGCTGGCGGAAGTCATCGACAAGCGGCTGAAAGAACTCGCGTAGGCTTGACCTGCCCGATCACCCCGCCTGCGAGTGATTCGCCGGGGTCCACCCTCGCTCGTTCAGGAGCTTGACGCCCTGGATGCGGGTGAGGCGGAAGGACATCTCCTCTTGGTGGAGATGGCAGAAGGCCAGCAGGTGGTCCTCCTGGATGGTGCGGGGCGAGACCCGGCGCAGCTGCGTGCGGTGCGCGGCGGGGGGCAGGTAGGTGAGCTCCACCATGAGGGTATGGCCCGCCGCGTATTCGAGGATGCGCTGCACCTCTTCGGCCAGCTGGTCCTCACCGCCCAGGTGCAGCATGGGGATGCGTCGCTGCACTTCCTGGTAGAGGGAGGGATCCTCGTCGTGGAGGCGCTGGATGGCCGAGCGTACCATCTGCTGGACGGGCTCCAGGTGGTGGTTCATGCCCTTCTCGTCCACGAAGGCCAGGGCCGCCAGGGCCCAGAGGTAGAGCTTCTCGTCCGCATCCACACTGAGGGCCAGAAAGCGGCCGGGCTTGGGCATGAAGCCGGCCTGCTTGAGCAGGGCGTGGGCATTGCCGTCGCCGCGCACCTCCAGCACCGTGTCGGAGAGGGAGCTCAGCTTCAGCGGCCCGAGTTCGGGGCGCAGCTTCAGCTCATCGGCCAGGTGGGCCGTGCGGGCCCGCACCAGGCGGACACCCTGCTGGACCTCTACCTCGCCTACGCGGCGGGAGAGATCCTCCAGCAGCTGCAGCAGCGGCTGGGGCAGGGTCTGAGTGGTGGCACCCAGGCGCAGACCCAGCTCCTCGAGGGGGACGCCCGCGTCCAGGGCCCGCACCAGGGTGGCGTGGCTCACCCGGAAGGTGCCCATGGCGTCGAGGGATTCCACATCGGCCAGCTGGGCCAGCTGCAGGAGCCGGTGGGGATTCTGCAGGAGGGGGGTGAGCAGCTCCAGGGTGGGCTGCAGGATCATGGCCTGATCCTGCTCCAGGGGCTGCCAGTGGGCGGCAGTGGTCTTGAGATCCCGCAGCAGGTACTCGTGGGCCAGGGCCTCGCCATGCTCCGTGAGGCGCAGGTGGGCGAAGCCCGCGTCGCCCTGGATGATGCCCATGCGACCCAGGAAGGGCAGGAACACCGTGCGGGTGCGCTCCTCGTCCAGGGGGTGGAGGGTCTTCAGGAAGCCCAGGAAGGGCTGCACAGCCAGGGTCTGGCTGCGGCGCTCCAGGAGGTGCTGCATGAGGAAGTGGCGGTCCTCCGCCGGAGGCATGCCCCAGGCCTTGAGGTCGTGCTCCAGGAGGCTGGCGAAGGCGCGCTCGGCCACCCAGCGGGGCGGATGGCTGGTCACGGCGGGCAGGAGGGTCTCCACGCGGCCGTCGCGGTTCCAGAGCAGACCGAGGCGGTGCATGAGGGTGAACAGTAGCGTGGCGTCCTGCTCCTCCTGGAGCATGGCGTTGCGGTGCATGAGCTGACCCAGCTCCTTCTTCGCGGGCAGGCCGCCCTTGAGCACCCGCAGCCCCGCGACGCAGCGCAGCAGGACACTGGTGAGGGCCAGGGAGAAGCGGAAGGGCTCGGCGGCCTTGAGGCGCACCTCGGCGGGGGCGGCGAAGCTGAGGGCCCCATCGTCGAAGTCCTCCAACGCGTCGGCCACGCGCTCGGCGACGGTCCAGCCCTGGCCATCCGGCAGGATCAGACCCAGGCAATGCAGGGTATTCAGATCCTCAGAACCGGGTAGAGCGCCATCACCGGCCAGGTGCTTGAGGGCCACCAGGCAGGCGCTGTTGAGGTCCGCCAGGGTGTCGGACAGGCGCTTGTGGTCCTCCAGGTGGAAGACCATGGTCTTGAGCAGGCGCAGACGCCCTTCGGGGCCATCCTCAGAACGGATGGGAATGGGCAGGCGCCTCCGTTCGCAGATGACGCGAAGCTGCTCATCTGAGCAATTCGAGAGAAGCTGGAAGTGCGTGTGCGGCATGGGCACCCGTGTACAGACGATCGTCCAGTGTCCCACGAAAGGGCTTTTTCCTCACGCAGGAATTCCGAGATGGGACCTCCTGTTGAAAGAAGCGCTCAGTCGGGGGTCTGCAGATGCTGGGTGGGACCCCTGACGCCATCGCTCATGACCAGGTCGAAGCGCTGGCTGGTGGTCTGGATGATCCGGCTGCCGCCAGCGAGGATGGCGATGACCTCGCCGCTGTCGCTGTCTCGGACCAGCACCGCGGGATGGGCGGATGCATCCCAGACGAAGTGGACATGATTCGAGTCCAGGCGGCGGGCTTCAGGCTGGCCCACGACAAGGCTGGCGGTGGCCCCAGTGGAGCGCACCCGGGTGGTCACCTTGCCGGCCTGGAGAATGTCCAGGCCCGCGATGGCGTCGAGCACGGAGCCTTCCAGGGGCAGGGCCACCAGGAAGTGGCGCTCCTGCTGGTTGGGCAGGCAGCCCGCTTCGACCAGTTCCAGAGCGGTGGAGAACAGGGTGGCGCCCGCAGCGTCCAGGCACCGGAGGCTGTACTCCCCGGAACCGGGCTGGGCGGTGGGCTGAGCCATGGTCCGGAAGGAGGGCAGCATTTCCACGGTGTCGTCCTGGTGGACGATGCCACGCACGATGAGGGATTCTTTCCGGGAGCTGGCCACCTTCAGTGGAGCGTCCTCGGGACCCACGGCCAGGAAACCACCGGTGCCGTTTCTGAAGTCCAGGATCTTCCGGTAGACGTAGTCGCTGACCCAGTTGGGATGGCAGTAGGACATGATGTCCTTGTAACCGGTAGGGGTATACACGCTGCCCAGGATGCTGTCGTACCCGAAGACACCAATGCTAGCGCCCGCGTAGGGGTAGTTGGGGTCGGGCGTATCCGAAACACCACAGGGGCTGTGGGCGCGCCCCATGTTGTGCCCGGTCTCGTGAGCGAAGACCTCCGGGAAGTTGCCGCCGTCGGTGTAGCCGGTCTTGTCCCAGCCGATTGCAGTGCGGTAGCGGAAGTTGTCCGCAGAGCTGGTGGGCACGTAGCCCAGGCCCGCCACCCCGGAGCTGTAACTGACGTTGAGCGCGCCATAGTAATAGCGGTCCGTGGCGGCGTCCGCGGTGTGCTTCACGGCCAGATCGCTGAGCAGAGTGTTCCAGCCAGTGCCATCGGAACTGAGGGTGGACACGGAGCCCGTGAAGGCGGCTCCCACCTGGACATCGACCGTGGCCACCGGGTACATCTTGGCCAGGCGGGCCACCCAGGTGGCCTGGTTGGCGGCACTGGCGTCACCGGTGCCGCTGGCGAGCACGACCGGGAAGATGGTGGTCTTGAAGGTGGGCACCGTGGTCACGGCCAGGTTGCTGCTCAGGGTGTTGTTGGTCTTGTCGGCCTCTACCACGGCCCCGCCCGGATCCACTTCCGCCAGCACGCTGAAGCCGCTGCCGCTGGGCGTGGTGAAGTCCGTGCCTGGTACCACTAGGTTCCAGCTGGAGCTGAGGGTGGATTCATCCAGCACGGTGGGCACGCTGGTCCTGGTGGCGAGAATGGTCTTGGGATAGCCGCTCACCGCCACACCGTTGTTCTTCAGGGTGACGCGGACACTGGGCGTGGCTGTGTTGGTCTGGTTGGCCAGGACGAAGACCCGGATCAGACCCGGCTTGCCAGCCACGAGGGGCACGGCGTTGTCCAGCGTCTGGGTGCTCTGGGTGAGCTGTACCCGGTCGGCATGGAGGTCCAGGTTCGAGGCTGCGGTATTGAGGGTGAAGGTCCGGGGGGCGGCGCTGCCTCCCGGGGAGCTGACCACCAGACTGCCGGTGGTGGCCCCCGTGGGGATCACGAAGCTGATCTGGGTTGCGCTCTGGGTGAAGGTGGGAATGGCCGTGCCATTGAGGGTGACCGTGGTCCCCGCATAGCCCAGGTACGTGCCTGAGAGCACCACGGGAGTGCCCACGGGGCCCTGGGTGGGGTTCATGGCCGTGACCGTGGGGGTGCCATAGACCACCGAGAAGGTGGCGGCGGAGCTACCCGTGCCTTGGGCATTGGTGAGGTTGATCGGCGCGGCGCCAAAGGCGGCGCCCGCAGGGACCGTGGCGCTCAGGCGGGTGTCATCCAGGAGTGTAAAGCTGGCGCTGACCCCGCTGATCTGCACATTGGCCACACCGAAGAAGTTGCCGCCCGAGATCTGGACGGTCTGCTCCGTGGGCAGGCCGGAGGTTGGCGTGAAGCTGGTAATGAGGGGCTTGAGGTCCGCCGCACTGGGCACCAGGATGTTCGCCGTGACGTCATCCAGGACAAAGCTCGTGGCCAGCTGGGCATCTTCTGTGGTTTTGAAGGAGAGCCGCACCACCTGGCCCTTGTAGGGCAGCAGGGACACGGAGTAGGCGGTGTAGTCGGCAGCGTCCAGGTTGGACTTGGTGAGCAGGGTGCCCAGGACGGCATTCGACGTGCTGAGGGCCGCGACCGTGAGGGAGTCCGTGGCCTTGGTGCCGGTCTCCGCCGTCAGAATCTTCAGGTAGAAGGTCACCGTGGCCGTCGTCGCCGAGGCTGGCACGTAGAGATCCTGGTAGATCTGGTCCGAGGCCACATAGCCGTACCCTCCCAGGAAGGCAAAATAGGTGCCCCCGTGGGCCACCACCCCTGTCACACCTGCCGTGGCGGCGGTCTGGATGACCCCCGTATCCCCCTGCCAGGCCATGGGAGCGCTGCTTTCGAAACCCGTGTTCAGCAGCACCTGGGCCTGGGGCGATGGGGCGGCGATGGTGTAGGCCGAGCTGGAGCTGGAGCCGGAACCGGCGGAGGTGGTGACGGTGATGACGCCAGCCGTGGGAGCGGCCGGGGCCGTGGCCTGGATCTGGGTGTCGCTGGCTACAGTGAAGCTCGCGGCCTGGACGCCGTTGAACTGAACCTGGGTGACACTCATCAGGTGGGTGCCCGTGATCGTGACCACCGTGCCGGAACCGAGGGTGGTGGGGCTGAAGGAGGTGATGGTCGGGGCCGGGGTGGGTGTGGGGGTGGGCGCTGGGGCAGAACCCCCGCCCCCGCAGGCAGCCAACAGCAACAGGGTGCTGAAAAGCACCGTCCGTGCGAGGGGGAAGCTCATGGAATCTCCTGGGGGAGTCGGACAGAAATGCCAAACTTTATTGCGCGTTCAGGGTGCCTACGGTGACCGTCATGGGCGTCAGGGCTCCGGTCCCGTCCAGGACCAGGCACTTGGTGGCATCGGCGCTGAGGGTGACCGCCCCCTGGGCCGTGAGGCCGTTGAGGTCCAGAGCCAGGCGCAGCAGGGGGGCATTCATGGCCATGGGGCTGCCCGCGCCCTTCTGCGCGACCGTGACCTGGAGGACCCCGGTGGCCACCTTGGCTTTGAGGATCTGGGGCGCCGTGCCCAGGTTGAAGACTGTGCCGTTCTGCACGTAGGTGCCCGTCGCGTCCGTGGCACCCACGTTGGTCCAGGTGACCTTGGTGGGGTCGGCGCTGAGGCTGGCCGAGATGCCGGATCCTGTGGCACCTGCAGGGCCGACCAGATCCAGCACCAGGTGGGTGGTGGTCGAGAGGGCTGTGTTCTTCTTCAGCAGGTAGGTGCCGCCGGTGGGGTCCGTGTAGGCCAAGGATGTGGCGTTGGTCGGGGTGCTGTTGCTGGAGCTGCCGCCGCCGCCACCGCAGGCCAGGAGAGCAGCCAGGCCAAGGAGGGCGGGAATGGAAAGGAGCTTCTGCATGGGGGTCATGGTCGTCTCCATCACAGACCGGCCAGGAGAAGGCTGAGGTCTGCGTCATTCACGAGCCCGTCGCCGTTCAAGTCACAGCTGGCGGTGGCGGTTCCGTAGGACTTCGCGAAGAAGAGCAGGTCCCGGAGGTCCGTGACGCCGTCTCCGTTGAGGTCCAGGCTTCGAACGGTGATCGAGGCGGTGCCCACCTGGCTCGAGAAGGCGTTGGTGGCCGTCACAGTAAAGGTTCCGAGGGCGGTGGCGGTGAAGAGACCCGTGCTGCTGATGCTGCCGCCTCCCGAAAGGGTCCAGGTGACGCCCTGGTTGGCCGTCGTGACTCCAGTGACCACGGCACTGAACTGGGCCGTGCCGCCCACCACGGTACCGGCACTGGCGGGGCTGACCTTGACCGTTACGGAACTTGGTGCGACGAGGGAAACGGTGGCGCTGCCCGAGCGGGTGGGGGCTGCCGCGCTGGTGGCCGTAACGGTGTAGCTGCCCGCGGCCAGGCCGGTGGCGTTGAAGGTGCCCGAGCCGTTCACGCCGGTGCCCGTCCAGGTGACGGCGTTATTGGTGAGGGGGCTGGCCGTGGCACTGAAGGCTTTGGTACCCGTGCCCGTCACCATTTCAAAGGTGGCAGGGCTCACGGCCACAGTGACGGCGCTAGGCGCCACCAGGGTGAGGGTGACGCTGCTGGTGCTGACCGGGGTGTCCACGGTGGTGGCTGTGACCGTGGCCGTGGTGCCAGAGGCAGGTGCCGTGTAGGTCTGCGCCACGCCGTTGGCCGTGGGGCCCGCGGCAATGGTGCCGGTGGTGGCCGTCCAGGTGACCGTGCTGGTGGTGCCGTTGGTGACCGTGGGCGTGAAGGCCTGGGTGCCGCCGTTGATGAGGGTGGCGGTGGCAGGGGACAGGGTGACGCTGGGCGAGGTGGCGGTGCCCGCCAGCTCCCAGATGCCGCGACCCCAGGTGGCAACCCTGATGACCGAGCTGTCCGGAGCCACCCAGATGTCCGTGACCCGGCCCTGGGGGAGGCCCGTGCCGAAGAGGCTCCAGGAGGTGCCGCCATTGGTGGTGCGGTAGACCCCGATCCAGGTCGCGGCGTAGACCGTATTGCCGGTGGCATCGCCTGGATCCACGGCCAGCTTGGTGACGGGCACATCGGGCAGTCCGCTGTCAGCGCGGTTCCAGGTGCTCCCACCATTGATGGAGGCCGCCACGTGGGCTGCCGCCGCCAGACTGGATTCCGAGCAGACGTAGAGATGGCTGTTGCTGGCCCAAGCTACGTTGGCGTTGTAGCCGGTCCAGCCGATGTTCTGGCCGTCGGGTGGCGTAGCGCCCAGGAAGATCTCGTTCCAGGTGGTGCCGCCGTCGCTGGTGAGCAGCAGGTAGCCCCCGTTGCCCGCGGCGCCGATGTGGAGGAGATCCGTGGGACTCACTCCGATCCCGTGGCTGACGGAGCGAATGAACCGGGCGGCGGTCCACCCACCGACCCCGGCCGTGCCGATGGTGGTCCAGGCGGTGCTGCTGCTCATGAAGATCTTCTTGCTGTTGGTTCCGGTGCCGCTATTGCCGTAGGTGAAAAAAATCTGGCCCGTGAGGTCGGCCTTGGCGGTGGGGGTGATCAGTGGCGTTACGAAATAGTAACTGGTGCCCCCGTCGGTGCTGCCGGTGCTGCCGAGCCCGCTGGTGAAGGTGCTGAACTGGCTCTGATCCGTGACGGGATTGGTGGTGGAGCGCCGAATGGCGTTGTAGGTATAGGAACTCATGGAGACAGCGTTGCTGGCCTGACTCCAGCCCACACCGAACCCATCCCCGCCCCGGATCTGGTTGAAGGTGGAGGTTGTGCCCACCCGGATGCGGGTGCCGTTGTCCTGGATGCCCGTGAGAACACTGCCGGTCGTGGCTGGGTTGGAGATGAGGGAATAGTGCAGGTGGTTCACGAGGCCGATGTTCTTGCTGTCATCCCAGCTGGTGCCGCCATTGGTGCTGGTGAAGAGACCCCCATCCGTGCCGAAGTAGAGCCTGGCCGTGCCACCCAGGTTGCTGAAGGCGGCGCAGTGGGAGTCCGCGTGTACGTAGGGCAGGGAGCCGGTGCCACTGCCAGAACTGGGTAACCAGTTGCTGATGAGGGCCCAGGTGGTGCCCCCATCCGTCGTCTTCGCCGTGGATACATCCCCGCCCAGGTAGACCGTGTTCCGGCCGGAATCCGTGGGGTCCACCAACAGCATGTGGTTGTACCAGGCTTGGCTGTGCATGAGGTTCAGGTCGGTCTGATCCTGGTTGGTGCCGACGTTGGTGGCGGCCTTGGTGGTCATGCCCAGGGCGGTCCACGTCTGACCGCCGTCTGCCGAGCGGAAGAGATCCAGCTGGGCCGCCTCTGTTTCAGGGCCGGTGCCCTTGGCGGCGGCGAAGGCGTAGACCACGGTATCGCCAGGGGCCCCTACCCCCAGGGTGGTGCGACCAGCGCCAGTGTACGTGGCGCTCGAAATGGTCGTCCAGGTGGCGCCGCGATCTGTGCTCTTGAGGAGGCTGCCAGTACCGTCTGAGGCGACCGTGCTAGCCAGCCAGCCCGCTGAGGTCTGGGCGAGGCTCCAAACCCATCCGGTGGCCGAGGCCACCGCGGAATAAGTGGCGCCTCCATCCACGGAGCGAAACAGGCCGGTATTGGTGCCCACCAGGACAATGTCCTGGGTCTGGGAGGTGTCAACTTTGATGTCAAGGATGGTGCTGGCGGTGCCCAGGGCGGCATGGGTGGACCAGGTGGACCCGCCATTCGCCGACTTGATCATGAAACCGCCCACCCCCGCATCGAAGGGGTCGCCGGCGCCCACGTAGAGGGTGCTGGTGCTGCGTCCGAAGGCTGCAGCGCCCGCCATGGTGCTGCCCACGAAATCCGTCATTGGAGTCCAGGTGGGGGGGGTGCTGAGGAAGTTGGTGGACTTCCAGAGGCCGCCGCCGGCTGCGAGCAGGTAGACGGTGTTGCCTGTGGCGTCCGCGGTGTCGGGCAGGATGGTGCGGGGGCGCCCGCTATCCACCTTGTTGAGGGTCACCCCGTTCTGGATGAAGGCCGCCGTGGTGGGCCCAAGGCTCACCCACTGGGTGCCGCTGACGGCGGCGGCGCGCTCGGGGCCAAGAAGGTTTGGGAACTGGGTGGGGTATCTGGTCCGCTCCCGTTCTGCCTCGGAGAGCAGGCGCTGGGCAAAGTCGGGGCCCAGGTCGCCACCCATGCGCTCCCGGAACCATTCCAGGCGGCCCCAGGCCTCGTCCTGGACCTTGACATCGTCCCCGCGGGTGAAGCGCTTGTAGTTCAGTTGCCGGGCCTTGTAGGCATCGTCCTGGGCCGCCAGGGACAACGACGCCAGCCAAAGAGCAAGAAGGGTACGTGTGGCAGCGGAACCCATGGGTGACTCCTGGGGATCCACGGGAGGTCTGAGGTGCCTTGTCGGGCTCGTGGAGTCTGAAAACTATATGCTTTATTCGCCAGCTTGTTGACTGACTGTTTCTTCATGCTCATGAAGCAGTGGCGCGTTTCTGGGCCGTGATTTTACTGGCCCCATGCGGATTCCACAGCATCGCCTCACGAGCTTTCGTTGACCCAGCCCCATCCTG
>TBL_comb47_HYPODRAFT_10005603_pt1 | contig 13935 bp, 13 predicted proteins | sample TroBogypolimnion_40_FD_10682 | JGI IMG/M metagenome (IMG submission 10682)
CCCTGCCCCTCTCCCGGAGGGCGAGGGGTTCTTTGGTCCTCCGCCGTGGTTCTCCCCGAGTGAGGGGTTCTTTGGTTCTCCGCCCCGGCTGTAGTTACCTGCCGTATACTTGCTTGCTCCCCCCTTCGGCTGCTGCTATCCTATTTCGTGGTAATCCAATTGGCCTCAGAAAAAGGTGATCCTATGTTCGAAGTTATCAGTAACGAGTTACTTGCCGAGAACCTCCACAAGATGGTGGTTTCGGCACCCCGCGTGGCGCGCGCCAGAAAGCCCGGACAATTCGTGATAGTCAGGCTCGCCCAAGGCGAAGAGCGGATCCCCCTCACCATCGGGGACGCGGATCCGGCAGCCGGCACCATTACCCTTTTCATCCAGGCCATCGGTGCCTCGACCCGCAGGATCGTCGAAACGAAGGTCGGCGGCTTCATCAGGGACGTAGCCGGCCCACTGGGCAAAGAGACCCACATCGCCGACTGGGGACGCGTGGTCTGCATCGGCGGCGGCGTGGGCACCGCCGTCCTCTTCCCGCTGGTGAAAGCGCTGGCGCAGGCCGGGAACCGCATCACTACCATCATCGGCGGGCGCTCCAGCCGCTATATCATCCTTGCCAACGAGCTCACCCCGCTCTCGGAAACCTTCCTGGTCACCACGGAGGACGGCAGCCTCGGGACCAAGGGCTTTGTCACCGGCCCCCTGGCCGAACTGCTGGCGGATCCGCTGCGCGCGCCCCAGGCGGTCTTTGCCGTCGGGCCGGTTCCCATGATGAAGGCGATCGCCGAGATGACTCGCAAACAGGGGATCAAGACCATCGTCAGCCTCAACCCGATCATGATCGACGGCACCGGTATGTGCGGCGGCTGTCGGGTGCAGATTGGAGGGGAAACCAAGTTCGCCTGCGTGGATGGCCCGGAGTTCGATGCGCATTTGGTGGATTTCGACCTGCTGAATGACCGGCTCACCAGCTACCGCAAGGAAGAGGCCTGTGCGGCCACCGAGTGCAAGATGGGCAGGGAGGTGACGGCATGAGCAACACGCTGACGGCAAAGGAACGGATGTCCATTGAGCGGGTCGCCATGGCTGAACTGCCGGCTGACGACAGGAGCCGCAATTTCGAAGAGGTGAATCTTGGACTCAGCGCCGACCAGGCACTCGAGGAGGCGCGCCGCTGCCTGCAGTGTAAGAACCGGCCGTGTGTCGCAGGATGCCCCGTAGGGGTCTCCATCCCCGAGTTCATAGACGCACTCGCCTGCGACGACCTGCCGCGCTCCGTGCAGATCCTCAGGGGCGACAACGCGCTTCCCGCGGTCTGCGGCAGGGTCTGTCCCCAAGAGACGCAATGCGAAGCGCTTTGCGTGCGCGGCATCAAGGGCGAGGCGGTCGCCATAGGCTTCCTGGAGCGCTACGTCGCGGACTGGGCGATGCACCACCCGGACCGTCTGCTGCGCGAACCTGTTCCCGCCGCCAGCGGCAAGTCGGTCGCCATCGTAGGTTGCGGCCCCGCAGGGCTCACCGCCGCGGGCGAGCTGGCCCGGATGGGCCACGCCGTCACCATCTTCGAGGCGCTGCACGACACTGGCGGCGTGCTGCGCTACGGCATCCCCGAGTTCCGCCTCCCCAAAGAGATCATCGACAGCGAGGTCGCCCTCTTGACCGAGCTGGGAGTCGTCATAGAATGCAACGTCATCATCGGCAAGACCCTCACCGTTCATGAGCTGGTGGAGGAATTCGACGCGGTTTTCATCGCAAACGGGGCAGGACTCCCGACCATGCTGGGCATCGCAGGCGAAAACCTTAAGGGGGTCTATGCAGCCAACGAGTTCCTGACCCGCGTGAATCTCATGGAGGCCGGGCGCCGGGAGAGTTCTTCGACGCCGATCATCAGGAGGCCCCAGGTGGCCGTCATCGGCGGCGGCAACACCGCCATGGACTGCGTCAGGACGGCACGCAGGCTCGGCGCCGAGCGGGCCATGATCGTTTATCGGCGCAGTGAAGTCGAGATGCCTGCCAGGGTGGAGGAGATCAAGCACGCCAAGGAGGAAGGGGTGGAGTTCATCATGCTGACGGCCCCGACCGCGATTCTCGGGACCGAGGACGGTTGGGTCTCCGCGCTACGCTGCCAAAAGATGGAGCTCGGCCCGCCGGACGATTCCGGGCGCCGCCGTCCCCAGCCCATCGCAGGTTCCGATTTCGAGCTGCCGGCCGGAGTCGTCATAAACGCGGTCGGCACCGGTGCCAACCCGCTATTGACCTCCACCGCGCCCGACCTGGACCTGAACAAGTGGGGCAACATCACCATCAATGCGGAAGGGGAAACCAGCATTCCGGGGGTTTTCGCCGGCGGAGATATCGTGAGGGGAGGCGCGACCGTCATCCTCGCCATGGGGGACGGCAAGCAGGCTGCAGCGGCTATAGATGGGTATCTGAAGAGGGAATAAAGGCGTCGTGACGAGCTCGAATCGTTACCTGCACCTCAAGATTCTTGTCAAGCTTGCCGAGAATCGCTATCATCCGGTCTAGAGTGAAGCGACTAAGTTTCGCATTACGAATACGCGAGAACTCAGAACAGGCCACGCCAGTAAGTTTTTCTGCCTCCCGGGTAGATAAAGAAAGCTCATCAAGCGTGCGGATGATCTCTTTAGCGACAATAGCACGGGCCTGTTCCAGATTGGCGTTTGTGCGACCAAAATCATGAAAGACGTTACCGCTACCACGTACAATTTCCAAGCCTTCAGTCATTGTATGGCCTCCATCAACCGCCTCAACCGTTCGCGAACGAGATTAACTTCCTGTTGAGGCGTTTTTATTCCTGCTTTTGATTTTTTCTGAAAAGCATGTATTACCCAAATGTCAGTACCAACCTTAACTGCATAGATCACGCGGAATGCATCTCCTCGATGTCGAAGAGCGATTTCAAAAACTCCTCCGTCAAAACCCTTAAGCGGTTTGGCAGTATCCGATTTGCCCCCCTCAGCTGCGATGGTGAGCGCGCTCAGCATATCCAACTGGACATCCGCAGGAAATTCAACGAAATCCTTCCGGGCGGCCTTTATCCAGGATATTACACGCGTGTTTCTCATTTAGCACATGTTGACATATTTGCCATCACCTTGCAAGGGCTCCTGGTCGGACGACTCCTCCAAAATATCAGAATACGACAAAACCGCTAGCATGGGCGGCTGTTCAACACATCGATAGGCTACATTGTCTTCTGATGTAACCAAAAGCTTTTTCTCCTGGCGCTTCATTCCCTTGATGGAGAGCTCCCGCTTGCTGGCGCTGCTCCGGTCGTGACCTCCCTCCAAATAAAGCAGCTGCTTCGGCAGACGTCCCCGGAAATATTTGGCCCCGCTGCCGTCAGCATGCTGGCGCATCCGCCTCTCTATGTCGGTGGTGATCCCGGTATAAAGGGTGTCATCGGTGCAGAGGATGACATACACCTGCCACTTCAATTCAGGGCCCCCTGTTTCCATGGGTTGTTTCACGTCTAGCATTTCGGCCAGGAAGTTTTCGCCAAAACATCTGCAGCCCACTGATTCAGGCTCATACCGTGAGCCTCAGCCATCATCGCAGCGTGGGCGTGGACTTCGGGTGGAACTCTCAGCATGAGTTTGCCCGAATATGACTTTTGCGGGGCGCGACCAAGCTTTTCACAGGTGGCGAGATAGTCATCGACGGAGTCTTCAAAAGCCGCACGCAACTCCTTAACACACTCCGCATGAAAACCAATGACATCGTTTATTCCCACAAGATGTCCGATGAAACAACCGTCCTCTTCGCTGTACTCTACCCGAGCGGCGTACCCTTTGTAGTTCATTGTGCTCATGGTTTCACTCCCGCTTTCTCCAGGAAAACTCTCGCATCGCGAACTTGGTACGGCTTGGCTTCCTTCGCCGGATGAGGCCGGTGAAAGGTAGCTACAACGCCATTCAATTCAAAGCGCACGCGAGATCCACTCCCCTCAATCGTTCTCGCCCCTAGAGCGCCGATCAGCGCCTCAATTTTTCTCCACTCCAGCGACACTGGAACTGGCTCGGAAAAGATCGCAAGGAGGGTGGCGCTGTGAGATTTGTTCATGATTTAATAGTAACAAGAAGCCCGAGGGACTGCAATCACAATATGATAGCACTCGACTGCTTGTCGGACCGCGCGAGGGCAGGAAAACCCTTGTTCACCGAAGCACCCTCGCGAAAACCTCTCTGTCGACATTGCCTCCGGACATAACAACTGCCACCTTGCGCCCGGCTATCCGCGATCTTTCCTGGAACGCAGCCGCGGTCGCCGCTGCGCCCGCTCCCTCGCTGGTGTTATGGGTGGACTCGAAGAGCAGCCGCATCGCCGCCTCCACCTCGTCGTCGGTCACCTGTACGATCCGGTCCACTCCTCGCCAGATCATTTCCAGTGCTTCAAGATCGGGCGTGCGGCAGGCCATGCCGTCGGCGATGGCGGTGCTTACCGGGCTTTCAACCAGGCGCCTGGCGGCGAACGATTGGGCGTAGGCAGGCGCCTGCGCGGAGACGACCCCCACTATTTTTGTCTTGAGACCGAGCGCGTCCCGCGCGGCGATCATGCCGCAGATCCCGGAGCCCAGGCCGATGGGGACATAGACGGTGTCGAGATCCGCGACCGCCCGCAGCAACTCCAGGCTATAGGTGGCGACGCCGGCCACTAGATGCTGGTGAAAGGAGGGAACCATGTGCAGGGATCTTTCCAGTGCGACGGCGCCGGCGTGCTCGCGCGCCTCCTGGAAGTCGTCACCGTGCTCGATCAGCTCGACGCCGAGCGCGCGCATGGCGGCGTTCTTCTCCACGCTGTTGCCGTGCGGCACCACGATCGTGGCCGCTATCCCCTGGCGGGCGGCGGCAAACCCGACCGATTGGCCGTGGTTGCCGCGGGTGGCGCTGATGACACCGGCGGGTCTTTGCCCCGAGTTGGCGAGGTGGTGGAAGTAGACCAGGCCGCCGCGGATCTTGAAGGCGCCGACCGGCGTGTGGTTCTCGTGCTTTACCCAGACTTCGGCGCCCAGGCGCTCGGACAGAAGCGGCCAGCAGTACTGCGGGGTCGCTCCCATGGTGGCGTACACGATCCGGGAGGCGGCTTCGATATCGGCAAGGGAAGGTTGCATGAACACTCCTTCTGAATTAAAAAAAGGGCGGCCTTGCGGCCGCCCCTGGTTCTTCCTCGTTTCTGCTATTTCTGCGTCAGGCGGTGCACACACTCTACCATGTAGATGGCGTTTGCCGGCGGGACGGTCGGCAGAATCCCGTGACCCAGGTTGAAGATGAGTCCCGGACGGTCGTCGTTCTCGGCCAGGACGCGCTTCACTTCGCGCTCGATGATCTCCTTAGGAGCGAAGAGCACGGTCGGATCGAGGTTCCCCTGTACCGGCATGTCGCCCAGAATGTCGCGGGCCTTGCCCAGGTTGACATGCCAGTCGAGTCCCATGACGTCGCCGCCCGCCTGCTTCACGATGTCGAGCATGGTGCCCGCGCCTTTCACGAAGTGGATGACCGGCACGTTGGTGCGGTTCAGGCCGTTGATGAGCCTCTGGGTGTAGGGCAGTACGTAGCGCTCGTAATCAGCCGGGGAGAGCATGCCGCCCCAGGTGTCGAAGATCTGGATCGCCTGGGCGCCGGCCTTGATCTGGGCGTTCAGGTACTCCATGTCCATGGTGGTGATTTTTTCCATCAGCGCCGCGTAGATCTCCGGCTCTGCGTACATCATCTTCTTCAGGGCGGCGAAATCCTTGGAGCCCTTTCCTTCAACCATGTAGCAGGCCAGAGTGAACGGCGCGCCGCCGAAGCCGATCAGCGGCACCTTGGTGGCGAGCTCCTTGCGGAGCAGCTTCAGGGTGTCCAGCACGTAGGGGACGTCGGTCTCCATCTTCGGGATCTTGAGCGCCTCCACGTCGGCCATGGTGCGGATCGGGCTTTCGAAGACCGGTCCCGGAACGAAGTCGAGTTTCATCCCCATCGGCTCGATCGGGGTGAGGATATCGGAGAAGAGGATCGCGGCATCAACGCCGAGAATGTCCACCGGCTGGATGGTGACTTCGGCTGCCAGATGGGGCGTTTTGCAAAGTTCCAGAAAGGTGCATTTGGAACGGACCCGCATGTAATCGGGAAGGTAGCGCCCTGCCTGACGCATCAGCCAGACCGGCACTCTGTCAACCGGCTTTCCCCAACAGGCGTCCAAGAAACGTGTATTCATGAAAAATCCTCCTCAGTGATGGTAAATATGATCGGTAGTGCTACTGCATGAAACGTGGAAAATTACTTACTGTCCTCTTCCCGCTGCACGCGGATCGGGACGTAGTTGCAAAACGGTTCCTCGGCCATGTAGTCGCCGTGCACCGCATCGGCGCGCGCCCGGCAGCCGCCGCAGACGTTCAGATATTCGCACTGGCCGCACTTCCCCTTGTAGCTCTTGAAATCGCGCAGGTCGTTGAAGATCTGGGAATTCTTCCAGATCTCCTGGAACGGGGTGGTCTTCACGTTGCCGGCGGTGCGGTGGAAGTAGGAGCAGGGCTTCACGTTGCCGTAGCAGTCGATCAGACATATGGTCTGGGCCGCGATGCACCCCTTGCCGCCGCCGGTGGAGAAGGTGAGGGAGCGGCGCTCGAACTTCTCGCCCTCCGCCTTCGCCTTTTGCGGCACGATCCGGTAGTAGTGCGGCGCGCAGGTGGGGCGCATCAGGATGTCGTCTTCCTGCTTCTCCTGGTGGTAGTGCCAGTCGAGGATCTCCTCGTAGTCTTCCTTGGAGATCAACTCACTCATGATGTCCTCGCCGCGGCCGGTCGGCACGATCATGAACATGTACCAGGCGGTGGCGCCGATGGATTTCGCCACCTTGAAGGTGTTGGCGATGTCGGTCTGGTTCCGCTTGGTGAAAGAGGAGTTGATCAGGAACTTCTGGCCGTGCTTCCTGAAAAGCTCGGCCGCCCGCATGACCCCCTCGAAGGAGCCCGGGCACTGGCGGAAGTTGTCGTGTACCTCGGCCGTCGAGCCGTCCAGGGAGAGCGACACCATCTTGATGTCGGCCGCCTTCATCTTCTCGCACACCTCGTCGGTGACCAGGGCACCGTTGGTCGCCATGCACATCCTGAGGCCGAGCGAGGTGCCGTACTCGGCCAGCTCGAAGATGTCCTGCCTCATCAGCGGCTCGCCGCCGGAAAGCACCATGACCGGCTTGGAGAACTCGGAGATCTCCTTCAGGAGGTTCTTCCCCTCCTCGGTGGAGAAGTCGCCCTCGGACGAGGTCAGCTCGGACGAGCAGCGGCAGTGAACGCATTTTAGGTTGCAGCGCTGGGTGGTTTCCCAGGCAATCCATTTCGGTATGAACTCTTCGGCCATTGGGGTCTCCAATAATGACCTGGAAAAAGCGTTGCATGTGGCGGGGGGGCTCATCGGCTCGGGCAGGCAATCGGGAATTCGCACCAAAACTGACTTACGCTTAAGCAACAGTGTACGCTTGAGTCACCGTGCCCTGCGCCACGATGGGCGTCGACACGGTTTCCAGGAGTAGAATGTTTAAGAGAATCATGGAAACTTTACTATGAAAGGGAAGTTAAACTCAAGAAGAATCGCCTACTCTGCCATTTTGCGGTTGAAAGTGTACACGGCGAGCACGAAGCAAAGTCCTGCGCTCAGAACCAGGTTGACCAGGTACTCAGGCGGGACGGCTCCGAAAAGCAGGGCGCCCCGCGCTCCCTCAAAGACAGCGGTCGTCGGCAGCAGCCGAATGACTGGCAGTATGGAAGCGGGATAAGAGGAAAGCGGGAAGAAAATCCCCGCCATGAAGATGAGTGGCACGATCACCACTGACTGCACCCGGCCGATATTTTCCGGCTTGTCGATGACGGTGCCGCAGATGGTCCCCAGGCAGGAGAAGGTCATGGAGGCGAGCGCCAGGCAAAGGACGTATGCCGGCAGGTGGCTTAAGTTGATGCGGAAAGGGGTCAGCACCAGGATCACCATGAATACCACGGCACCCTTGAGGGCGCCTTGGGTGAACCCGGAGAAAATCTTTCCTATGACGATCTCGTAGACGGTGATCGGCGTGACCCGGTACTCCTCGATGGTGCGCTGCACCTTGCGGTGGAACCACATGCTCCAGGAACTCTCGTCGAAGGCGGCGTTCACTGCGGTCATGGAGATGAGGCCGGGCGCGATGAAGAGCGGATAGGGGATGCCGCCCACGTCGGAGATGTACCCCTTGAGCCCGAAGCCGAAGGCGAGGTACAGGGTGAGCGGGTAGGCGATGACCGCCAGGAGCTCGGAGAAGATGCTGCGCTTGAGCACCAGCATGTCCCTGCCCCAGATTGAGAAGGCGCCACGTAACATATGAACCTCTGAAGGACGTTCTACGTTCTAGATTCTAGATTTAGATTTTCAACTTAGAACCTAGAACGTAGAACCTAGAACGGTTTTGCCTATTCCCTGACCTTCTCGCCGGTGAGCGCGATGAAGACGTCCTCCAGGGAGGGCTCCTTGAGGCAGATCCTGCGGATGTCGGCACCCACCGCGGAGTTTATCAGCGGCTTCAGGGCGTCCTCGCCGGAAAGGGTCAGGCGGTACACCGCACCCTCCTGCTCGACGGAGCGCACGAAGGGAAGCCCCGCCAGGATCTCTCCGTAGTCGATCGCCTCGCCGCGAAACTCCACCTCGTAGGTGTGGGCGCGCGAGAAGGCGTCCTTCAGTTGCGCCGCGCTCCCGTCGGCCAGGCAGACGCCGTGATCCATGATCATGATCCGGTCGCACAGGGCGTCCGCCTCGTCCATGTAGTGGGTGGTCAGAAATACCGTCATGTTGTGGCGCAGCCCCCGGATGTGGTCCCAGAGTGCGCGCCGGGACTGCGGGTCGAGCCCGGTGGTCGGCTCATCCAGGAACAGGACCCGCGGCTCATGCACCAGGGCGCGCGCCACCACGAGCCTTCTCTGCATCCCTCCGGAAAAGGTATCCGGGAAGTCGTGCTGGCGCGAAGCGAGCCCGGTCATCTCCAGGAGCTCGTCAATGCGCGGGTTGTAGGCTGCGGGCCTCATGCCGTGCAGGCGCCCGTGCAGGATCAGGTTTTCCCGCGCAGTCAGATAGCGGTCCAGGTTGTTTTCCTGGGGCACCACCCCGATCAGCCGGCGCACTTCCTTGGCGGCGGAGAGCACGCTGAAACCCTCGACCCGGGCGTCCCCCGCGCTGGGTCGCATCAGCGTGGTGAGCATCTTGATCAGCGTCGTCTTCCCCGCCCCGTTCGGGCCGAGCAGGCCGAAGACCGTGCCCCGCTCAACCTCCAGCGAGAAGCGGTCCACCGCCTTGAAGCTCCCGTAAGTCTTGGTTATTTCCTGTAGGGTGATGGCTTGAGGCATCTGTGCTCTCTCGCGCGCTGGCCACGGCACACCGAACGACAAAAAGGACTAAAACGACTCTAAGGACGAAAAGGAAGTCCCCAGTCCCTCTAGAAAAGGAATATTGGTTACCACTCAACCGACCCACTCAACGACTTAACGTCTTAACCACTCAACGGCCTCTAATCCTCCATGGGAAAGAGCAGCGAGAAGACGCTCCCCTTCCCGTCCTTGCGGCTCTCCACCCAGACCGCCCCCTTGTGCGCGTCCATGATGCCGTGCACGATGGAGAGCCCGAGCCCGGACCCCTTGGACATGAAGGCGGTGCCCCCCGAGGTGTGGTGCCCAATGTCCCCGATCCCGTAGAACTTGTCGAAGATCCGCACCCGCTCCTCGGCGGGGATCCCGATGCCGGAATCCTTCACCTGCAGCAGGTAGCAGTGGCTCCCTGGCGCCACCCCGTTCGGAAAGCCGTGGTAAAAGGGGCGCACGGTCCTGGCCAGTGAGTTCACCTCGCTCTTTTTCAGCACCCGGCCCTGAAGTTCCACCTCGCCGTCGTCCGGAGTGAATTTTATCGCGTTCTCCAGCAGGTTTTTCACCGCCAAGAGCGCCAACCCCTCGTCCATCGGCACGGGGGTCTCGTCCCCGGTTATTTTCACGCTGATGTGGCGCTCGGAGAGCGGCAGCGCGAACATGTCGTGCGCCTCCCGGCAAAGCCGCATCAGATTGGACGGTCTCTTCTGGGGCAAGGTTCCCTGCGCCTCGATGCGCGAGATGGAAAGCAGGTCCTCCACAAGCCTTCTGAGCTGCACCGTCCCCTCGTACACCGAGACGAAGATGTTGTGCTGCTCCGGGGTCATCTTGATGTCGGAATACTTGAGCAGGAACTCGACCCCGCCAAGGATGGAGGTGATCGGCGTCTTCAGCTCGTGGGAGGCGATGCCGATGAAGTTGTTCTTCACCGTGTTGAGCCGCCCCAGCTCGAGGTTCGCCCTTTTGACCTGCTGCAGGTTCTCCCGCAGTTCCTCCTTGCTCCGGTAGAGCTCCTCCGCCTTCTCCTTCATCCTGTCGTAGAGGCTGTAGTTCTCGATCAGGACGGCAAGCTGACCGGCGATGGAGGAGAGCAGGAAGACGTCCCTCTCGGAGAAGGTGCGCTCGGAGCGCGTCCCCACGCTCATCACCCCCATGACCTCCTGCCCGATCTTGAGCGGGACGGCGCACCAGGAGCGCAGCCCCATTTCCAGGGCCGCGGTCCTGGCCCGGGCGGAGAAACGCTGGTCCGGACGGTCCCCCCGGAAGGGGCGCCCGGACAGGGTCAGCGTGCTCCACTGGGTCCCCTTGGCGATCACCCCCATCGCCTTTTCGTACTCCTCCGAGATGCCGAGCGACGCCTTGAGCCGCAGCCTTCCCCCCTCCATCAGGTGGATGCAGGAGAACTCCATCTGCAGCATGTTGTGCAGCTGGAACAGCAGGTCTCCCATGACCTTCTGCACCCCCTGGGTGTACTGGAGCCGGAAGGCGACCGCGTAGAGCGTCAGCAGCTCGCGGTCGCTGGTCCTCTTCTCCTCCTCCACCTCGCGGCGCTTGGTGATGTCCTTGATGATGAAGACGAACCCGGTGCGCTCGGTCCCCCCAAAGCGCATAGGGTAGCTCGACACGTTGAACCACCCCTTGAGGTTGGGGAAGCTGATGTCCTCGTCCACCTCGCTTTGCATGCAGTGCAGGAAGCGAAACACCTGTCCCTCCGGCTGGGCGCTACCGAAGAAGATCTCGTCGATCCGCCTGCCGATCATCGCCTGGTAGCCGCCGGGAAAGTAGTCGTTCACCCGGCCGTTGCAGCGCGATATCATGCCGTCCGCGTCGGTGATGATGATGAGGTCCGAGACGGCGTCGAACACCGCCTCCCACTCGGCCTTGCCCCTCTTGACCGCCTCCTGGGTGATCTTGTGGCTGCGGCGGTCCTCCGCCTCGCGCAGCTCCCGCTCCACCACCGGTGCCAGCCTGGCCAGGTTCCCCTTCATCAGGTAGTCGTTGGCGCCCGACTTCATGGCCGCCACGGCCAGGTCTTCCCCGATCTTCCCGGAGACTATGATGAAGGGGATGTCCTGTCCGCTTTCGTGCAGCACCTCGAGCGCCCCGGGCGCGTCGAAGGAGGGCATCCGGTAGTCGGAGAGGATGACGTCCCACTGCTCCTCCTGAAGTGCCTGGCGCAGGTCGGCCGCGGTCTCCACCCTGCGCTGGTAGGGCGCATAACCGCCGCGGTAGAGCTCGCGCAGCATGAGGAGGCTGTCTTCCTCCGAGTCCTCGACCAGCAATACCTTGAGCTCTTTTGTCATGGGCTACCCTGCAAGGTGAAATAGAAGGTGGCGCCCTGCCCCGGCGCGCTTTCGGCCCAGATCCTGCCGCCGTGGCGCCTGACGATGCGCTGGGCGATGGCAAGGCCTACGCCGCTCCCCTCGAACTCGTCCGCCCGGTGCAGGCGGTGGAAGATGGAGAAGAGCTTGTCCGCGTAGGCCATGTCGAACCCCACGCCGTTGTCCCTGACGAAGTAGCAGGTTTCGCCGTCCTTTTCCGCGGCTCCGAACTCGATGCGGCACTGCGCGGCGCCTGCGGAGAATTTCCAGGCGTTGCCGAGCAGCACCTCCAGCAGTTCCCGGGTCAGGCGGGGGTCCGCCTGGGCGCTGACGCCCTCGGCTATCCGGAACTCGGCCTGGCGCCCGGGCGCGCCGAGCTTGAGCTCCAGGGTGATCACCTGCGCCGTCACGCTCAGGTTGACGGCCTGACGGTTCAGCTCGCTTCTGGCGACCCGCGCCAGGCGCTGCAGGTCGTCGATCAGCTGCGACATCTTGGCGACCGCCTGGCAGATGCGCGACAGGTATTCCCCGCCCTGCTCATCGAGCCTTTCACGGTAGTCGTCCAAAAGCGCCTTGCTGAAGCCGTCGATGTGGCGCAGCGGCGCCCTCAGGTCGTGCGAGATGGAGTAGCTGAAGGTCTCCAGCTCCCGCTGGGACGCCTCCAGCTGGGCGCACAACTCGGCAACCCGGTGTTCCAGCTGGGCGACCCGCCCGGCACCGCCGGTCTCCCGCAGCAGCACGAGCCAGGCCGGCTCCCCCGCGAAGAGCAGCGGTTGCCAGACCAGTTCCAGTTCCAGAAGGGAACCGTCCTTGCAGCGCTGGTGGCCCAAGGACCGGCCGCACTTGGCGCTGCATTCCGGGTCGACGCCGCCCTCGTCGAGGGAGTGCAGGGAAAGCTCCAGGAATTCGGCGCGCCGGTAGCCGTAAAGGAGCAGGGCAGCCTCGTTCACTGCCAGGAACCTCAGGCTCTTCCGGTGGCAGACCCACATCGGCTGGGGGTTACTCTCGAACATCTTGCGGTAGGTCGCCTCGCTGTCACCAGATGCCACATCCCCTCCTCGTACGGCTAGGATCTGCTCTACTGTTACGCTTGGTCTACTAATGCCTCCTGCAGCTACCTTATTGCGTTTTCTGCCTGTGTCATTTAAAGAAGTGATGTTGGAGTGAGGGATTTGCCCGGGAACGACAACTGCTTCGTGGCGACTCCCTCACCCCTGCCCCTCTCCCGGAGGGCGAGGGGATAAGGCGCGGAGAAACGACATCCGTTCAGAAAAGAGCCCTTCCGCAGGGGGGCAATCCCTACTCTTCCGCTTCCTCGTCGGGGAGCGCCGGCAGCAGGATGCTGAAGAGGCTCCCCTCCCCCGGCGTGCTCTCGGCCCAGATGTATCCCGCGTGGGCATCCACCGCCTTGCGGCAGAAGGCGAGACCGAGCCCGGTCCCCCGGGTCTTGCCCAGGCGCCGGTTCTTCGCCTGCACGAAACGGTCGAAAATGGTCCCCAGCGCGTCCTGCGGTATGCCGACGCCGGTGTCCCGGACCTGGATCCGCACGTAGCTCCCGGTTTGCGGCAGTTCGCGCCGGGCATAGCTTTGCTCCGGAATGCGCCCGGTGACCGAGCCGATATCCTCCACCAGGTCAAGGGTCACCTCTATCTCGCCACCCTCGGGGGTGAACTTCACCGCGTTGGAAAGCAGGTTCCCCAGGATCCGGCCAAAGGAGTTGCGGTCCACCGAGATCCCCGGGGTCCCCGGGGCGATCGTGCTGTAGATCTTGATGCCGCCTCGCTGCGCAAGGGTCAGGAACTTCCCTATGGCGCGGGTGATCAGGGCCGCCGGCTCCTCTTCCCTGAAGTAGAGCCGCATCTTGCCCGCTTCGAACTTGTGGATACCGAGCAGGGTGTCGATCATCTCGACCATCTCCTCGCAGCTCTCGACCGCCGCGTCCAGGTACTCGGTCTGCTCCTCGTTCACCGGCCCGAGTTTCGACTCGCGCACCAGGTCTATGGAGCCGACCACCGCGGTGATGGGAGACTTCAGGTCGTGGGAGAGCATGGAGACGAAATCCTCCTTCTCCTGCTCCAGTTCCTTCAGCTTGGAGATGTCCCGGATCATCTCGACGCAGCCGACCAGCTCCCCCGCCCCGTTTCTAAGCGGTGAGGCGCTGGAGAGGACCGGCAGGTCCGCGCTCCCCGCCAGCATGGTGTAGGCCACGTCCAGGCAGGGCTCGCCGGTGCGCAGCACGGTCCGGCT
>TBL_comb47_HYPODRAFT_10005604_pt1 | contig 13933 bp, 13 predicted proteins | sample TroBogypolimnion_40_FD_10682 | JGI IMG/M metagenome (IMG submission 10682)
GCGCCGAACCGTTGATGCTGGTAGTACTGGCAACAGCTCCGACATCGGAATATGAGAGTGCTATATCACTAGAGAGAGCTTTGCCATTTACTTTGGTCGTGGAAGCTACTGCGCCAACGGATGAGTAAGTGAAGACAGTGGTACTCGACATAGCTCCGACATCGGAATATGAAAGAGCAATGTTGGCGGAGAGGGCTTTGCCGTTAACTTGCGTGGTGGAAGCGACGGCGCCGACAGTGGAATAAGTGAAGACGGTGGTGCTGGACAGGGCGCCGACATCGGAATATGAGAGGGCGATGTTGGCTGACAGCGCTTTTCCATTGACCTGGGTAGTGGAAGCAGCAGCGCCGACAGTGGAGTAAGTGAGAACCAGACTGTTGCTCAAAGCTGAACCGTTGATGCTGGTGGTAGAGGCGACAGCACCCACATCAGAATATGAAAGTGCAATGTTAGCCGAGAGGGCTTTGCCGTTGACTTGAGTGGTAGAAGCAGCGGCACCGACAGTAGCATAGGTTAGAACCAAACTATTGCTTAGAGCCGAACCGTTGATGCTGGTGGTGGAGGCGACAGCACCAACGTCGGAATATGAGAGAGCAATGTTAGCAGACAGCGCTTTGCCGTTGACTTGGGTGGTGGAAGCGACGGCACCGACAGTGGAGTAAGTTAGAACAGTGGTGCCAATTCCACCACTGGTGGCATACAGGACTCCGCTCAAACTGCCGATGGTCAGCTTGTTACCCACGGTCAGTTCGGTAGTGGAAGCGTTGGTAATAACTGTTTTACCGAGAATGGTAGTAGTACCCGTACTCGATCCAACGGTCGAGAGTCCGTTGAGAACACTCAAGGAAGCCATGGAGGTAGTGGAGATGGCAACGGCGCCGGCATCAGCCGCTGTCACTGTGACATTGCCGGTTAGAGCATGACCATTGACTTGGGTGGTGGAAGCGACAGCACCAACGTCGGAATACGAGAGGGCGATGTTGGCTGACAGAGCTTTGCCGTTAACTTGAGTAGTGCTAGCAGCGGCGCCGACGGTGGCATAGGTTAGAACCAGACTATTGCTCAGAGCAGAACCGTTGATGCTGGTAGTGGAAGCGACTGCGCCGACATCGGAATATGAGAGGGCGATATTTGATGAGAGAGCTTTGCCATTAATTTGCGTCGTGGAAGCTACTGATCCGACAGTGGAGTAAGTGAAGACGGTGCTACTGGACATAGCTCCGACATCAGAATAGGAAAGAGCGATGTTTGATGATAGGGCCTTGCCATTGACTTGTGTGGTGGAAGCGACAGCACCAACATCAGAATATGAAAGTGCGATGTTGGCGGAGAGGGCTTTGCCGTTGACTTGCGTGGTAGAGGCGGCCGCGCCGACGGTAGCATAGGTTAGAACCAGACTGTTGCTTAGCGCGGAACCGTTGATGCTGGTAGTGGAAGCGACGGCTCCCACATTAGAGTAAGTGAAGACTGTAGTACTCGACATAGCTCCGACATCAGAATACGAAAGTGCAATGTTGGCGGAGAGGGCTTTGCCGTTAACTTGGGTAGTGGAAGCAGCGGCACCGACGGATGAGTAGGTTAGAACTAAACTATTACTCAGAGCTGAACCGTTGATGCTGGTAGTGGAAGCGACGGCTCCCACATCGGAGTATGAGAGAACAATGTCGGCTGATAGGGCTTTGCCGTTGACTTTGGTGGTGGAGGCAGTGGCGCCAACGGAAGAATAAGTGAAGACTGTAGTACTCGACATAGCTCCGACATCAGAATATGAGAGCGCGATGTTTGATGACAGGGCTTTGCCGTTGACCTGGGTGGTGGAAGCGACTGCGCCGACGGTGGCGTAGGTTAGAACTAAGCTGTTGCTCAGCGCAGAACCATTGATGCTGGTGGTGGTAGATACGGCGCCGACATCGGAGTATGAGAGGGCGATGTCGCTGGAGAGCGCTTTGCCGTTGACTTTGGTCGTGGAAGCGGTGGCACCAACGGTGGAATAAGTTAGAACAGTGGCGCCAATTCCACCACTGGTGGCATACAGGACTCCGCTCAAACTGCCGATGGTCAGTTTGTTACCCACGGTCAGTTCAGTGGTGGAAGCGGCGACCAGAGTTGAATTACCACTCACATTGAGAGTTCCTCCGAGTTTACTATTCCCAACAACTTCAAATCTTAAGCCTTGCGAGCTAGTGGCACTCCCCCCGATCACGATGGCATAATTGCCGGCCAATGAAGGATAACCAATAAGTTGATCGGTTGAGGTCGCCCAAAACGATCCTCCCCCACTACCCGAGCTAACCGGCCAAGTGGTCATATATGTCCCACCCAAAGTAATTCCATTCGCCTTTAAATTGCTGGTCGAAATATTACCGCCAACGGTTAGATCGCCGGTCAAATAACCCGAGCCGTTTACCTCAAGAGCGGTGGAAGGAGAAGAAGTTCCGATACCAAGATTACCGGCAAATAAACTGGTGCCGGTAAACCAAGATAGACCGGACACCGACAAATTCGTCGTACTGGCATTCGTAGTCACCGCTTTCCCCAAGATCGTAGTAACGCCAGTGGAAGAACCAAGAGTGGAAAGACCCGACAAAGTCGCTAGATTAAGAAGTGAAGTAGTGGCGGAAAGTCTGCTATCAAATAATGAATTGGTTAAATAACCGGCCGTGGCATGATTGCCCCAGCCGAAAGCGGTACCGGCATTGGCAAAGAGCGTGGTCAAAGTGGAAGAAGCGGCAGTATCCGTCCAGACGCGAGCTTGAGTGTAGAATTTGTTGTTGCCTTCGGTCAGTGCGTCGGTAGTGGTGCCAAAACGCAACAAGGTGGAAGAAGCAGCGAGGTAGAGAGATTCGGAACTTAGGTATGGTCCACCGAAGTCGGAGACTTGGGATTTGATAATGGAAAGATTTGGCAGAGCGGTGATGGAAGAGACGGAAGTGGTACCAAGATGAATAGAGAGCGGATCGGATTCCACGGAAAGATAAGATCCAATCGGTTGGTACAAAGAACTAGCCCCGGCGATGGTCAAGTAAGTGGAAGCAGCCGAAGCTGAAGTTAAATAACCCTTAACTCCTCCCCAATTATCAGCCGAGGAAGTGGAGAAAAAATAATCTTTGTTTTTAGCATCAAGTAAACTATTAAAATTCAAACTATCGCTTGAAGTGCTCCAACCGGCAACGGCCGGTAAAAAGGCCGAGAGATCGGACCAGCTGCTAATGTACTGATTATTTAAACCTAAACTGGAGTTGGCATAAAGGCTGGTCGTGGTTCCCCTCCCCGCCGAGAAATTCTGAAAACTGAGAGTGGATGATCCGCCGATATAATTGGCAACTCGAGAGTCTGTGTAAAATTTATTGCTCAGGCCTTCAGTCAAAGCATCGCTCGAAGTCCCGAAAAACAAGATCGAAGTTGAGGCTCCAGCATACAAAGGTTCTGTTTCAGTCGTCAAAGGCGGAACAACATCGCAGTTGGTCTGGGACGGCAAACAAGGCGGGTTGTTTTCCGTTCCCGGCTGAAAAGGAAGACCATTCCAGGCGGCAAAAACATTGCCGGCAAAGGCAACCCCAAATAAAGAGATCAGAGAAAAAATTATTAATTTCCTATTGGAAAAATTCAAGGTAAAATATTTTGAAAATAACTCGAAGGCACCCTGGCAAATATTGCAAAACGGCCCTGTGAAAATAGACCGGTTTAATCCATATAATTATAGCAAAATATCGGCTGTGCGCTTGGTATTTTTGGCCATAAGTGTTGATAAGTCCAGACGAACTTTTCCACATTAAAACCAGACTGACTGACGATATTTCACCCGACAAAGAAACAACGAAAAAGAGCCGGGTGACCGGACCTTTTTCGTCTAATAAATCTTAGATTAAAATAGGATCTTAGTGCACATGTGCAGACAGAAAATTATTCAACTTATCTAATTGCTCGGTAAAACCATACTCCATTCCCTGAACAGCCATGGCCGGTGCGGTTTCAGGGTTATGAATAACGGCTTTTAGTTTTAGTTTGGTTTTATCATTCTCCTCCGTCAAAGTTATTTCTGTCGTCTGATCGATCATGGTTCCCTCTTTCTGCCCCTCAGTCCAAGCCTGCGCATCATAGAAAAGACGAGAGTTTGGTTCGACGACCGTAAATTCTGCCAGCATTGGCCAACGTATCCCCTTGTACTGACCCATGCCTTCCCCTGCCTCCATCACAATGTAAAACTTACCGCCAACCCGGAGATCGACTTCGCATTCAGGGATCGTAACATTGTTCGGCCCCCACCATTTTTTCAGCATTTCCGGCTCGATCCAAGCCTGCCACACCGCTTTGAGCGGAGCATCCACTACCCGTTCCAAGATCACTTCATTTTTATTGGTCATAATATTATTAGTTATTGCTGATATAACCTCAATTTAATTGTACAACGACACCAAAGGTGCCTCCAAAACAGTAGGCCTTCGACAACAAATTACGAGCGTTTTATTTTACCGAGAAGATAGTAAAGAATTAAAGCCAGGACAGACCAATAAAAAGCAAAGACGACGGCAACAAATGGAGGTGGCGGATCTTCTCGCAAAAAATTAGGGAAAGGAAGCATAGGCCCCACCAAAACTATTTTGATAGGCAACAGAATTTCATATCCGACACTCTTCCAAGCTACCTGAGGCTTGGCTCCAAAAAAAAGACTCGGGCGGTTGAGGAAAGACTCGGGCGTCGGTTCCAAAAAGGGCATTGGAGATGAACATAAAGGCGAACGTAGAAATGAGAAAATAGATAACGAATTTTGTTTTCGAAATATTCATATCCTCCGAATTATATCATTTTTTCTGCTTTTCTTGGCTCCGCAGACAGGCCGGGTTCGAATCTGTTTTACCCATAAATAAAGTTGCAAGATGATCGAAGGAGAGATATAGTTGAAAGACAAAAAAATATAACCAAACAAACAATGAACCATCTTAAGGTGCGAATAAAAGCGATAAAGGATTTTTTCGCAAAAAAGATATCTTTTTGGGTAATGCTCCAGCTTATGTTGCCGAATTATTTGCGAACTTTTACCGAATTTGAACGGAGTATTGTGATCTACAACCAATATCACGTTGAGCTGATAAAAGAGCGGGCGACCGTCGTGGACGCCGGAGCGAACATCGGCGTATTTTCCATCTTTGCCGCCCAGAAACATCCCGACGCTACGATCTACGCGTTTGAACCGACACCGTCAACCTTCAAAACATTACAAGAAAATACCGCCAAATATCCGAACATAAAGTGTTTTAATTGCGCCCTGGGAGACCAAAACGGAAATACCCACATTGTTGATCTGGGCGATTTTAGCGGACTTAACCATATCGGAGAGGCCGGTATCCCCATCGAGATGAAGACTATCGACTCTCTAAATATCCCGCTGGATTTTTTGAAAATGGATACCGAAGGATACGAAGCAAATATCTTGAAGGGCGCAGCGGAAACGATAAAAAAATACAAACCGGTTATATCCATGTCTGCTTATCATAAGCCGGAAGATAAAACTGAACTTCCGATATTGGTAGGAAGCATTGCTTCTTATGATTGCGAACTTCGCGATGACTGCGAAGAAAATTTCATCTGTAAGCCAAAGTAGGGCATCAGACAAAATCTTGATTTTTTAGAAAATGAAAGCCGCCCAAGAGAAAGAGGTCGCGGACGACTCTCATTTCCTCGGACGGCTACGAAACCTTATTCACATGTCCGCCGTGAGTTCCATATACTCCTGGTCAAACTCCGACTTGAAGGGATTGAGTTTGTCGTGCTTGGCTTCGATTGCGCGGATGTCCTCGCTTAGACGCGGGTCGGTAATGTGCATACCAGCCACCATCTCGATGAGCCAGCGCATCTTGATAGTATCCTCAACATGTCCGTTGATTTCCATGCGCTTCATGATCATATACAGAGTACCGACGAGGACCGCCTGGGTGTTCTGGATAACCTGTTCACACCTCAAATTTTCGACCGGATCATGAGCCGTGTCGGGCGTCCAAATCTCTCGCGAACTCGTCGAATGCGCCGAAATGTGCGCCAGACGATCCGAAAGAAGGTAATTGTACAGTTGCCATCCATCACGCGTGGCTGTACAGGTTTGAACACCGATCATAACCCCCTTGCTATTCATAATCATGATTCCCCTCCTTGTAGACCATACGAAAAAACTGGAGACTGGAGTGTGTCAACTCTGACCTTATCATACTTATCTGGTCCGTTATGTAAAGTAATAGCTCCGCGGGTGGGATTCTCGCTCAACGGGCGCTGGTACTTTTCGATGGGTAGGACTCGAACTCCTTGGGGACCCACGGTCCTCCAACGTCGCTGCGCTCCTGCCTTCCTCCACGGGAAAACTACAGTTTTCCCGACCCCTTTCGAGTTCGAATCCTACCCGCGGAGCAAAAAACACCCTCTCGGGTGTCTTTTGTTTTTTGGCTCCGCGGGTAGGATTCGAACCTACGACCAATCGCTTACACTTATCCAAATGTTTCCATAAGGCGTGGACTATATCATCATCCTTTCGGATGCGAGGCGCTTCCCATTCCAGCTTGGAACAGTACTCCCTTGCGGGATAGTCTCTGAACCGGCCTTCGCTAAAGCTTCGGCAAGGCAAAGCCTTCCAAAACCCTAGCCAAGGATTGGCTGCTGATTACCCGGATCTTGCGATCTTTTGGGCTTCCAGCAATTCACCCCGTTTTCGACCTAGATTTCTCTAGGAAGCTGCAATACAACTTACAGGCGACCGCTCTACCACTGAGCTACCGCGGAATATATTCTTTTATCAAAAGAACTAGACAACATAGTAACAAATTACGGCTAAAATGCAAAGCTAAATGCTGGATTCCGGGTCAAGCCCGGAATGGAAACGCTGTGGAAATAGGGCTGAAATATGCTATATTTTCCATATGAAAGCAACTAAAAACAAGAAAAATGAGTGGAATTTCGGGCTCCTGCTGGGTGAAAAGGGTGAAACTGGCTTGCCGGCGCTTCGAGAAAAGGCCGTAGCCGAAACCGGCAAATTCGTCAAAAAATGGAAGGATCGGACCGACTGGCTCGAAGATCCGGCCGTCTTAAGAGAAGCCCTGGACGAATATGAAAACTGGGCGCGATTTTATGGACCCAACGCGACCGAAGAATACTATTACAAGCTTCATCTGGAGCAGGATCAAAATGACATCGCCGTCAAAGCCCGGCATGGACAGACCATGGAGGTAAGTCAGCACGCCTTAAACGAGATCCATTTCTTTACTTTGCGTCTGGGCAAGGCCTCGGCCGACAATCAGAAAAAGTTTTTGAACGATCCCCTTTTGGCCAAATATCATCATTTCTTGGAACAATTATTCAAATCGGCCAAGCACACTTTGTCGGAAGCAGAGGAAAAAATTCTAGTTTTGAAAAGTGAACCCTCGCACGAACACTGGGTCCGTATGACGGAAAGTTTTTTGGCCGACGAAGAACGAGAAATAAAGATCGGCGGGAAGAAACAGAAATTTAACTACCCCCAACTCATTTCCTTATTAGCTTTTGAGAATAAAAAAGTTCGCGACGAGGCGGCAAAGGCATTTAACGATATTATCAAAAAACACGCCAATACCGCTGAGGCCGAAATTAACGCCATTCTAAACGACAAAAAGAGCGACGACCTTCTGCGCGGATACGAACGCCCGGATGCCGATCGACATTTATCCGACGACATCAACTCCGAGGTTGTCGATACGATGCTTGAAGCGGTTTCCTCTCGCTTTGATCTGTCGGCTCGATTTTACAAACTAAAAGCCAAGTTACTCGGCCAGCCAAAATTGGCCTATCACGAGCGAAACGTACCGATCGGACGGATTGATAAAAAGCTTTCCTATGACGAAAGCGTGAATTTGGTGCAAAAAGTTTTTACCGGCCTTGACCCCGAATTCCGCGCCATCTTTGATCGCTTTCAAGAAGCCGGCCAGTTTGACGTTTTCCCGCAAAAAGGCAAATCGGGCGGGGCCTTTTGTGCCAGCGGACTGCTTTCTCATCCGACCTATATAATGCTGAATTATACCGACCGGCTAAACGATGCACTGACCATCGCCCATGAAGTCGGACACGGGATAAACAACGAACTGCAGAGAAAAACCCAGTCGGCGCTCAATTTCGGCACCCCGCTCGCCACCGCCGAAGTAGCCAGCACTTTTATGGAAGATTTCGTGCTGGAAGAAATTCTGAAAAAAGAAACAAGCGACAAATTCAAACTGTCTCTCGCGATGATGAAACTTGGTTCCGATATCAATTCCATTTTCCGCCAGGTCGCTTGCTACCGTTTTGAACAAGAACTGCACACCGCCTTCCGCGCCAAAAGTTACCTGCCTAAATCAGAGATCGGCAAGATCTTTCAGAAGCATATGAAAAGTTATATGGGTTCCGCGGTCGAGCAATCCGCGGGATCAGAGAACTGGTGGGTCTACTGGTCGCATATCCGCAATTTCTTCTATGTTTATTCCTATGCCTCCGGCTTGCTCATTTCCAAGGCAATGCAGGAAAAAGTGAAAGACGATCGAGCCTTTATTACCAAAGTAAAAGAATTCCTATCAGCCGGGTCATCCGCCTCACCGAAAGATATTTTTGCTAAAATGGGTATAGACATTACCAACAAAAAATTCTGGGAAACCGGACTCGCACAAATCGAGGCCGAGCTGAAACAGGCCGAACAATTGGCCAAAAAATTAAATTATAAGGTTTAAGTTAAAAAAATTAACATGGCAGAATTAACTAAAAAAGAAGAGGAGAAAAAAGTGGCGCTCCGAACCAAACTTCGCGAACAAACCGTCGGCTATATCACCGCGGCTTTCGGCTTGATCGCCGGTCTGGCCTGGAACGACGCGGTTAAAACGTTGATTGAACAGGTCTATCCGGCCGGCAAAGGCAACGATGTTTTGGCCAAGTTTTGGTATGCCGGGATCATTACAGTGGTCGTAGTGATCATTTCCTATTTCCTGCTAAAATTCATCGAATCAGGATCCAAAAACGACAAATAACCGAAAAAATAAAAACGTCCCGCCGGACGTTTTTATTTTTTTTGTGGACCTAGCGAGAATCGAACTCGCGTCTCGTCAATGCGAATGACGTGTCGTACCACTAGACCATAGGCCCAAACACTGATATTTATAGCACAAAAACAGCCAAGATAGAAGCTCCTTCGTTAATGTAGATTGCCCGCCAAAATAGTGGATAATATCGGGATATTTGTTAGGATATAGCGATGGAATTAGTAGAAAAAATTAAGTCCGGACAGGTGGGCGTAATGCCGACCGACACTATCTACGGCCTGGTCGGTAGCGCCCTATCCCCTGCCGTCGTGGAAAAAATATATGAGCTGAAAAGTCGGCCGGCCGATATGCCGTTTATAATCCTAATATCCGACTGGGGTGATCTAAAAAAATTAGGAATTGTTACTTCCGACAAAGATAAGGAGACCTTGGAAAAAAATTGGCCGGGGCCGATCAGTTTCATTCTCCCCTGTCCAGACGAAAGTTTTACCTATCTGCATCGCGAAAAAAAATCTCTAGCGGTTCGTTGGCCGAACAACGAAGAATTGGATAAATTGATCAAAGAAACCGGACCATTAATCGCCACCAGCGCCAATCTTTCCGGCCGGCCGGCTGTGACAATGATTACGGAAGCCAAAGGCATTTTCGGTGACAAGATCGATTTTTACATTGATGGCGGAGTGATGGCGGGGACACCTTCAACCCTGGCAAAAATAGACGACGGACAGGTCGAGACCCTAAGACAAGGCGATTATATTGTTAAAAATGATCTCTAATTACCTCCCAGTAAATGTCGCTCGTCAAGTCTTGTCAGCCAGACAAGAAAGGATTATAAAGGAAATAGGACTTCGGCAGAATTTGCCGGATTCGATACTAATTAACAAAACAGTAAATGACTGTTGATTTTGAGTTTTTTCAAAAAATAGAGTTGAAAATAGGCAAGATATTGGAGGCCGTCCGTGTGGATGGTTCCGATAAATTGCTCCGGATGCAAGTTGACCTGGGCGAGGAAGCGCCTCGCCAGATCATCGCCGGGATCGGCAAGGCCTATGAGCCAGAGATCCTGATCGGCCGGGAATTGCTTTTCATCGCCAACCTGGAACCGCGCACCATCATGGGACTCGAGAGTCAGGGCATGGTGCTAGCGGCCTCCGACGAGCAAGGACCGATCGTTCTCTCGCCCGACCGAGAGGTCAGCCCGGGAGCTTCTCTGAAATAGACTGTATTTAATTAAAGATCTAACCCCATGGCCGGATACCGGCGTTTTCGGGTTTTTGCTGTTTTCCAAGGTTTGTTGCCTGTAGCGTTCTATGTAATCAAGACAAATAATGAACGGCTACAGGTAAGAGGTTAATTCATTTCTTGTAATAAAGTCGCATCTTTTTTATCAATCATAACGCAACATTCTATGAGAAGTTTAACTGGTTGGGATTGGACTACTTTAGTCCTGGTGATCATCGGCGGATTGAACTGGGGACTGGTCGCGCTCTCTCCATCTTACGATCTAGTCGCGCTCATTTTTGGCGGAGTGTCCGGGGCAATAGCCCGAATCATATACGCCATCATCGGCCTGTCCGCTCTGTATTTAATATTCGTAGTAGGCAATTTTGCCCGAAAATAGATTCTTGATCGGCGGCGGAAACGGGCACGCGCTTCCGCCCCCTATTCAGGAATTTAATTTTCCTGACGGCGATATTTTATTAGAGAGTAACCCAGCAGAATCATGCTATCAACTTCCGAATCCACAAACGCTTTCGAGATTCGTGACGGCAAGTCCTACGACTACAAGTGCATTCTCTGCGGAAGGGACTGCGACATCCGCGAGCGGACCCATCTCTGTGGCAACGAATACTGCATGGAAAAGTGCTCCACCTGCGGTGAAGCCGAGATCAACTGCCGTTGTTTGCACGGTCATCGGGCTTAATTTCCATACCAGGTTAGATTCCCCTGCAAATTCGGGCGGATTTTAGCCTAATCTTCGACCTAGACCGTACTTTTTCGGGGGTTGTTAAAGCAAATCAGATTGTGATAAAATGGCTTAATTATAAGGCCTTTTTTTATCCTCAAAAATCTTATGGAAGAAAAATCTATCTCTGTCGGCAAAGCCTTGCTCTATGGCGCGATCATCATCGCCGTCGTCATCGGAGGCTCTTTTGCCTGGCAGAAACATTATATCGAAAAGAATATACCGGCCCTGGTCAAGAAAGCGATCCAGGATATGAACCCCGATCCGTCCAAGGCCTCACCGGTCACCCCAGCCGACCACATTCTGGGCGACATCAAAGCCCCAGTAACGCTAGTCGTATATACCGACTTGGAATGCCCCTACTGCAAAGTATTTCACAATTCGATCTCCGAGCTTAAAGATAACTACATCAAGGACGGCAAGGTCGCGATCGTTTACCGCAATATGCCACTCGACCAGCTTCACACCAAATCTCGCAACGAAGCCGCCGCCTCCGAATGCGCCGCCAAATTGGGAGGTAACGACAAGTACTGGGCATTCGTCGATAAGGTATTCGCTACAACCCCGTCGAACGACGGCCTCGACCCGAATCTCCTGCCGACTTTTGCCACTGACCTAGGTTTGGACAAAACCGCCTTCAACGCCTGTCTGAAGGACAAGGCCATCGCCCAAAAAGTAGATGACCAAGAGAAGAACGGTCAAGCTGCCGGCGCTCAGGGCACACCTTATCCGATCGTGATGTTGAACGGCGAAGTAAAGGGCGCATTGCCGGGTGCCTTGCCAGCCGACCAACTGAAGAAGATGATCGACCAGGTAACCTCAGGCAAACAGAACTAGAAACAAAGAACTCTCGTGCGACAAAAGCCCCGACTGAAACCTCGGGGTTTTTTGATCTTTGAAAAGTACTATAATTATCGCGACCGCAAAATTTTTGTATATAAAAAAGAAAAAACCCCAAAAAAAGACAATGAGAAGATTCGGGGTTTCTTCTTAATAATCCTCCTTTCGGGGCTAGATTTAAACATTTTTTTTAAAAGACCTAACAAAGATGAACGCCGTCATTCAATCATATAGTCAACGGCATTTCCGCACCCCTTTTGCAACGAGACCAGATTCGCAATGGCTAAAACGTCATCGTCGTAAAATAGGGCGCTCTTAGCCACCATCGCGGCTGACTCAAAATTTTTGGCACAGGCTTTCTTCCTTATCTCCAGCTCAGCAACTCTTTTTTGTAGAGCCGGAAATTTAATGATGTCATCCGGCAACAGAGCCGTCTTGTGTGAAACGACGAACTGTTCTTTGAGTGTATCATCGATCTCTTTCAAGACCTGATTGTAGCCACTCGCCAGATCTAGCAATCGCTTCACCACCACGGGCCTAGCCGCATCGCGATTTTTGCTGGTCGGCATATTTAGGCCAAAGACAGCTCGGAACTCTTTATTCTGCCTTCTCTCGACATCTTTGACCGTTATCCATAGCACTTCAGCGACAACGACCAGAAGAATAATCACCCAAAAAACGTTAAACAAGGTCTTCATCTGTCAGCCTCCTTTCAAGGGCCAGCCATTTATAGCCTTTTTTTGCTTCAATGTTCACGAGTGAACCTGACTAAGGTGTAACACAGTCACTGGTATAGTGCAACAGCTGAAAAGATCAAAAAATGCGGGGGTTTGAACCCGCATTTTGTTTGACATTTTTAATTTGAAATTTGCAACAGTTAGTAACCTAACAGGCGCTTCGCCTTATCGTGTTGTCTGATCTTCTCGTGGGCTTTTGCTTCGATCTGGCGGATGCGTTCGCGCGTCACACCAAACTCCTTCCCCACTTCCTCGAGCGTCCGCTGAACACCATCAAGCAAGCCGTGACGCATCTCCAGAATTTGCCGTTCCTTTGGCGACAGATCGGAAAGAATTTCGTTGATCTGATCACGCAGAATTCGGCGGGAGACATCCTGATCCGGCGGAGCGATCTTGTCATCGGCGATAAACTCGCCCAAAGTGGACTTGTCGTCATCGTCATCGGTCGGTTTATCAAGAGAAGCCGTGCTTTGATCGATCTTTTCGATATTGTGAATTTTATCTACTTCCACGCCCATTTCCGTGGCAATTTCTTGAGGTAGCGGTTCGCGACCCAAGTCTTGCGACAGGCGACGAACTACCTGCTTGTACTTGGCGATCGTTTCTACCATGTGCACCGGAATACGGATCGTGCGAGACTGGTCAGCCAGCGCGCGTGTCACGGCCTGGCGGATCCACCAAGTGGCATAGGTCGAGAATTTGTAGCCCTTGCGCCAATCGAATTTTTCTACTGCCTTGAAGAGGCCCAAGTTGCCTTCCTGGATCAAGTCGAGCAGAGTCAAATCCTGACTGCGACCGATATATTTCTTGGCGATCGAGACCACCAAGCGCAAGTTGGCCGAGGCCAGAGTTTTACGCGCCTCTTCATCCCCTTCTAGAATTCGCTTGGCCAGATCTTTTTCTTCATAGCCATTCAATAATTTATGCTTACCAATTTCCTTGAGATAGATCTGCACTGAATCGAGCGAGGCTTCCCGGCCGGGAAGTTTGATCTTCTCCAGGATCTCGGTATCATCTTCCAATAAACCGCCTTCCTCGATCACATCCACATGCGCCTCTTCAAACCGCGCGTAAAGATCCTCTAAGAATTCGATGTCGGTTTCGACATTTGGGAACTCTTTCAAGATCTCGGAAAAAGTGACGAACCCGCGCTGGCGACCACGAGCGACCAGACTGGCGGCCTTGGTCTCCAATTGATCGGCAGATTGCTTCACCGCGCCGGAACCTTTGGCGGAGGCGGGTTTCTTCGATTTAACAGCTTTTTTTACCGTTTTTTTAGCAACCGGCCGAGCCACTTTTTTAACGGTTTTTTTGGCCGGCTTCTTAACCGCCTTCTTCACTATTTTTTTCACCGTTTTTTTAGCGGT
>TBL_comb47_HYPODRAFT_10005605_pt1 | contig 13931 bp, 16 predicted proteins | sample TroBogypolimnion_40_FD_10682 | JGI IMG/M metagenome (IMG submission 10682)
ACGGTGCTTAACAACGCGGCCATGCCAGCCGCACCCGCAGTGACCATCGGCATACCGGCTGAAGCCGCCGTTGCTGATGCGCCTGCCGTAGTCGCGGCAGTCTGGAGAAAGCTGCTGAACCCACCGGCCAGCAATTGTCCGCCGGCCTGAATGCCACTGGTGACGACGTGTTGGATCACGACCGGCGCAGCGATGGTGCTAAAAATAATCCAGAACGCCGCCACGGCGACGCCGATCAAATTTTGCAGAGAATAAAGCGTGGCCGTGGGATCAATCGTGAGGAACGATTGATCCGTCATGAAATCTAAAATCCCCTGCGTGATGAGTGCGGCGACGGCCCAACCCAGTGGCCACAACAACACACCGACTAGGTTTAACAGGTAGCGGCTGCCGATGTGTTTCAAGGCCGGAATTGCCATGAAGCCGATGAGCAACGGCGACAGCGCGTAGCCCATATTGAGAATTATTTTCTGAAAGATGTAAGCCCAGAAAATCATCAGCGAAGCGAACTGGCCGACGAGCCAGAGCACGGCAGTGACGATCAAATCCACGGTGATGCTCTGCAATCTTCCAATGATGTCCCACCATGACGCGGAAGAATCACTGGCATTCAGCTTGGTGACCAGGAGTTGGTTGTATTGTTGATAGACCAACGTGGGATCGACGCCGAGACCCGACAGAATGGAGTTTTGCAACAAGGTTTGGGTGGCATTGCCCCAGCCGGGCAGGAACACAAGCAACGACGTCAGGAGCAAGAGACGCAGGAGCAGATGCAGCACGGCGCGATGCGAAAACTTGTTCGACGCGGTGATGATGATGCCGGTGATGAACAGCGCGAAAGCCACGCTCAACAGCAAGGTGTGCAAGTCAGCGCACTTGGCAAGGAATGTCGGGAAGATGCTATTGAACGTGGTCATGGTAAGATGATGGTTAGGTTTAGGGTCTTGGGTCTGGCGACTTGGATCTGGGTTATGGGGTTGGAAATAGCGTTGGCTCGTTCAACAGTTGGAACGTCTTCACGTAGTTTGTGACAGCTTCGTGGAACTCGGCATGTTCCTGTTCTAGTAACGCCTGCTGCTGTTTTTGGCTGTCGTTCCGATTTTGAATGTCCTGCACAAGGGCTGAGCCGATGGCTTGATTTACTTCAGCATCAGTGCTGGCCAAATCGGCGTTTAAGCTGGTGAGAACCCCATGCAGCTTTTGGACCTCGGCATCAGTAGTAGCGCTTTTTAACTGCTGCGTGGTCTGCGCGATCCGATTTTTGAGGGCCGCGCGTCGCGTCGCCGCGTCATCCGCCACCGCGACGAAGTTGTCGGCGGTGCGATTGATGGCGGCGAAAGGTTTGTAGTCGGCGGCGGGACGCGCGACGGTTTTACCATCCGGCGTCAGGAAGCTGGCACCCACAGTGACGTAGATGCCAGCACCATCAAAGGTTAAGGCATCGTGACCATCGGCGATGGCAAGCAAGCTCTCCAAGCTCTTGCCCGTCTCGGTCTTTTTCAAATCATCCGTGAGCGCCGTCACCATCGAGAGGCCGACCGTTTTAGGATCGCCGAACAAATCCTCGTAGTGTTTAAATTCATTCAACTGGTCAGTGAGCATTTTGATCTGCTCGACTTGTTTGGCGATTTGTTGGGCGGTATCGACAATCTGCTGGGCGTTACTAATGGGGTCATAAACGATGTCCTGCGCGCGCGCGGCGAGCAACTGCGATACTGACATTAGTGTGGATAGGATTAGTGTTTTCATATGTTTTTGGTTTTGGAGCTAGGAGCGAAAAACTAGGCGGTTATTGATCTATCCGTAGAAATTGCGTTGTGGGTTGGAAAATCACGCCGTCGATGATTTGCTCCGGGAGATGCACTTCGTAAAGGCGGACGTGATCGTGATCGGGTTGCTGCTGCCGGGCGACTTGCAGCCAATACTGCTGCTTCACCGCATCGCTGCGGCCTTGGTTGTAACCGCTGGCAAACGATTTTTCCGACTGGGTTTTGGCGGCGTAGTGGAGACCCTCACTCAGAAGGATGCCGCCCGCTGCACCGGCGGCGATGGCTGCAGGATGGTTTTTACCGATCACACCGCCCAGAGCTGCGCCGCCAGCACCGAAGCCGACATCACTCAGGGTCCGGGTCGCGGCGCAGCCGGTGAACAAACCAACTACGCAAACAATGGAAAGGAAGTAGAACAATTTTTTCATAAGGATTTATTTGGTTCAGGGTTGGCATGGGCGATGATGCCCTCGACGATGTTGGTGCTGGCGCGCAGTTCACGGGCGCGTTTGTCGAAATGTTCGCCACTAGAAGAACTGCAATACAGCATCTCGGCTGACGCGACGTTGTGAACTGTGCCGCAGAGATTGCGCCCAGCATCGGTGTGAAAATAAGTGAATGGCGAAAACTTTTGGCCAGCCTGATGATCGGGCAGCGGATAATTCATGATCGCGTGCTGGGTGACTTCCGGGAGCGCGATGTCTTTGCCCATGTCATCCAAATCCGCCCGGTCGTTTTGGCGCATGATGAAAAATTGGCGTGAGTTGCCAAACACGGCGGAGCGAATCCGACTCTGTTTGAAGCGCGCATACTGCTGGACGATGGAAATATTCCAGCAATTAAATTTGCGAAGTTGCGCGTAGGATTCTTGGACGATTTCCTGTCCGCCGGGGATGTCGAGGAAGCGGGCGACTTCCTCATATACGTTGCGTTTCCGCAACGCACGAGGGAGCGTGATGATATGTTTGCGCGCGTGGTTGGTGATCAGGAAACCAGCCGCCGCCTTCAACTCTTTCGCCGACTCCGGGATGTAGCCCAACTCAAAGTGCGCAATTTTTCCCGTGAGTGAAATGTTGGTCACACCGTCAAACAGGCAGCCGTAGTTACCATCGCGACACCACGGAAGAATCAAAGTGGCAATCTCCATGATCTGATCGCGCTCTGCGCCCATCGGATCGAGCATCATCAATTCCTGCAACATCCGGTGCGTCGGAAATTCTTCCGGCGTGAAATATGCGAAGGCCAGATTGCGGACTTCGCGTGAGGTCTGGGGATCTTTTAAGAACTTCAGAACCGTGGATTCGTCGAATTGAGCCAGATATGACTGACCCCATTCGTTGCAAGAGTGTTTCCGTGCCGCCGGCGCATTGAGTCCACACTCAGTCTGGTCGCGGAAGTCCGCAAAAGTTTCCAAGGTCGTTGCGCCGGGTGGCATCCGCTCGGCGCGAAATTTTTGGAGGGCGAGCGCATGACGCGCGATGTTGAGCAACTGGTCGTGATGTTTCTTCTGCCAATCTTGAAACGAATCTTCGTAGAGCAGGTTCAAGTATTTAGCGATTTGCGCCTGCCGAAGCATTTGTTTATCTTCATGAGCGGAAGTGCCGATCATGCGGGCGACCAAGGCGGTGGAGGCAGAAAGATGATCCGGCGTCAGCGGCAGACCTTTGGTATCAAGATAATTGATCGTCAGGTCGCCATCGGGGTGGATGATGATCGGCCGTGCGCCGGGTTCAACGGTCTGCGTGTAGATGCCATAAGACAAACCTTCTTCGATGATGACGGTGTAAGCGAAGTAGCCTTCCGTCTGTGATAACAAATCACAAACCGTCACCGACTTGCCAGCGCCGCTCATACCGAGCAGCACCGCGTGCTGCGGCGACAAATTATCTTTGGAGCCGGAGAAGGTTTCGACGCCGATCAAATTATGATTTGGTCCGTCATAGATGGCCTCGGCAGTTTGCAGATGGCCGGTGAACGTGCTGGTTACCGGCATCATGTCGGCAAGGTAACGATGTTCAGCATAGAGCTTGCGATGTTCGTAACGGCCCCACGTCCAGCCGGGCCAGGTCTGGTAGAACAGATTTTTAGAAGTGCTCGGCAGGTTGGATTCAAAATACTGCGCCGAGTTCATCGAGTTGATCGCATTCTTGATCGCGCTGCATTTCAGGTTCAGACCGTCCTTGGACTTGTCCCAGACGCGGATGACAAACAAGGTATTGAACGGAATCGTTTGTCCCTGCATCAAGGCCGAAATCTTTTTCTGTTTTTTTTCCATCACCGTGACCAGCGAGATTTTCTTTTCGCTGGCGTAATCACCCGCGATGCGGTCGTGCTCTTTTTCTTCCTTATGGATTTCCTTCGTGATGGGCAGTGGATCAATATTGAGCGTGATCGTGTAGTCGAGCAGCCGCAGGTTGGTTAGCCGTTGAATGATTCCCGGATAGGTCGTGCGCGGCCAGCGAGTAAGCGTGATGACGGAATGATAATGGCCATCCATGAAGAACCCGAAATCACTCTGGCCATTGCCCTCGCTGTGCCAGCAATTTTCCTGAATCGAAAGTTCCGGAGAAAAATCAGCCGCCGCATCGTAGTCGAATCGGTCGGCTAATGATGGATTGAGGAACTGCTGATAATGTTTGAAATGATCCAGATCGGTCATCGGCAAGATGCGGGCGCCAGAACCGGCGAAAACTTCGAGGAGCGATTGATGCACCTGTTCAAAGTCAGTAACCATCTGGCCCAGCAAGACTTCATAATGCTTATGTAGCTTCGGGTCGGAAGTGAACGTTGGCGTCGTGCCTTCCAGTGCTCGCGACACATAGAAGACCACGCGTTGCCGCCGGAGTTTGCGTTCGGTCATGGCCTGCCAGTAGCGCGTGAACCGTTCATTGCGCGACCGCTTGGTCCAGACATTGTCAAACCGTTCGGTTTCCGCTTGGTAACGGAGCAGTTCAGTTTTGTAATCTGAATCGGAATAATACTGGATCTGCAACCGCTGATTATCGTGGAGCGATGCCAGACAATGGCTCAATTGATCTTGAAAACCATTCAAGTCGGCGATGGGGCTGTTGGCCAAGTCCGGGGCTTCAAAGATGAAACCCTTGGCGACGTAGCCGCCGCGGCGCAACGAATTGAACAATATCAAATCGCGGACAAAGAAACCGTTAGGTGAACGTTCGAACATAAATCAAATACGATGTGAACTGTGTTGGGATTGGCGACGTTGCATGTCTTCGAGCACTTGCTGAACGCGTGTGAGATCGGCCACGAGTTGCGGCACGGTGCGGATGGCTTTGCTCTCGTTGATGGCGATGTAGGCTTCGGCGAGATGCACGCGCGCCCGTTCGAGATGATCGCGGGCGGTTTCGCCAAAACCGCGCGTATGCAAGGCGGCACGCAAAGCGGTTTCGGCGGCGGTGAGCTGACCGAGCAATGCCTGCCGCTGCACTTCAATAGCTTGGAGGTCGGAGTTCATACCGGGCAGCGGAAGAAATTTTCGCGAACTTGGATTTCGTTCACCCACGGTTCATCCAAGACCAGATTGCCGAGGAGTTTTTCGGCTTGGACCAGTATCAGGCGTCCGTTGAGCAGCGCATCCACGACGGGTTGCAACCGCCAGCCGGTGATGATGATTTCCACACCCGAGAAATAAAGTTTCAGAATTTCGGGCGGGAGAGTTTTACGTTTTTTCTGTTCCGGGTTCTCAACCAGGGAGCTGGCCAGAAATATTTTCCGGGAGAATAACCAGACTTGGTCATGGTCAATAAACTGGATAGTGGGATTTAGCGGCGGCAGAATTTCGACGCAACCCTGAAATACCGGTTTTTCGAGTTTTGATGGGGTTGATGATTTTTCAAGTTTTGGCGGGTTCATATAAAGGATTATTAAGGTGGTTGCTGATTTGGGGAGCGAAGCCGCGACCGGTCACGAGGTATTCAAAGAGGTCGCGGTCGTAACCGGGTGGTTTGCCTTGGCGCAACGCGAAGATATAGACCAGACAAACCAACACCGGCACGAGAGCGACCAGGAAGGACACGGTGAGCGATTTATCAAGGACGACGAGCAACACAAAGAACACGATGAGGCTGGCGCCGATGCCGCCGATGAGCCACCAGAAGAGACTACCGTCCAAACCCCAGGTGCGGCCTTTGGAATCGGACGCCGCATTGGTGTCGGTCAGGCGAAGCTCATTTTTGGTGGGGCTCATAAGAGGAAATATTTTGCGGGTTTGAATTTTGTCCCGGCCGCAGGCCATTGCGCCGCGGGCCGTGCCCGCTAGAAGTTGCCGACGCCAACGGCGCTGTTGGAATCGAGGCCGAAGATTTTGTAGAAGGCATAGACCACAGCGGGGGCGGCGGCGATGATGAGACCGCCGATGATGGACATCTTCCCTTGGTCCACGTCACCACGACGGATAGCGAAGCCGCCGTAGATCACGGACGAGATGCCGAGGACGAACCCGAACATCATGATCACGGCGAGGCTGTTGCTGATGCCGGTCTTGAGGTCGGTGGAACTAAAGGTCGTGCTTTGGGCAAACGCCGGCACGGTGTTGAGCGCGAACAAAACCGCGACGACGCGGAGCGCGCGGATGGACGAACGGGGGACGTTGATTTTTTTCATGTCAGTTTTTATGTTTCGTTTTTGTTTCAACGGACCAACCGTTGAATCATGCGAACCACTCTAGCAGGGAAGCCATCAGGGAATGTGAGTGCCACTCACAAAATGCAAAAGCGTTTGTGGTAAATAAAAGGCCCATGAATACTACCTCAAATCCACATCTCACCTCCCAACTACAACAACTTGATGTCATCCTCGCGCGGGAAATTCGCGGGCAGTCCCAGGTTTTGACCCGCCTCGGTGCCACGGTCAAGCGCGGTGAACTGGGTCTCACCAAACCCGGCCGGCCACGCGGCAGTTTTCTGCTGCTCGGCCCGACGGGCGTGGGCAAAACCGAATCCGTGGTTGTGACGACGAACCACATTTTTGGTCCGGGAAAATTATTCCGGCTCGATATGTCGGAATTTCAAACGCAGGAATCGCTGGGATTATTGCTGGGAGCGAAGCTGGGTGAGACGGGCTATCTGGGGGGAATGCGCGAGCGCGCGGCGGAAGGTTCGCTGCTGCTGGATGAAATCGAAAAAGCACATCCGCGCGTGCTGGATATTTTATTGCAACTGCTGGATGCCGCCCGCATCACGATTGCCACGGGACAGACCTTGGATTTCAGCGGCTATTATATTTGGCTCACTTCCAATCTCGGTTCAGCGGAACTGCTGGGATTGCAACATTCCAACGAAGCGACTCTGGAACGTCATGTCTTGTCCCGCGCCCAACAAGCTCTCCGCCCGGAACTATTCGCGCGCATCACCGAGAAGCTCGTGTTCCAGCGTCTAAGCTATGAGCATCAGTTGGAAATTGCCGAGAAATTTTTAATGCGAGAAATGGAATTTCTAACTACACAGGCACACAATCTTACACTGGATAAATCAGTATTGCCATTTTTGGTGCGAAAAGGTTTTCATCCAAAACTCGGTGCGCGGCCCATGCGTGACGCGGTGGAAAAATTGGTGGGCGACGCGCTGACGGAATGTTTTTTGGCTGGAAAAACAGACAACCGAGCAGCCATTGGGACGTTGAGTGTGGACACCCAGCGTGACTGCCTCATCGTCATTTGATTCAACTCATCGAAACGTAAAGGTGCTGTTCTCCCCAATCACGACTCGGGGCAAACGACCCTGTGTCGGCTTTTTTCAATTGTGCGCAGACCGCGCGAATGGCTTTGCGCTGGGCGGGACTTCTTGGCAGTTGCACCACCAGGTTGTCCGCAAACTCATCACCGCGTTTATTACAATAGATGTCCGGTGCCGTCACCTTGACCGCGCCCGCCTGATACAATTCATCCACGAATTTCAGTGCCGCCGGCGAATTTTTGAAGCGGCCGAGCAGCCGCTTTTTTTTGTCCGCCGCCGTCAGCCATGAGCGACATTCCCGGCCATTTTTTTTCGCCAACCACCAGGCCAAAAACAGTCGAAAAGTGCGTTGCTCCTCGGCCTTACGGGTCAGTTTTGGTTTTACCATCCGGCCAACCAGTTTGGGTAGGCGCGGATCTTCGTCCGCCGCCTGGCGATATTCGGCGGGCGTGACTCTATGATTGAATAGCAGCACTTCATCAGTGCTCAACGTTCCATCGCGCAACCATCGCCGGCTGCGTCCACAAAAATCTCCTGCCACCAAGCTGTATTCCACGTTCAGCCGGCCATTCTCGTAATAGGACCGGCGCAGTCCTGTGCCGTTTTCCATCCGGCAGGTTTCGAGCAATTTGCCGTCCTCATTCCATTGGCGGCAAATGCCGTGCAGCAAGCCGTGCTGGTAAAAATCTTCCCGCGCCAGTTGGCCGTTGCGATACCAATCGCGCTGCCGGCCATGCAGCTTGCCGCCACGTTGCCACTGCTCCATCGCCAGAATCCCCGGGCGATAATAAACGCGGATCACTTTGGCTTTGGGTTTGGCACTCATTGGGTTTGGGGATCTGCATTAAGGTCGCATCAATTGGCAATGTGGCTAAATTAATTTTCTCCGCAAGTGTTTTGCGCGAGGAAATTTTTCCGAAAATATCGTGTCCGCAACTCGCTCGCGCCTCGCGCTCGCGTCTCGTGCCGCCGGGACCATTTTATCGCAGGACGACCCTTTACCAAAGACGCATTTATGTGCGGTTACAAATGCTGAACGGCCATCAGCCATAATAATTTAATCCGGCCAACAAACCCGGGTTCGACGCATTTGTTACCCCAGCATAACAAATAAAACGTGCTTTGCCATTAGCGTCAAGTCCGAGTTTCGGACATGCCGCGTGTAAAATATCCAGCGAATGAAGTTGGCCTCCAAATCCGCAAGGAACGGGAGCGGCTGGGCTATACCCAGGAGGAGTTCGCCACGCGGTGCCAACTGGCCCGGCTGGACATCAGCCGTTCCACGCTGGCGCAAATCGAACTCCGCATGCGATTTGTCACCGCCGAGGAATTGGGCATTCTGGCGGCCTTGCTCGGCGTGACCATGGAATCACTTTTTCCAGCGGCATGGCAGAAACGGTTTCGCGGTAAAAAATTAAAACCCAAAACGACAAAATCTCGCTGAGATCCCACTGAGGCTTGGATTCAACCAAGGAGAATTTTCCCCGTCGCGCGAGACAGGCGGATTTGCGATTCCCCTTTCAGACTACGCCTCGAAAATCCACCTGACTCGTGCTCCCCCGCCCGTGCTCCCCGGTCAGTTCAGTTCGCCTCCGCTGCGCTGCGGCTTCTGAACTTTCCGGCGAGCCATCATGCGTAATCCATCAGCTTGCATGTTTGAGTTTTGTTTTTGCTACACCAGTTGATTCGCATTAAATTCGCTTTCGGTGGCTCAGCCCAATGCTAATTTTTTTACGTGGCACTTATTGGCGATTATGACGGAAACGCAGAACCAGTCGAAAAAACTCCGCGCCCCAAAGCAGGGGTTGATGCAAGATTTGCTGACGAGCCGCCGGGCGGGTTGGTTAATTTCACCAGATAAATCAATTTCACGTCGCGCTGAAAGTGGCATATTCACTGAAATTTAACTTGCCGGATTTCATTGTCTGGTGCATTTTCACCCGCAGATGAAAACGGCCAAATCCATCACCGAACGTGACCTCGAACCGCAGTTCGCGGCGTGTTTGCGCGGACTGGTGGCGCGCGTGCCCTTCCTGAAACTGGCCTCGTTGCGCAAGGATGTGCCCGTGGCTGCCGGTGTGTCCGGCCGGGCCGACCGGCTGGCGCAAGTGCGGGCGGGTGGTCGCAAGTGGACTTGGGTGGTGGAGGAAAAACGGCTTGGCCAGCCGCGCGAGGTGCGGACGGCGCTGTTGCAATTGGAGCGGTCGCTCCGGCATCTGCCAGCGAGAACGTCCGGCTACGGCGTGGTGCTCGCGCCGTTCATCTCCGAGGAATCAGCCAAGCTTTGCACGGAAGCGGGCATCGGCTACGCCGATCTCGCGGGCAATGCGCGGCTGTGCTTCGGCGAGGTTTTTATCGAGACGCGCGTGCCGGGCAATCCCCGGCATGAAAAACGGGCGGCGCGGTCGCTCTTTGCGCCCCGCGCGGCGCGAGTGCTGCGGGTGCTGCTGCAAGGGCCGTTGCGGGCATGGAAGGTCACAGAACTGGCGGCGGCGGCGAAGGTGAGTCTGGGCTGGGTAAGCGCGGTGCGGCAGCAGTTGCTGGCGCGCGAATGGGCGGCGGAAGCGCCGGGCGGATTGCGCGTGACCAAACCGGAAGCGGTGCTGGATGCGTGGGTCAAGGCGGACGACTGGCACAAGCGGACACGGACACAAGAGTATTCAGTGCTGAATGCCGATCCGGTAAATCTCGCGGCGCAACTGCGGGATTTGTTGGGAGCAGAGCCGCTGGTTTTCACGCAATGGCTGGCGGGCTGGCTGCGGCATCCCTACACCACGCCAGCGGTGGTGACGGCGTATGTAAAACATTTTCCCGATGATGCCTGGTTGCGCGAAAAACTGCTGGCGCGGCGCGTGCCGTCGGGCGGCGGTTTGCGATTGGTGCGGCCCACGGACGAAGGCGTGTGGAATCCGACGCAGACGGTGCAGGGCTTTCAATTGGTGTCGGACGTGCAAATCGTTCTCGATCTGGCGCGAGCAGGATTGCGCGCCGATGAGCAGGCGGAAGAACTGCGGCGGGCAACGGATTTCGCGGGAGGCTGGGCATGAGCAAGTTTGCCACGTTTGACACTTACCCGGCGGAAAGTTTGCCCACCGCCGAGGCGGCGCTGCTGACGGTGTGGCGGACGTTGGAACGCTATCAGCCGGACTTGGTGCTGGTCGGCGGGCTGGCGGTGCATTACCTCACGCGGCGCAATGTGCCGGGTTTGCCGGGTGCGGTGACGATGGATGTGGATTTTGGCATCACGCTCGGCGCTTCCGGCGGGCAATATGGCACTATCCAGTCGGACTTGAGCGGACTCGGTTTCAAGACGGAGAACCGACGGCTCGTCCGCCCGTGCGGGGCATTGAATCTCTACGTTGATTTTCTGACTGAAGACCCGCCGGCGACCACCGGCTCGCGCACGGTGGATGACGTCGTGGCGAGCGTGATTCCGGGGCTGAACCGGGCACTGGCCTGCCGTCGGCTGATCACGGTGACTGGCCGCGACCTGTATGGCGCGCAGCAAAATTGTGTGATTCCCGTTGCGGACATCGGCCCGCTGCTGGTGCTGAAATTGAATGCCTTCGGTGGGCCAACAGGGCGACGTCTGCCCAAGGATGCCTACGACATTCTGCTCGCGGTCACGGGTTTTTTGGACGGGGCGGACGCGGCGGTGCAGGGTTTTCGGAGGGAAGCCGAGGCGGGCAATACGGGTTATGCAACGGCCATCACCGCTTTGAAAAATGATTTTATGTCGCCGGAGCAGGACGGGCCACGGCGGGCCGCCGAGTTTTACCCGGGCGCGGCCAATGATCGTGAAAGGCTAAAACAAACCGTGGCGACCGTGGGCCGGTTTCTGCTCGGAGAATAAGGCGATGTCCGATACTTCCATGTCGAAAAGCCGTTCCTCGACCAACTCGCCACGCTGGATTGGACGATGATTGACCAAGCGCATGGCTTACCGACCGCCAGCAGCGGCTAATCGTCACATCTTGCACCACTGTTCAAATGGGCCAGACATATCGTAGCGTAAGGCCACTAAAACGGACGATCCCGCGATCACTAAGGCGGAGGATTTATTGCCTCCGCCTCTTTTATTTACCACTGCACTTATCGCCATCATGGGCCACGCGATACGGCTCCAACATGGTCCACATATCACCTCCGCATTTAGGACATCGGTCAGGTTGGGATGTTTCAAATTCTTCCACCGCCAGCAATTCAGCCGGTGTAATGGTCTTGTAAATCATTTTACTCAAGAGTTCCGTGTAGCGGTCGTAGGCCATCATCAACCAGATATTATGCGGGCGCCTTAAACAGGCGAGAAAAGTTTTTCCACTTTGTTAAGCTCACAACTCGATTGGGAAAATGGAATGTTGTTTGGGTGTTTGTCCTGGCGCGTTTTCTCTGACCGCCTTTTCCCGTCCGATACTGTTGGCTGCTCGCTGCTCCGACAGATTTTTCAGAAGTAGTGTTTCGCGCTTCGCGCGGCGGATAAATTTCGCCATCAGGAAACGCGCCAACGTCGCCCCGCCGCCCGCCCGCCCTTGTCACGTTTCCTGCCCGCAAAATTTCCCCGTCGTTAGTTCAAAATCCGCCTCCGCGTTGGTGAAGCGAGCAGCCAACAGCATACGGAACGGACAGCGGTTTCAAAAAAAAGCTTATGAAAACACAAAATTTATTGGAAGCGTCAGCTCCAGCTCCAGTCCGGCCATCGTCGGTTTCAAAAACAGTGGCGGAAAAGCTGTCGAAACTCGGTGAGTTTCGCGTGTTGACCCTGCGGGAGACGCCGGCTTACGGCAAGGCCGAGAATCCTGACCACTCCGCCGATTACTGGCGTAAGAACATCGAGTCTGACCCACGCCACAATCCCGATGTGGAAACTTTGGTTTGTCTGGTTTTGAATACTCGCCGCGACATTCTAGGTCACTTCATTGTCGCCACGGGTTTGCTCGATACCATTCTTTGTCACAGCCGCGAAGTTTTTCGGCCCGCCATTGTCGCTAACGCTTCGGCCATTGTGCTCGCGCACAACCATCCCAGCGGTGACCCGACGCCCAGCGAGGCCGACATCAAAGTCACCCGCGATTTAATCCGTGCCGGACAGCTTCTGAAAATCGAACTACTCGATCACATCATTATCGGCCGTGCGACGGCTGAGCGTCCCGGCCACCAATCTCTTCGCGCGCTGGGCTTCTTTTATTCCTGATTGGCTTCCGGCCAGCCGGGTTAATTCAACCCGGCTGGCTTTTTTATCACTGACCGACCGTCGGTTTTCCGGCGGGCGGCACTTCCTTCACTTCCAATTCATAAATCACTGGAGCGCCCTCCGCCAATCCCAGCTCATAATTTCTGGAAACCTTGGTGATATACGCCAGTTCCTTTTTCTGCATCGCGATCTGCACCCGCCCCAGGTTGGCTCCCGTCAGCACAATGTCGTGCATCGAAAACAACAGCCGCAGGCGATGTTCCTGCTTGGTGATCCGCAATTCTGCCAGCACGAATTGATCGTAGGGCAGCACCAGAATTTGTTCCGACGACAGGGCAATGCGCAGCCCCGCGGACTGCGAATCAGTCGACCAGCATTCGGTTGGATTTAAGCTCATGTTTTTGATTCTGTTTTAATGTTTGTTTTTTCAACCGGCAAAATGTGTCCGCCACCTGCGCGCCAAAACGCAGAAGATAGCCGTGCATTTTATCCCAGAGCATCACCCCCGGTTGCCGGTGAAAGGTATTCCCAAATTCAAAGGCCAGCGGGCGATGGCCTGAACGCACGACATTCTCCCGGAGTTGCTCCGCGTCCGGCGTGAAGATATGAACGCCGCGCCGGCCCCGCGAGATCGTCACATACCATTGCTGCGCATTCGTCGCTGCCTTGATCGTAGAATCCGAAAATAATACATGATCCACCGTTTTGCCCTGTGACCCATACGAAGTCACTGCGTAGCCGGGTAAAAACTCCCGATAGCTGTGATCCAACACCCGACCGTCCGTCAGCTCGATGTCACCGCCGTGCCGGACGGCTTTGATCGTGACCAGTTCACCATTGGTGACGCGACCGCCATTGGTCAATGTTCGATTTGCTTTCAAATGCAGCCGGTCATTTTGCGACACTAAAATCTCCCGTGCCCGGCAGACGGTAATTTTATCAAGTGACCTAATCGGCAAGGTGATGAATTTTCCCGCCACCTCGACCAGCACGCCTGAACCGACGATGCCGCCGAACTTTCCTTTGGTTCCCGGTTCGGCGTCGCGCACCGGCTGGTTGAAGACAATCAGCGCCTCCGGTGGGTAAAAACGTTCATCGCGCTTTTGCGCCGCCGTCAAATCCAGATGCTCCAAGGTTTTAATGTTCGTGTCTTCTGCGCCAAGCAGGCCTTTGGCTTTGAGTGCTTCGCGCACCTGCGCATTCACGCGTTGCACTTCTGACCACGTCTGCGAAACCACGACCACGGATTTGGTTTGCTCGATGAGTTGGAGATATTTT
>TBL_comb47_HYPODRAFT_10005607_pt1 | contig 13928 bp, 6 predicted proteins | sample TroBogypolimnion_40_FD_10682 | JGI IMG/M metagenome (IMG submission 10682)
AGGGTGCAACAACCCAGATCCAGGGGAAAAATTTCGCCTTTGTCGTCCGTAAGGATAATGTGGTCAACCGCATCCCTATCCTGCTTGGCCGCGGAACAGGAAGTAATTATATTGTGAACCGCGGGTTGAAGATTGGTGACCGTATCATGCTAGAAGGATTCCAGAAATTCCAGGAAGGAATGAAAATCTCTCCCGTGATGGTTCCCGATACACTCACAGTCCCACTCGCATCAATTTCCGGAAATTAATATTTCTTATCATACCTTGACTTTCGACTTTCAACTTTTGACTTTCAGACTTTAACTTTAATTATCAAAATATGCTCCAATCCTTTATAACCCGCCCCATCCTCTCTTCGGTTATTGCGATCATGATCACCATGGTCGGGATTCTGAGTCTGATGACCCTCCCGATCTCACAGTACCCGGATGTGGTGCCACCAACGATCCAGGTCACCGCGTATTACCCGGGGGCAAATGCCGAGGATGTGCAGAAAACCGTTGCCATTCCATTGGAAGAGCAGATCAACGGGGTCGACAACATGACTTACATGACTTCGCAATGCGCAAACGATGGCTCCTGCAACATCACGGTGTATTTCGAAGTAGGGACAAACCCGGATATGGCTACGGTCAATGTCCAGAACCGTACGCAGCGTGCGACCAATGTGTTGCCGCCGGAGGTCATCCAGGGCGGAGTGACTGTTATGAAAAAGTCGCCGAGCATCCTGTTACTCTATGCCCTCGTTTCAAATGATACTGCCTATGATACCAAGTTCCTTTCAAATTACCTGAACATTAATGTCGTCAATGTCTTGAAACGAATCAATGGCGTTGGCGACGTGAACCTTTTCGGCGGTGATGATTACGCGATGCGCATCTGGCTCAATCCGGCACGGATGGCTGGTCTCGCAGTATCCGTTCAGGATGTGCAGGGAGCCATCAAAGACCAGAATGTCCAGGCTGCTGCCGGAATGATCGGTAAATCACCTGCCGCTCCCGGACAGGAAATGTCCATCATGCTGAGGGTCCAGGGACGACTTGCGAGTGAAGAAGAATTCGGCAACATCATTGTCAAAGCCCAACCGGACGGTTCATTGGTAAGAATGAAAGACATCGCCCGGATAGAACTCGGGTTAAAGACTTACGATGCCAACGGCCGGTTCAATGGGAAGACCGCACCGGTCATCGCGGTCTATCAATCCCCGGGATCAAATGCAGTCGCAGTCCGGAAATTGTGCGATGCCACAATGGATGAACTGGCCAAGGAGTTTCCACTTGGAATCACATACCAAAAAGGGCTTGATACCGTGGAATTCGTTACTGCTTCCATCGAGGAAGTATTAAAAACACTGCTGGAAGCTTTTATCCTGGTTTTCATCGTCGTTTTCATCTTCTTACAGGATTGGCGGGCAACCCTGATTCCGGCCATTACAGTTCCGGTCTCACTCATTGGTGCACTTGCCGCCTTCACTTTCCTTGGATTCTCCATCAATATGCTGACACTTTTCGCATTGGTTCTGGCAATCGGGATTGTCGTCGATGATGCAATCGTCGTCCTTGAAGCAGTCCAGGAGAAAATCGATTCCGAAGGACTTACGCCGCTCGAAGCCACGAAACATACGATGGGAGAAATTACCGGCGCCATCCTCACCATTACCATGGTGCTCTGTGCCGTGTTCATCCCGGTATCCTTCCTCGGCGGAACAACCGGTGTAATGTACAAACAATTCGCCCTCACCCTGATCTCATCCATCCTTATCTCCGCATTGCTTGCACTCACACTCACACCTCCGCTCTGCGTGATCCTGCTTAAAAAGAAAAAAGAGAAAAAAGGATTGCTGGGGAAATTCTTCCGCTCATTCGACAAGGGATTCTCGAAAACCACCAACGGGTATATACGCATCGTTGAGAACTTCACACATCACTTGTCGCGTCCGGTCATGTTCCTTGGAATCATCATCGTGCTGGTTGTTTTTATCATGAAATTCCTGCCTTCAGGATTTCTCCCCGCCGAAGATCAGGGTTACTTTTTCATCAATATAAACACTCCAAAAGCATATTCACTGCAGAAAACAGATGCCGTCTCACGCCAGGTTGAAGCATTGCTTGAGAAACTGCCCGGTGTTGAATCCTACACCATGATCCCGGGTTATTCCATCCTTGATAATTCCGTAAGCACAACGAATGGCATGTGCTTCGTCAAACTGAAGTCATGGAAAGAACGAGCATCTGCCGACCTTCATGTGGAAATGCTCATCAACCGGCTACAGGCGGAGATGAATAAAATCCCGGGCGGGATTTGCATGGCTTTCAATGCCCCGGCGATCTCCGGGTTGGGAAAGACCGGGGGACTGGAACTCCAGCTTGAGGATAAATCAGGTGCCGGACTGGATAAGATGTCAAAAGTAGTACTTGGATTCTACCAGGCCATCAGCAAGCGAAAAGAACTTTCAAACACCTTCTCGCCGTTCCGGAACGATATCCCGCAATACAAGCTGACCGTTGATAAAGAGAAAGCAAAAACCATGGATGTCCCGGTTAACAGCATTTACTCCACGCTGCAGTCCTTGTTCGGCAGCTACTATGTGAATGACTTTAACAAATTCGGTAAATCATACCGTGTGATCATCCAGGCAGATGCCAAATACAGGGCAAACAAAGAAGATATCAACAAGGTTTATGTCCGGAGCAACGCCGGGAAAATGGTACCTCTTGGAACACTTGTGCAAATCACATCCACACAAGGCCCGGATGTTGTTAAGCGTTTTAATCTTTACAGTTCCGCCGACTTCACCATCGGTATTCCTCCGGGCTCTTCAACCGGACTCGGAATCGAGGTCGTGAAACGGATTGCTGCCAAGACCCTGCCCTATGGTTTCGGATATGAATACTCAGGGATGACACGTGAAGAGATCATCTCCGGCGGTCAGGCACCTTACATTTTTACACTTTGTTTCATCTTTGTCTATTTCCTGCTTGCAGCCAAATATGAAAGCTGGCTTCTGCCAATACCGGTTCTGCTGGCCATCCCGTTCGGTGTATTTGGTGCCTTCGGACTCCAATGGGCCCGCGGACTTCAGAACAACATCTATGCCCAGATCGGGTTGGTCATGCTCATCGGGCTGGTTGCTAAAAATGCCATCCTTATTGTGGAGTTCGCAAAGCAAAAACATGATGCCGGGAAACCGCTCTTTGATGCTGCTGTTGAAGGAGCAAAACTCAGGTTCCGGCCAATCCTTATGACTTCATTTGCTTTCATTCTCGGTGTTGTACCCCTCATGACAGCTGCAGGCGCAGGCGCAGCAAGCCGTCATGCACTCGGCACTTCTGTGTTCGGAGGGATGCTGATGGCTACCATCTGCGGTGTTATGATTGTTCCTTCTCTTTATGTAGCCTTCCAGACGATCGAAAACAAGTTTAAGAAAAAATCAGAATAGAACCTACTAAATCCACATACATCATGGTTTTCCGAAACTATAAAATCGCAGTCTTGTTTTTCGTTTTTGCAGGTTTCATTGCCCTTTCAGGATGCAAGGTCGGTCCTAACTATCATCGTCCTGTCGCGAAAACCGACAGCCTGTTTCGCTTTGCCGACAGTAAGGATACCAATAGCCTCGCCAACATCGAATGGGTGAAACTGTTTAAAGACACTGTTCTTCAGCGATTGATCAGAACAGGATTACAGAATAACTGGGATATCCGGATCGCCTTCGCCCGCGTTGAACAGGCCAGGGCCAGCTTTAAGATAGCCCGCGGACAACAATGGCCGCAGGTTAGCGCCACAGGCGAAGGAGGCTGGTACAAGCAACCGGTTACCGGAGGCAAAACCTATGAATACAGCGCTTCGCAAGCTTATGGTGGGCTGAGTTGGGAGATCGACCTGTGGGGAAAACTCCGCCGGTCCAAAGAAGCAGCAAGAGCCAACCTTTTTGCAGAAGTTGCATACCAGCAATCTGTGAGGTTATCACTCATCAATACCATCGTGTCAACCTATTTCGACCTGCTTGAATATGATAATGAACTCAGGATATCCAACGAGAACATTCATATTCTCGAAACCTCGCTCGAGCTTGTAAGAGCAAAGATGATCGCGGGTACGGCTTCTGGCCTCACCGTGGCACAGGCCGATGCAGAACTGGCCCAGGCAAAGACCCAGGTCCCTAAACTCCTCATGCTGATCGGGGAAAAAGAAAATTACCTCAGCACACTCATTGGCGAAAATCCTCATGCAATTCAAAGAGGTCGCGGCATGCTGGATCAGATCAACATCCCCGACATTAAAACACCCGGAATCCCTTCACAACTGATCCTTCGTCGTCCGGATATCATCATGGCAGAGCAATCACTCGTGGCGGCAAATGCAAACATCGGCGTTGCCCGTGCAATGATGCTTCCTTCATTAAATCTGACCGGTGCACTGGGCGCCGCTTTTAACCCGGCCAGCATGGTGTACAGCGCTGTCGGAAGCCTTGTGGCACCAATCTTTGGAGGCGGTCAGCTGCGTGGCAATGTAAAAAAGGCGCAAGCTATGAAACAGGAAATGCTCATTTCGTACTCAAAAACGATCAACAATTCCTTTATGGAAGTTTCCAATGCGCTGATTGATGTATCCAAACTTCATGATATCGTCCAGAGTCAACAGGCTACTGTGAGTGCAGCCCAGACGGCTTTCGACCTTTCAAACCAGCTGTACAATGCAGGATATGCAAGTTATCTCGATGTGATCAATGCCCAGGGACTTCTCTTTTCTTCAGAGATTGCACTCTCCATGGCGCAAAGTGATGAACTCACAGCGCTCATTACATTGTACAGTTCCCTTGGCGGTGGCTGGAAATAGAATGATGAAAAAGATCAAAGAAACTGGATGGGGAAAATTAGTGACAGGATACCCATGGTTTGCCGGAGAAAATAAATATCCCATCCAGGCATATTCTGAATTCATGCCTCCATTGAAAACAGGCATTTCTCCTATCAATGGCTCCATCTATCCCTGGGTTTTTTCCGAATCAGATATGTTCGGCTGGCGGGTCCTGGAGGTTGAAGAAGAATACCAGCTTCGGCCCGGTATGGAAATGATTGCCGGACAGATCTTCCGGGATATTATTATGCTGGGAAATGGAACACTTCCGGTACGACTCACAGGCCATGATCAGAAGAATATTAACGACAATATCTTCTGGTCCGAGGAACTTGCTTCAGCAGTGGGTTCCTTGAAACACGAGAGGTATGTGACCTTCCTGCCATTTTCATTGTCAAAGACAAAAGATGATAAAGGCAGGATCCGGTGGACACTCTTTGGTGCCAGCGAACAAGGCCCGGAGAAAGCTTTCTGGAAATCCTTCTATACATCCCCTGACACTGAACTTCCGGAAACAGGTTTCCTGTCAGTGATGCAACAGGTCTTCCGCGAGGCTTATGCCATTCCCATTGAAAGTACGGAACATCTTAAAAGCATGGGTTTCCGCATTCTCCCTTCCGGGGGAACATTTCCTCTTGCCTACTGGCATGTCGGGGAACTGCCTTCATGGACAATGAAATACCAGGTAAAACCCGGGGACAATTTTGAAGATGTAAACTATCTCCTGTCGTTCTGTCCGTTCAGCAAACTACCAGCAGTTGTGAGACAGAAATATTTATCCGGCAAACTTTCACTTTTTCCTTTTCCCGGGAGTATGATCCCGTGGGGCGCTCCGGCATATATCAGGTTGCAGCAAACATTGTACAACGCCATCCAGATTCCCTTGCTCCGGCTGGTCAGAAGGCATGAAGAATCCACCGGAATCAGGGTCCCGCAATCCGGCTGGTTGCATGAACCCGGCGTTGCCGGTAAACAAGCTGAGATCCTGGAAGAATTCATTGTAAAAAACTATATCCGGACCAGCAGGTGGGACCGCTTCAACAGGCATGAAAACTCGCTGCTGAAAAGTACGGAAATCGATCCGGTCATCAAAACCCTCTTCAGCACGCAGCTCGAAGCCCTCGATCTCTACAATAAGCCAATGGCAAGGAATTGCCAGATCTTTTCCGAACACTTCGACCTCGTGCTTGATGGGCAAAAAGCAACGATTAATGACATTGAAAAAGCAGCAGCCACTATTCTAAAGGGAGGACTCTTCCGCTACCGTTTCTACTTCCCTGCCATGCAGGTTGGGCTTTATGAGATATTCTGGCACCGGCCCTTTGTGGCTTGTCTCTCAGAAAAAACCGACCAGCCCTGGATCTCTGCAGATATGCTGACCGGATATATGACTGCCTATGAAACAGAAAATCCTGATCCGTCAAATGCGATCGAACTCTGGCCAGGCTTTCGCCGCAATGAACTGCACCTGGCTGCATTGAATAACTTTGAAAGAAATCACGACCATTATACGCACCAGACTTCCCTCAACATCATTTCCCTGCTGGATTCCTGGGAACTTTTTGACAAACAAAAACTCGACAGGAGCTTTGCCCGGAACCTGGTAAGAACCCGCGAAAATGATACGCTGGATGATTGGATTGCATCTTTTCCCGGCCGCTCCGTTGATCCTGAAAAAGGTCAGCAGTTGCGTTTGGCCATCGAAAACATCCTTAAACCTGNAAACACACAATCCGGCTCCGAGGAGTTCCTGACATTTAATGAAACTGCAAACCGCAGGTATGAAGAATCATACTGGAAACAGATATGCTACCTGGCACACGGATCCTTCATCAATAAAGATAACGCAGATGTGGTCACCGATCCCCCTACTCTGGATAAAGTAAAACATCACACCAGGGATCTTCACAGGTTGGGAGATTACCTGATGGAAAACCACAATCAGTCCATCCTGGAACTTGGGATGGAAAACACCGCCGAAGTCGGAGAACTGCCTTTCAAATGGGAAACGGATTTTAATTTTACTGAATTCGGCGGCTGGAATGCAAACAGGGACGGCTCAGAATACGAACGCAACATCCTGGTCATCATTCCCGGAAAAAACCGGAAACAAGCGGTTGTTATGGCAGATCATTATGATACCGCCTACATGGCAGATGTATTCGACACTTCCTCAGGCGGATCCGGAGCACGGCTCTCTGCAGCCGGTGCCGATGACAATTATTCCGCAACCTCCACCCTCCTGCTTGCTGCACCTGTCTTTCTGAAGATGTCGAAGGAAGGCAGGCTGAAAAAAGATATCTGGCTGCTTCACCTGACCGGTGAGGAGTTTCCTTCTGATTGTATGGGCGCCCGGAACTTCTGCCAGAACCTGGTTCAGAAAACATTAAAAATGCGTAAACCCGGCGATGCATGGAAAGATCTCTCGGACGTAGAGATCTCCGGCGTCCTGGTCATGGATATGATCGCTCATAACAGGGACAATGGCAGGAATATTTTCCAGATCTCCCCGGGAAGAACCGGTGAATCCCTGCAGCTCGCTTTCCAGGCCCATAAGGCAACTGAGGCCTGGAACTACCACGCAAAAGAACTGAACAAATTACCTGAACGGAAAGGATGTTCCCATGGAAGGAGGGTAAGTGACCGTGAATCAATTCCCGCGAAAGCATTGCACCTGATGCCAAAAGGAGAGATCAGGACCTGGGACGATCCCTACAGTTCACTGTATAACACGGATGGAATGATCTTCTCGGATACCGGGATACCGGTAATCCTCTTCATGGAAAACTACGACATTAATAGGACCGGTTACCACGATACACACGATACCATGGAGAATATTGACCTGGATTATGGTTCTGCCATCTCTGCAATTGCAATTGAGACCATCGCAAGGCTTGCCTGCAATGTCTGAGAACCCATCCAGGCAAACGTTTGCAACACAACAGGCGCGCGTTTGTAAAGCGTGCCGGCAAAAGACACGAATGGGCCGGATTTGCAACATTTGCTTTGAAACCATTTAAAAATTGGTTTATGAAACAAAAGATAGCCATTGCCACAATCAGCATCCTTCTCTTCCTTTCCGGTTCAGTTTCATCGCTCCATGCACAAAAACCGATCGACACGATTCCGGATGAAATTATAACTAAAATCCTGAACAGCGCAAAACACCTTACGCTGGGATTTTATCTTGATACTTATATAAATATGGAACTTGATAACAAGACGGACACATCAAATGTGGTTCCTTTTTCATCAAATTGTCCGATCAGGGACCAGATCAGGTTAAATGTGGCAGCCATCGAGGCGTATTACAGTGCGGAAAAAGTAAGAGGAAAACTGGCCCTTCAGTGGGGAGACGCCCCCAACCTGCTGGCCACTCCCGATGCCCAGTTCATAAAGACAATCCGGCAGGCAAACTTTGGTTTCCGGATCGTTAAAGACCTGTGGCTCGATTTTGGCTATATGTTCAACCCCATCGGCTATGAATCCTCGTGGGCAATCCTGAATAATATCAGCACCGTGACGATCGGCGGATATTTCTCCCCGGGGAGTGTGCTCGGCTGGAAACTCTCCTATAAATTTTCAGAGAAGTTCGACGGGGGATTGATGTTAGGAAATCCCTATTCCCTTGCCTATAAGCAGAACAACCACCTGGCAGGGATCGTCTTCCTGAATTACCGTCCGCTAAGCAACCTGACCCTGACATATAACAATTTCTTCGGGAACCAGGCACTAAGAAACGCCAAACGGAAAAATGACATGCTTTACAACGAATTCATCATCACCTGGCGACCCGTGAAAAGTTTAAATCTCGTCGGACAGATTGATTTTGCCTTCCAGACCAATTCACAGGGACCTGACAGTTCCAGGATGGCCGGCATGTCATCAGGATTCCTCCAGGCACGGTACAGTTTCCTGAAGTATTTTGCAGTGACCGGCCGGTATGAAATGTTTGATGATCCATTTGGTTTTCTGACGGGAACGTATACGTATGACGGCAAAACAACCGGGCTGGCTACCAGTGGATTTGCCTTCGGCTTCGAATACAAGCCTGTCAGGATCGGGTACATGCGTGTCGAATACAAATTCATCCAGGCCAACTCCGGGAATAACGTCTTCTACGGAAACTCCAGTGATTGCATGCAGGCCCTTGTATTTACCACGGGTGTCAGGTTTTGATCAACCCCCCGGATCCGATGTATGTAAATATGTCATTCCGATTGAACTGGTACACTATTTGAGAGAGCCCTGCAATTCCTGACATTTTCAGAATGATAAATATTCCTTCATCCATTAATAAGCGAGTCGTCATTATCGGGTGCGGATTTGCCGGATTAAAACTTGCCAGGAAACTGAAAAACTCCGGTCTGCAGATTGTGATCATCGACAGGTTCAACTATCACCAGTTTCAGCCCCTCTTTTACCAGGTAGCTACTGCAGGACTAGAACCCAGCTCAATCTCCTTTCCCCTGCGCAAGATTTTTCAGCATCACCCTGACTATTTCATCCGGCTCGCGGAAGTCCAACGGATTGAACCCGACAAACAACAACTATGGACAACTTCCGGCCTGCTTGGCTATGATTACCTGGTACTGGCTCAGGGTGCTGGAAATTCCTTCTTCGGAATGAAAAACCTGGAACACAGTTCAAAGCCTATGAAATCAGTGGCTGAAGCACTGAACCTTCGGAACAGCCTGCTCCGGAACTTTGAAAATGCACTTGCTTTCCATTCCGATGATGAAAGAGAGAAATTTCTGAATCTCGTTGTTGTTGGCGGTGGTGCCACAGGCCTTGAGGTCTCCGGAGCCCTCGCTGAAATGAGAAGGTACGTCCTGCCCAAGGATTTCCCCGAACTCGACCAGTCAAAAATAACCATTCACCTGGTTGAAGCATCTGCCAGGCTCATCCCGGCGTTATCCGAAAAATCCTCACTAAAAGCAAAGGAATTCCTTAACAGGCTTGGTGTAAAAGTACTTCTCAATACTGCGGTAAAAGACTATCACGATGATTTGCTTGAACTCTCGGATGGAACAACAATCCACTCGAATCTTGTACTCTGGACTGCCGGAGTGACCGGAAATATAATCCCTGGATTGAAATCAGGAAGCGTCGGCCCTGGAAACCGGATCTTTGTCGACCGCAATAACCGCGTGGAAGGATATGCCAGTATTTTTGCACTGGGAGATGTGGCCCTGATGAAAGAAGAGCGATTTCCTAACGGACATCCGCAGGTAGCTCCGGTTGCAATTCAACAGGCCACCCTGTTGGCTAAGAACCTGAAACGCCTTGAAACCGGGCAACCCATGGTCCCTTTCTCGTATGTGGATAAAGGAACGATGGCAACCGTGGGAAGAAACCTGGCCATTGTCGAACTTCCTTATGCGAGGTTCTACGGGACTTTTGCCTGGTTTGTCTGGATGTTTGTACACCTCATGTCAATTGTCGGAACCCGGAACAGGTTCATCATCTTCTTTAACTGGTTCTGGAATTATATCACATACGATCAATCCCTTCGACTGATCATCAACCCGGAAGAAAATAAAAAGGAACAGTAATACTTTCTCCAATGATGCATGATAAATAAACTAACGGACCATGGACCGAAGCGAAATTGAAAATAAATATAACAGGATTTGCCAGGATGTGTTTGACGGCAAGTTAAAAGCCGCGCTCGACAAGCTTTCCCAACTGCTCAGGAATGCCACACAGGCAGATTATTTTTACCAGCTTGAGAACCTTTCTGAAAATTACCAGTCTCTGCTTAAATATACCTATGAAGGCTATCCGGATCCAAAACGCGCGGAGATCCTGGCCGGATTGTCAGTTTCAATCCTCGCGCTGGCCGGGGAGATAAAGATGGTTCTTTCCGAAAGAGGTTTCCTTCAGAAAAAAATTGAAAAGCAGATGCTGCTTCAGGACTTTGGCGAAGATCCCCAGGTCATCATGGAAAAACTCGATGAACTCCTGTCAGAGAAAGAGCTTCAACGCATCCTGCAGGATACCGGAACTCAGGGAACCCTGACCCGCCCCATCGACCGGATCTTCCGCCTGATATGGCTGACCGGCAAGCTGAGCGAAGAAACTGCTGCCAGGCTGCGGACGGCAATATCTTCAGACAATCTTGAGTGGCACGAAAAATGCCTGCTGGTTTCGGCACTTACAATCAGCCTGCTGAATTTCTTCGACGTTCGGAAACTGTTGCTCCTGGTTGATTTTATTATCGCACATCAGCACCAGGTTTACCAGCGCGCACTCACCGGGCTCGTACTTGCACTGATCCGCTACGATAAACGTCTCCGGTTCTATCCCGAAATAAACCGTGCGATCACAGAACTCGGCAGGGACGAAAAAATCCAGGGAGATCTTGAAACACTGATTCTTCAGCTCCTGATGGCGCAGGAAACCGAAAAGATCACAAAGGAATTCGAGGAAGAAGTCCTACCGGAGATGAAAAAGATGATGCCCCGGATCGAAGATAAGCTTCAGCTTGGTTCAGCTGCCGAAGATGATGATATGGAGGGTAAGAACCCGGGGTGGAAGGATATGATCGAGGAAGTTCCGGGGTTGTTTGAACGGATTGAGAAGTTTACACGGATGCAGATGGAAGGAGGTGATGTTTTTATGAGCACCTTCTCTCTGCTTAAACGATTCGATTTCTTCAAGAAGATGAGCAACTGGGTCGAACCGTTTTACAGCGATCACCCGGACCTGAAAAACTCTGCAACGGATGACGAGCAATTCTTCGGCCGCCTTCTCGAAGGTCTGGAAAAAGCATTTTACCTGTGCAATTCCGACAAATATTCATTTGCACTTAATTTTTCGGCCGTTCCTCCGCAACAGCGTTCGATGCTGGTTACCTACTTTGAAGCCGAACTCGAGCAGATGAAAGATATGGCCTCGGAAGAAGATACCCTGAATCCGTCAACCGCCTCGAATGCAATATTTATCCAGTATATTCAGGATCTTTACCGCTTTTTTAAATTGTTCCCTTACCGGAATGAATTTGAGGATATATTCCAGGAAAGGATCCTCTTCAGCCGGCTGGAATTTTATAAAACCTGGTTTGAACAGCCATCTTTTACAGAACGGCTGGCAATCTTTTATTTTGAAAAGGAACATTACGTTGAAGCCGGTGAACTTTATAAATACATTTCGGGAAAGCAGCCCCAGTCAGGAATCTACTATGAAAAGGTCGGGTATTGCTGCCAGAAGACCGGCAATTACGAGATGGCCATTCAGTACTACCGGAAAGCAGAACTTTTTGAAGGCGACCGCAACTGGATCCTGAAAAAATTAGGCTGGTGCTCCCTGAAAATGAAAAACTTTCAGCAGGCAGCAACGTATTTTGAGGAGGCTGCTTCCCTGCAACCCGACGACCTTGGTCTTCAGACAAGGATCGCCCATTGCTATGTGAGCCTGAAAGAATTCGACAAGGCAATACAACATTATGCAAAAGTCAGCTTTTATCAACCCGATAATCTCAAAGTATCACGCCCGCTGGCATATTGCTATTTTGTTACCGGCAACCTGGAAGAAGCAGCCCAATACTACAACCGCATCCTTTCGTCCGGAGCCCCTTCCGGGTACGACTATATGAATGCCGCCCATGTTCAACTCTGCCTGAAGAACCGGGCCACCGCCCTGGATCTCTACAAATTCAGCTTCTCTGATCCGCATTTCAACGCCGAACTGTTTATGTCCACCTACGATGAAGATATCCCGAACCTCATCAAGTTCAGCGTTGACCCTGCGGAGATCCCGCTGATCATTGATCATATCCTGTTCAATTCCGAAAGCCTGTACCGGGATTAACCTCCATTTAGAATTTAGACTTTCGATTTTCGAATTCCTGAATTCTAAATTCCTGCAGTTCCTATATTGTGCCTATCCTGTTCGTATCTCCTGGCAGATTGGCAGGATTGGAAATGTCGGGGTGTAAAAACGGTTGCCCGGGTATGTCTCAACGGCCGGGCAGAAAATCATAAACGGCCGGGCAGAAAATCATAAACGGTTGAGCAGGAAATCATAAACGGTTGAGCAGGAAATTGTCAACGGATGTAGATCTCTTTATTTCAGACACTTTTATACCTTTATTAAGCAGACTTTCGGCTTTCGGCTTTCGACTTTCGGCTTTTGACTATCAGACACCGGTTTACGGGAATCCTCAATTTTGCCGGGCAGGTCAGTGCAGGGTAACCTGACTGATTTCAGGCAACTGTTTTTCAAATCTGCTGTCTGAAAAGCACGACCGGAAATATTTTTAGCCACCGGATAAAAAAGGTGATTTTTTTTTTATATGTGCGAAATTTCATATATTTGCAACAAGAAAGTTCTAAAGTTGCGTTTATTATAAAAACGCACACAAGTTCGGAGATACTACATCAGCTACACATAATTGATTTTTCAATAAGTCTGTCTGACAAGTTAATTTTTACCAAGCATGCATAAATCACCTGTTTGTCGGGGTAAATATACGTATCGGCTCCGTTGTCCCTCCTGCCGGAACAAGGTTCTTATTATTTAACCATAACTTAATATACTGACAAATCCCTCTCTATACTTTTACACCCTCTGCCGGGTTCTACAGAATTAAAAAAATAAAAAACAATATTATTCACTAAAACCAATAACAAAATGAAAAAAACTACAATTCGCGCCATATTCCTTATGGCCATGTTATTTATCGGGGTCCACACCGTAGGGTGGGGAGCTTCCTTCACCCAAGGCAACATTGTCGTGTTGCGCGTTGGAGATGGTGTCGCCGCACTTAGTAGTGCTTCTGCTGCAGTCTTTCTGGATGAGTACACTCCTGCCGGTACTTTTGTTCAATCTATTGCAATTCCAACATCCGGCGCTAACATGCTGTCAAATGCAGGATCTACAAGTAGCGAAGGATTAATTACATTATCTCCGGACGGACAATATCTTACACTGGCAGGTTATAATGCTGCTCCTGCGACTGCCGGAGTGGCCGGTACAACATCTGCAACAGTAAACAGAAAGTTATTGCGTGTTGACAATGCAGTAAATTATACACCTGTATTATCATCAACTGCATTTTCTGC
>TBL_comb47_HYPODRAFT_10005611_pt1 | contig 13922 bp, 12 predicted proteins | sample TroBogypolimnion_40_FD_10682 | JGI IMG/M metagenome (IMG submission 10682)
GGCGAGGGCTAGTTGTCCTAGATCCCACGTATAGCCCTCGTTCCCACGCGCTGCGTGGGAATGCCGTGGGCGACGCGCTAGCGTTGCGCTTAGTGACGCTGGCGCGTCTGCACTGAGTTCCCACGCGCTGCGTGGGAACTAGAAGCTGCTAGGCTGCTAGGTAAGTTCACCTTTAAAAGTCCGTTGTAGCAGGCTGTTGAATAAGGCTGCTGATTTTTCTTGGCTGGCGAGGGCTAGCTGTTTTTGGGCTTCGATGGATTGGATATGTTCAGCGAATTGGTTTGACTGGGCTGCATGATGGCTACCATCATTTTAATGATATGGCGTGGGGTTCTAAATTGGCCGTTAGTACCGGCGCTGGCGATTTTAGACAGTAAATATTCGTAGAGATCGCCTTTAGTATCTCTATCATCCATCTGGATTTTATCGATCATCTGCACGACTTGGTCTAACAGTCTAGGCGTAGGAATCATAAAGGTCGCGCCCTTCATGAAGCTAGCAAACACACCGACCTCAGTGCCGAGCTGCTTCATGTGCTCAAAGGTGGTGAGGTTATCGCTATCGATTTGCGGTTGGGTAAATAGCGAAAATAATGATTCAGGCTCTAGGTTTTTAAAATGATGCCAGCGAAACTTTTTGTGTGCCTCGGTGTAGATGGGATTTTGCACGCTGATGCCGACGATATTGGCTTTCTTTTCTGCTAATAGTTGTTGTTCATCTAGCCTACGCAAGAATAATAAAAAAGTGAACTGCTCAATGACGGTGAGTGGATTACTAATGCCACCAGTCCAAAATGCTTCCCATATTTTATCGACTTGGCTTCTAAGCTCCCCCGTTATCATGCTGTCCTTTGAGTTTGTAGCTTTACGCTTACTTTTGTAATGAAAATGTAGTCTATTGTGCCATTACATTACTTCTTAACCTACATAAAGCGGCTAATTGAATAGTAACAAGCCGTAAAATATTGGTCAATTCTGTTTGATTTGGAGATTCTCTGTTCTAGAATCCTTTTCTATCTAATTGTTATTAAAAAGCTATTAACTGATGTTACGCAGTAACGAGGTTTTACTCTCGTTTGCCTCGCCGAGCACCGCAGGTTTTGTTGGGATTAAGTCCGTAAGTCGTAGGGCGGTTTCGCGACAGCAAACCGCCACACACGCAAGATTGCAAACAATCGAACAAAAATGCTCATGAAGAAAAATCTAAGCGAGGGGTAATTTTGTAGCTCCGTTTAGGGTGGATTGTCGCTACCGCTCCGAATCCACCCTACAGAATCACTAAAGACCAATCGGTAACTCATCCATTAAGGCAATCTGTTCACGTAACTCAATAATTCTGTCTTGCCAATAGCGAGGGTTATTAAACCAAGGGAAAGCCATAGGAAAGGCAGGATCATCCCAGCGTTTTGCAATCCACGCAGAATAATGCAGCAATCGTAAGGTACGTAAAGCCTCTAATAGATGCAATTCCATGACATTAAAATCATAGAATACTTTATAGCCATCNAGNAGATGNTTAAGCTGAAAACTCATCTCCTCACGATCACCTGACAATAACATCCATAGATCTTGGATGGCAGNCCCCATTCGACTATCATCAAAATCCACAAAATGAGGGCCGTCATCGGTCCATAAAATATTACCGGGATAACAATCACCATGTAACCTTAGGGTTTTTAGTTTACCGGCACGTTCAAAGCATCGTTTTACTGCATCCAAGGCATGGGCACTAGTGCTACTGTAAGCAGCCAATAGATCAGCAGGAACAAAATCATGCTTAAGCAGATAATCTCTAGGCTCATCACCAAAGTTAAGCACACTTAATACAGGACGCACCTTAAAAGCTTTTGTCGCACCTACCGCGTGTATGCGGCCAATAAAGCGCCCCATCCATTCTAGCTTTTCACGACTATCAATTTCAGGAACCCGCCCTCCTTGCTTAGGAAAGACTGAAAACCTAAAACCCTCAAGCTGATTAAGCGTCTGAGTTCCGATCAATCGTAAAGGCGGAACTACCGGTATTTCATTATCGGCCAACTCCTGAACAAAACGGTGTTCTTCTAAGATGGCATCGTCAGTCCAGCGCTGAGGTCGATAAAACTTGGTGACTACCGTCTCTGCATTTTCTAAGCCCACCTGATAAACACGGTTTTCATAGCTATTAAGGGCCAGTAAACGGCCATCACCAGACAAGCCTACGCTAGTCATGGCATTAAGAATAAAGTCAGGAGTTAAAGCTGAAAAAGGCGTTAAATGTGTATTCATAGATTCATTGTAACGATAAAACAAGACACACCCTCATTTTTAAATGAGGATGAGCTTATTTAGTATCGCAAACATCGCTTAGATAACCGTTTCCTTTGGACCTAGAGCATCTAAAGGATCACCCTCATAGGGCGTGGCATAACTACAATCTTTCTGGGGACAAACTTTTTCGATACCGTGTCGCTTAGTTTCTTTTATGGTCAAAATTGGCCACTGACAATTTGGGCAACTTTCTTTGATAGGCGCATTCCAGAGTGCATACTTACATTTTGGATAAACCGAACATGAATAAAATACTTTGCCATTACGAGACTTTCGTTTAAGAATGACGCCTTTTTTACACTCAGGACATTCAACACCTGTATCGGCAGGTTTTTCTAAGGGCTCTATATGACGACAGGCTGGATAACCACTACAACCAATAAATTTACCATAGCGACCAATTTTAAAAACTAACGGTAATTCACATTCTGGACACACCCTACCCTCAACGGTTTCTGATGCTTCCGTTGCATTAGCATCATCATTCAAATTTCGGGTATAGGAACACTCTGGATAATGAGTACAGCCAATAAATCGACCATTTCGACCCAAGCGAATGGATAATGGGCTTTGACACTCAGGACATTTCTCATCTATCGCTTCCTGAGTAACATCTTTGCGTTGTACGCTAGCGTCTTTTTCTTGAATCATGACATTAAAAGGCTGCCAGAATTCATGCATTAATGGAATCCAATCCTTTTCACCACGAGAAACGGCATCTAATTCATCTTCTAAATTAGCCGTAAAATCGTAATCAACATATTTGGTAAAGTGTTCCGTTAGAAACTTATTGACGATTCTACCTACATCGCTAGGGTAAAAGCGTTTATTGTCTAAGGTAACATATTCACGATTTTGCAGCGTCGAGATAATAGATGCATAGGTTGAAGGTCGTCCTATGCCATGCTCTTCTAAGGACTTAACTAAACTCGCCTCGCCATAACGCGGGGGTGGGTCAGTAAAGTGCTGTCCAGCAATAATATCATTGACAGGAATTGGCCGACCTTCTTCTAATGGCGGCAAAAAGCTTTCTTTATCATCGCCTTCTTTACTATCATCTTTTCCTTCCAAGTAAACCGCCATAAAACCTGGAATGGCAATAGTGGAGCCTGTTGCTCTAAACACATGCTTGCCATCGCCACAACTTAAATCCACAGCCACCATATTGAGGGTGGCATGAATCATCTGACAGGCGATGGTGCGCTTCCAGATTAAATCATACAGTTTGTATTGTTCAATACTGAGCTGATCTTTTATCTGACTAGGTAAATATCTAGGATAAGTGGGGCGTATGGCCTCATGAGCTTCTTGGGCATTCTTTGATTTAGTTTTAAATAATCGAGGTTCTTTGGGCACATTTTCAGCACCGTATTTTTCTGCAATCAAGAGCCGCATATCTTCAACCGCTTCTACCGATAAATTAACCGAATCGGTACGCATATAGGTAATCAGACCTTCTGTTTCTCCACCGATATCAATACCTTCATACAGTTGTTGAGCAACTATCATGGTACGTTTGGTGGTAAAGCCTAATTTACGCGACGCTTCTTGTTGCAGAGTAGAGGTTATAAAAGGCGCTGCTGGATTACGCTTCTGCTGTTTCTTTTCTAATTTTGAAACCAGTAATTGGCCATCGGCGGCCGAAAGTAAGGCTTGTTTGGTTTTTTCTGCTAGCTGTTCATCAGTAATACTAAATTGAGTCAGCTTTTCGTTATCAAACTGAGTCAATTTGGCTTTAAAGTTTTGATCATGCGCAGTGAGTGCCGCATCAATAGTCCAATATTCACGAGTTTTAAAGGCTTCTATTTCTAGCTCTCTCTCAACTATCATTCGTAAGGCAGGACTTTGTACTCGACCGGCTGACAATCCTCTACGGATTTTTTTCCACAATAAAGGTGATAGTTTAAATCCTACTAAATAATCTAAAGCACGCCTAGCTTGCTGAGCATTGATCAAATTAATCGCTAATTGAGACGGATTAGCAATCGCTTCAGTGACTGCTTTTTTAGTGATTTCATGAAAAACCACCCGATACACCGGCTTATCTTTGAGTAATTTCTTTTCTTTTAGTAGCTCATACAAATGCCAAGAAATCGCCTCACCCTCTCTATCAGGATCGGTTGCCAAATATAAAGTATCTGCGGACTTAAGTGCTTTACTGATAGCCTGAACGTGTCGCTGATTACGTTCAATGATTTCGTATTTCATTGCAAAATCATTACTGGGATCAACAGCACCTTCTTTAGGGACAAGATCACGGACATGTCCATAAGAGGCTAATACCTGAAAATCTTTGCCCAAGTATTTTTCAATAGTTTTGGCTTTTGCAGGCGATTCTACAATGACGAGGTTTTTACTCATTTATTTAAAAGGGCTAAAGGTTAATGGCTAAAGGCGAAGGGTCAAAGGTTAAAGGTTAAAGGTTAAAGGCGCAAATGTACATTTTTTGTCTTTAACCTTTAGCCTTTTGCCTGCGTTTCCTTTCTCCTGTTTTAATGTAAATAGGTAGGAACTAGGTCATAGACGATATCTTCCATTCTAGAAAAAGCAATTTCCTCATCAGGTTGACTCAATAAAATCATCAGTACTATCCATTTTAGTTTCTCCATCGAAATCTCTTCATTTTCTAAAGCCATAGCCCGATCAATGACAATTTCTCGATTAACCGAATTTAAAATCCCATTTTGCTCCAGAAACAGGATAAGGTTACGACACTCAAGATCTAGTTTTGAAATTTCCTGCGAGCAGAAAATACGAAAGGTAGCAGTAACACTTGATTTTACCGCTTGTTGCAGACTCAGTGAATCCAGCCAATCAAAAGCCTTATTAACTTCACAAGATTCAAAACCGGCCTCCAACAACTCTGTTCTAATGACATCACTATCAGGAAACATCTCTATTTCATCTTCCATATAGTTCTCAAACAAATACATCAAAACATCAAAAATATTTTCTTTCATAAGTAGGCTTACTGCTTAATTTATTTTATTCTCATATAACAACCGCCAGCGATTGCTTCTAAGTAACCTTGCAACTCCAAAATCAAAAGCATTGAAGAGATAGATTCAATAGATAAATCACTATTTTCAACCAAATTATCAATAGATGTTGGACTAAACATGACACGATTCAATAATGTTTGTTGCTCTAGGTCAAGTGTTGATTGCATGACATTCGGCAACATTTCGTTATCTTGTTGATAAACAACATTTAATTCATCAAGAATATCTTGCGTTGTCTCAACAAGTTTTGCCCCTTCGCGGATTAATGCATTACATCCCCTTGCCAAGGGATTATGAATAGACCCCGGTATAGCAAATACTTCACGATTTTGATCTAAGGCCATTTTAGCGGTAATTAATGAACCACTTTGTATCGCAGCCTCAACGACCAGCAATCCTTGACACAATCCGCTAATAATACGATTACGTCTAGGGAAGTGATTAGATTTCGCGGTAGTGCCTGGTGGAAATTCTGAAACCATTAAGCCCGTCTGAATAATTTCAAGCGCCAGCTCTTTATGTCTTGCAGGATAAACACGATCTAAACCCGTTCCAGCCACGGCAATAGTATAACCTTGGGCAGCTAAGGCACCACGATGACTTGCGCCATCGATACCTAAAGCCAAGCCGCTGGTAATAACAAAGCCGTATTGAGAGAGTTGTTTGGCAAAGTTGAAAGCTGTTTCCACACCTAGCGAAGAAGGATTGCGACTGCCCACTATAGCAATTTGCGGTAAAGCCAATAATTCAGAATGCCCCCGTATAAATAATAAGGGCGGCGGGTCAGCAATTTCCTTTAACTGCCTAGGATAATGGCTATCATTAAAAGTAATGACCCCATTATTTTCTAACGCCAACCAGTCAAGATCATAAGCGATACTTGCCCAGTCTGGATTCTTAATGGCTTCGATAATAGCACTTTTTATACCTAAAGCCGACAATGCAGCGCTTGATTCTGCATATAACTGTTCAGGACTATGGTGTTGCAACAAATTAAGAAACGTTCGAGGCCCCACACCCTGCACACGAGCCAATACTAGCCAATATTTTATATTTTCATCCATCGAGTCTGTGGCGATATTCAAGGCGTCTTAACCTTATCTAATAAATGTATGTTTTGAGTCGCTCTCATGACTAAAGCATAACTCACTCGCTCAAAAGTACGAAAAACCATCAACGTTCCAATTTCCTCATCAGGAAGCTTAATCATATCCTTGTTATTAACCTGATAAAGATCTTTAATACGCTGACCACTTTCAACAATAGTTAAAACGTGGCCTTCAGAAATACCGTCTTCAATGCCTTTGTCAATAGCAACCACACCTAAAGAGCCTACTTGTGAAAGCCCTCCAAAAATCCGAATAATAGTAGCATTTACATTTAGTTGCGGAGGCTTTGGAAAATAATTTAAGGTAAATTCTTCATCCGTCTTAGCCATAACCCAATCGCCATGAAGAACCTCACTATTGGATTGAGTAATCATTAATGTCGCTGGATCAGAAAACTGTTGCAATGTGGCATCAGCAATATAGCTCAGATCATAGCCTAAAACGTCTCCATTATCAGGACTGATATAGTTATCGCCCTTGCGATAGATACGATAAGTATGCCGCTCTGGCTCGGTTAAGCCATGAACATACAATCTATCACCGACACCGGCAATAAGGTGATCTTCAGCAAGATCAACAACATAAGGCGCTTGGCTTAAGTTATTTTCAGACACGACCTTAGAGAGACTTAAAAATGCCGCTATCTTCTCATAAGGAATTAACGCTATCGCCGGATTAATATCAAGCTCGCGAATACAGGGTAATAACTTCCCGTCTTTTGAGATAGGAAATTCAGAGCGCCCATTCTTAACACGCTCATCTTTAATAATACACGTAGACTGAGAGCTGTCTTGGACTTGCAACTTTCTTTCTAACAGCCTAATTTGCGGCCTGCCATTGCTGCGAGTCAGATAAATAATATCACCTGGATAGATAAGGTTAGGGACTTTAATTTTATCATTAGCCTTCCAAAGCTCAGGCCATTGCCAAGGATGCTTTAAAAACTTCTCTGCAATCCCCCATAAGGTATCATTTTTTATGACGGTATATTGATCTGGGTGAGTAGGATTTAAGGGTATTTCATCAGCATAAACGTTAATACCCGTAACAAATACGAGCACTAATCCAAACACTATTCTCTTAGTCATAACGATTCCTAGGAGGCTTTTAGCCTTAACGATTTAAAGTTTATATGAATTCAGTTAAAATTTCTGTGCGGTATTCGACATTCGAAGAGCAACAATGAGAACATTTTAGAAATCCCATCAACTGGAAACAATCTGATCATGAAGATTATTTTTGCAGGGACCCCAGATTTTGCGGTACCCAGCTTACAAACTCTGCTAGATTCCAAGCATGAAATTTGTGCTATTTACACTCAACCTGATCGCCCCGCCGGTAGAGGCCAACAATTACATATTAGTCCAGTTAAAGCACTCGCATTAACTCACGCTATTCCTATATTCCAACCGCTCAGCTTTAAAACAGATGAGGATTTACAGCAACTACTTTCGTTCAATGCCGATTTGATGGTGGTCGTAGCCTACGGCATGATCTTAACCCAAGCAGCCTTAGCAGCGCCTAAATTGGGCTGCATTAATGTTCACGGTTCATTATTACCACGCTGGCGCGGAGCGGCGCCTATTCAACGAGCATTAATGGCAGGTGATGCTAAAACTGGCGTTACTATTATGCAAATTGTACGCAAACTTGATGCGGGCGATATGTTACATAAAGAAGAATACACCATCAATATTAATGATACTGCCAGCGATCTACATGACACACTGGCCACACTAGGTGCTTTAGGCTTAGATAAAGTACTCACACAGATAGACTCTGGGGTCATTCAGGCCAAAGCTCAAGATGAACGCTTAGTCACTTATGCAGAAAAATTAACCAAAAGTGAAGCGGTTATAGATTGGCAACAATCCGCTCATGAAATAGCCCTAAAGGTAAGAGGTCTCAATGCTTGGCCTGTCGCACAAACGCTCTATCAAGATAAAGTACTACGCATCTGGAGTAGCGAAGTTATAGAAACGACGAGCCAGCATTCCTTAGCATTAATCCCAGGCACGGTCTGCTGCACCAATAAAACATTGGACGTAGTCACTGGAAAGGGTCTATTACGCTTGCTAGAAATACAACTACCCGGCGGAAAGCGTATGAACACACAGGCGTTCTTGAACGCTCATGCTATGCAGGGCGTAAAATTAGGTTAAGTACAAGACCTTATAGCTCAATGATCGAGTTAAGCTACACTAACCCGAACGACTGTTTTTTTAAGTAAAGCCATGAAACATTTAGGCCGCATTAATCGGCTACCAACTTAAGACAGGACAGTTTCAGCACAGACGAAAGGCTCAGGGCGAAAGATTTTATCGTTCCCACGCGGAGCGTCACTGCCAGTTAAGGTTTTTTGTAGAATTGTGGGAGTGGCTTTAGCCACGATTGTCGTGGCTAAAGCCACTCCCACTGCATACTGGATTCCACTAACTTAATGGCAGTGACTCGGAGCGTGGGAACGATGTACTATTTACACTGTCCCGCCTTAAGTGGGTAGCCACATTAATCAATGCCTTTACCTATCATTTCTCCGAGCTTTACGATCTTATCTGCTACAAACTCGCTATCCCACTGCACTTTATTGTTTGCAAATAAAACAATAATAGTAGAACCCATATTAAAACGCCCCATTTCTTCACCGATTTTTAGTGTAGGTGCGTTTTCCTTGTAATCCCAACTTTGCACTGAACTAACACTAGGTGGCGTAACAACGCCATGCCATACCGTTTCGATACTAGAGACGAAGATCGCGCCCACCAACACTAAAGCCATAGGCCCTAGCTCAGTATCAAAGATAGCAACGACGCGCTCATTTCTAGCAAATAACCTAGGTACAGAGCGAGTGGTCGCAGTATTAACACTGAATAAGCGACCAGGAATATGTACCATTTCTCGCAACGTACCGGTTAAAGGCATATGCAAGCGATGATAATCTTTAGGTGACAGATAAATAGTCGTAAACACGCCACTATTAAAGGCGTTAGCACGCTGCTCACAACCACCTAGCAAATCGAGTGCGGTATAGCTTTTACCTTTAGCTTGAAATATTTCGCCCTCAGAAATAGCGCCCGCTTGGCTAACAGCACCAGCGGCAGGACTCGCAATGGCATTAACTTCTGTCGTTAACTGTCTTGCACTGGGTTTTAAGTCACGCGTAAAAAAATCATTAAAACTTTTATAGGCATTAATATCTGGCTGTGTAGCCTCATCCATATTAACCCCGTAATGCTTGATGATCTGTTTGATAAACAGATTTTTCCAAGCCTTATTTTCACAATGAGTTAACTTACTCATCATTTTAGATAAAGCATGATGCGGTAAAATGTACTGCGGCAATGTCGTTAAAGCGTCTTTAAAAGTCATAAGTAATCAATTAAATAAGTCAAACTATAGCCCTACTCTAAGCGATCACAACTTAATCTTTGTAGATTGGGCTACGTACCCAAGCGACATAAATTAAAAAGTTGTAATCGCTTTGAATATAGGCAGAAAAGATTATAGATTAAGGCAGATTAACTAACTCTGGAGCCTGCCACTGCTTATCTTTATGCTCAACAACAACCGTTGTGTAAATACCACCACGGACATTAAACTCCGCGCGTATACGCATAAAATTGGGCGCAATGGCTGCAACAATATCATTAAGAATTTCATTAGTCACCGCTTCATGAAAAGCGCCTTGCTCACGAAATGCCCACATATAAAGCTTAAGTGCCTTTAGCTCGACACACAATGCTCCAGGTACATATTCAATTTGAATAGTCGCAAAATCAGGTTGTCCGGTTTTTGGACATAAACAAGTAAACTCTGGAATATCAATGCGTATGGTGTAATCACGATCGGGCTGTGGATTAACAAATGTCTCTAAATCTTTAGTTGGCTTTGTAGTCATGATACTTATAGGGTAAAGTTAAAAGTAGCCAGATTTTAACAGCTTTAAGACGATACAACGAAACTCTTCACTAAATTAAGACGCTTTCAAAATAGCCTACTTTATAAGCCAATCGAGTTAACTCCACGTCATTTTTTATTTTCAGCTTATCGTAAAGCCTATAACGATAGGTATTAACAGTTTTATCACTCAATATCAACATATTAGACATTTCTTTAATCGATTTACCCTGCAAAATTAAAGTCACCACTTCTGCTTCTCTGCGAGAAAGCTTTAAAAAAGGTGACTCATAATATTCCGGTAAACAACGAGAAGCGAGGTTATAAACCGCATCAAAACTCAGATAACGATCTCCAGCGGCTACTTTACGTATCGCATTAATCATCTCATCAACAGGCGAATCTTTTGAAATAAAACCTGACACACCCAATTTAAATAATTGCGGTGGAATATGGCTATTGTTATCGACAGATACCACAATAATTTTTGCCTGGGCATTGTTCTGCAAGATTTGACGACAAGCTTCTACACCACTAATTCCGGGCATATCAATATCCATCAATACCACATCAATCGATAAAAGCGATACTTTCTCAACCGCTTCTTCACCTGATTTAGCCACACCCACGACAAAAATATCATCACAAGTATTCAATAACGCTTCAATACCGGTGCGGACTAATTCATGATCATCAGCAAGTAATATTTTTATCATAGTCACCTTCCATTAATAATTTTAGAATATAAATCAATTAAAATCACTGTGATCACAACTATCTATAAAGGTTGGCCTAAGCCAACCTTGAATTTTTTTATTAAAAATTCATAATCATGAACACACTACAACTCTTTACTAGGCGCATTAAGAAAGTTTCGGTAATCAATAGACACTTTAAGGCCAGCAAATCGCCCACTCATGCCGATTAATTCATCCGTTTTTTTATCAAAACGGATCTTGATCTCATTAAGCGCCCTATCTTCATAGCCTTTTTCTATATGATGGGTATCCAGCAGAAAGTGATACATATACACTTCCATGTCACCTTCATCGGTAATTTCTAGTGGCTCACCTAATTGCGCAATAACCGATGCTTTCTTAGGTAATTGATCAGAAATCTTAGTTAACAACTCCGTATTAGCACGTAATTGCTGCTTCTCCTTATCAATCTTTGCCCCACCAATGGATCGCAAAGAAACCTCAAGAAATTTTGGGGGTGCGATCTTTAAAAATAACGATGAAAATGACCAAGCCGTCAGCAAACCCTCTTTATTAAAATTTAAGTCCGAATAAAAACTAATTTCAGGAGCTATTAAATGATTATTGGCATCAATCTTACGAAACCAATACCGCCAACGCCGACCTTCTTGAGTAAGGTTATCCTCACTGGCATACAATCGAGATAACAACACAAAATCTTTACTATATAAAATAGGTTTTTTAAACTGCAAAGTGAAATCATCAGCGCTTACCACCGAAAAATAACGATCAAATTCATCCATTTGCAGATAAGTTTGATAAGCCCGCACCCAATACATACAGCCAGACAATGATCCTGCCAATAATACCAAGGCAATAATACGTGCAAAACGCTTAATAGTTTTTATCTTCATACCGACATAGCCCACGGCTATTCCTTTAAAAGCTTATAAAACGATTAGTTTACACGTACAGATAAGCCTTCTCATCTAGTCATGTCAACATGACTACAAGCCACATAAGCTAAAACCTTATTATCAGCTTACGAGGAGTTACAGAATAGTGGAATATAATAACTCGCACAATTAGTAGAAATACTTATAAGCAAAAAACTGATCCACTAAAAAACACTAAAGAACCCAATTCTAGCTACTAAAAATAGCATCTAAAAACCAGGCGACCCACTTAAAGCGGGACAGTTTCAGCACAGACAAAAGACTCAAGGCGAAAGATTAAGCTAAACCGTCCTGCCTTAAGTGGGTAGCCCGAATGTTCACTTAAAAATCAGCGAAGACTTATGCCTAGCTTACAGCTGTAGCATCTGCCGCAAGGGGCAAGGAGAATTGATTGAGGTGATACAGAGGTGATTAGCGGGAAGCTTAACTTCCCGCTCTAATGCTATTGCGCGGGTCTTAACATTGATGTTTTACCCACCATTACATCAACGGTTTTTAACAATCGTTTAAACACCGACTCCTGAAGATAGGGAATATTATGTTTTTTGCATATGGCTATGACTTGAGGCTGCACTTTTTGATATTGACTTAAAGGCATGGCTGGCCATAAATGATGTTCAATTTGATAATTTAACCAGCCATAAAAGAAGTCATTTAAATTAGAGCCCGTTGGGTAATTAACTGAACCTATAATCTGCCGTAAATAAAACTCACCTTTACCACTGGCTTTTTCATCAAACATCATCACATCATCTCCGGCATGATTGGGCATCATCACTAGAAAACTGTGCATATTGGTAAAGATTTCTGCCAGTATTGAGTTAATCAATACACTCATGACTGCAAAGCTGCCTAAAGGCAGAAACAACAAGGGCAGCAACACAAAGCGATAGCCTACATAAGGTAAAATGCTCTGCACCCATAAGCTCCTGCCCTGCTCAGTGAATAAACTCCAAGCACCTAGCCTAGTCATTACAGGTTCTGGCTTACCTTGCTGTCTGGCAGCATTTAAGCACAGCTCTTTATGCGTTCTTGGCGTGTAATAGACCAGCTTCCATATTCCAGAAAAAAACGCGACGATCAGATAGCGCTGCCACATAGGCAACGTTGATTGCCTTAACCATTCCATATTATGCTGAGCATTATTGGGATCGTTTATTTCACCCAAACTGTAATGATGCAATACATTATGCTCATGCTGCCAACCGGCATGAGTCATCCAGTCTGGCCAATCCAGAAACCGTCGCCAGCCTTGAGCAAATTTCTTACTGGTATAGTTTTCATTGATACCGTCAATTTTATCGTAGGCTCTATGCACAATAGGATGTCCTACTTGTGTCCAGCGCGTAAAACTACCTTGGCTAATTAATAAGGCAGAAATAGGATTAGGCAAAATCCATGCAGTGCCATAACCCACAAGGGTACAAATTTTTCCCCAGCGCTCCATGCGCTTTAAATGTTCAAAATCTTCAGCACCCATATTAGCTAAAGCTTGTTGTTGAATGTCGCTGATGTCTCTCGCTAATTGCTCGCGATCTACTGATTGATAACTGTCTAAACTCAAAATATTCTGTCTCTATTCGATGTAGTGGAGGAAGGTTAAAAACGTCATGACTGTAAAGCTTGGCCTACAGCCTTATTGTTGTTGGCTTACGCTATCGCAAACGACAAGTAATAAAAAAGGCCTTAGGTAGGACACCTAAACCTTTAAATAATTTGAAACTAGCGAGAAGATTTTAACTCTTAACCGCCCGATTACAAATTTGTAAGTTATATGCTATCTAGCGGCTAATATACCTCAATGAACCTTTACATAGCAATACGTCAAGCCTATTATGAAGCTTCGAAAATAGACGTCATTTTATCGACTATACGCCCAGCACTAAGATATAAGCTCAGAGGATTTAAATAGGCACAAAAAATAACTTCACTAACACGACGTTAGACCCCCCCC
>TBL_comb47_HYPODRAFT_10005613_pt1 | contig 13921 bp, 12 predicted proteins | sample TroBogypolimnion_40_FD_10682 | JGI IMG/M metagenome (IMG submission 10682)
CTCAATGGTCACCACGCCCGGCGTGGCGAACTTCTCCGCCGCCGCACCAATCTCGCGCGCGGCGGTTTTGGGGATGCCGCTCGTGGCTTTCTCAATGTTCGCCGCGTAACCACACGCCTCGCAGAACGCCACCTCGTTTTCGCCGGTCTCGGCGGGCACCATGAATTCGTGCGAGTAGTTGCCGCCGATGACACCCGTGTCCGCTTCCACCGGAAACGCCTTCAAGCCGCAGCGCGCAAAGATGCGCGTGTAGGCGTCATACATCTTCCTGTAACTGGCCATCGCGCCCTCGTCCGAGGTGTCGAACGAATACGCGTCCTTCATGATGAATTCCTTCGCGCGCATGAGGCCGAAGCGCGGCCGGATCTCGTCGCGGAACTTCAGGCTGATCTGGTAAAAATTCTTCGGCAGTTGGCGGTAGGAATTGATCTCGTTCGCCGCCAGCGTGGTGATGACTTCCTCGGCGGTGGGGCTGAGAAACCATTGGCGGCCGGAGCTGTCCTTGACCTTGAAGAGCACATTGCTGGCGGTCTCAGCGCGGCCGCTGGCCTCCCAGATTTCCGGTGGCTGCAAGGCCGGCATGAGGACTTCAATGGCCCCGGCGCGGTCCATTTCCTTGCGGATGATCTGCTCCACCTTGCGCAAAGCGCGCAGGCCGAGGGGTAAAAATGTGTAAACCCCGCCTGCGAGCTTGCGGATCAGCCCGGCGCGCAACAGGAGCTTATGGGAAACGATTTCCGCATCAGAAGGCGCTTCGCGGAGGGTCGGTATCAAGGATTGTGTCCACTTCATATCCCGTCATCATAAACCGATCGCCCTGCCGACCTGAAGTTTTTTCGGAACCCGGCTGCCGCGCAGACGTCGGAATTGTTTCCCCCCACCTCAACCAAAAGAAGCAACAATTCGATTGCGGTTTGCGCCATTGAAGTCCGGACACACGGGTCTTTGCAGGCGGCCACCAAGGAAGAAAGGACGCTGAGCCGCAACAAAGCAAATCGCCAGGCCGTCATGCGATTGGTCGAATCGCTTACAGACACGGCGAGCACCGGCCCAGCTTAGTCCAGGCGCGGCTTAGAATCGCTGAGCTATGCACGAAGGCGCACCTCTTCAATTATAATCGTATTGCCGAGGAGTCCCGCGAGGGGACGTCCATGGGCTCCAGCCGGCCCAAGGCTGCCAGCATCCGGAAGCCGTTGGGAAATTCCATCAGCACCGTCCCCACGTCCTGATCACCGCGCTGGAGATGCTTCACGCTCACCCTCTGGATGTAATTCGAATGCAATAGCCCCTGGGCGTGGTTCGTCGTCGCAAAAAACAGGCCCGGACATTAACCCAACCGGGGAGAAATACCAAGTCAGACAGGGAAAGTGGCACGGGGCACAGGCTTAAAAGCCGGGAAACTCAATAATGGCGATTTGCACGACCAGGCGCGTTTAAAACCTTATCGGTATTTCGCCGGACGCCACGCCCGGGCTGTCCATGAAAATGAAGACGGAGCGTCTCGCTGGGTGGGTGTTAAACGGAAATCCAAACCGTTTGCGGCCTGATCGCCTTTTATCGATTGACCGCCCGGGCTTTACAGCGATTAGGTTGCTGGGAACTATTTTTTAGTCCAACGCATGCCTTCGCTGTCAATAATCGTATTACCATCAATCGCCCCGCGCCATACCCCTCCATACCTGGGGTTGAGCGTAAGGTTCGTGCCATGAATTGAAAATGTGCCATGCACACTCATGGTGGTTTGCTGCACAAAAAATGTCTGATCCGATTTAAGTTCCGTATAATCATACGGATTTTGGTTATAGACATATGTTCCATAAACGGAACCTGTGGAACACGATGTCAAACCTGGAGCAATCAATGCGATGATTGCCAGTGACCATTGAGCAATGATGTATCGTTTCATATGTGGTTGGCGACTTCGGTTTTAACGACACCTTCAAAGCGGCGAACGATTCAAATATAGTCATCCGCGCGGTCTGGGCGGCTCCGGGGAAAACAGGACGATCACCTTGACGTTGAAGGCGCGGAACAGATCCTGAAAACGTGTTTCGATCATTTGCCGGGCGTCGCCGAGGGCCAGGGTTGCCTCCGCGCTTCGGCGGGCCTGCAGTTTAAGCTGCATCAAAATCTGCTGGTGATCTTCCGTCGTGATTTTATTAATCACTCCGTCCGCTGCCAAATAGTAGTTCGGTGCCGCGTTGGCCGATTCGAGCGACAAAATCTTCGGTTCCGGCAGCCGGATGGTCACCATCTGGTTGGAAGCATCGTAGGCAGCGGAGAATTTGGCCGCCAGATCAAACCCAATCTTGGCGACAAACGTCTGTTCCGCGATGATGCGCTTGTTGCTGCCGAGATCGGTCTTGGAATAATCCACGATCTCCCGGATGTTCCGCTGCAACACCGCCAGTTCGGCAATCGGCGTGGCATCGCACACCGTGGACGAAGCCACCACATTGACCTGCGACTGGAAAACGGCGGTGAACGCCTCGGCCACCTTGTCCATTCCATGCCTTCCCAATTCTGCCACCCTGGCCACGCCATGACTTACAAAAGTGCCGGCGGCTTCCACACCTTTCTGCGCCGGCCGGGTCACGTTCAGGTAGAAAACCAGCCCCATGGCCAAGGCCAGCAGGGACAGGCCAATGAAAAAGGACAGGATTTTATTCATGCGCCTGCTCCGGGGAACAAGTCAATACAGCCACTTCCCAATCTTCCCCTCCCCCTCCAGCGTCACGCCCTGACGCCGATACGCCCAGCACATGTAGCTGACGCTCACGAAAAACGATGCCGGCACGCGGTTCGCTGCGCAGATCTTCACGCCCAGCAGCGTCGTCTTGCCGCCGAAACCCATCGGGCCGATGCCAAGTTCGTTCGCCGTCTTCAGGATCTCCTGCTCCAGTTCGTCGAGTTCGGGATTCGGATTCCGGTCTTCGAGCCGGCGGAGAAACTGCGTCTTGGAAAGTTCATAGCTCGTCGCACGGTCACCGCCGATACATACGCCGAGAATGCCCGGTCCGCAGCCCTTGCCCTGCGCCTGCAACACCGCGTCGAGAATCACCTTGCGGCAGCCGTCGTGGTCGCGGTTCGCCTTGAGCTTCTCGATCGGCAGCGAGTATTGCGCACCGACGTTCTCGCAGCCGCCGCCCTTGAGCACGAGCTTCACGCTGACTTCGTCGGAACGATGCTGGTGAAAATGCAATGCCGGCGCACCCGGTCCGCAGTTCGTGCCGTCGTTCTTGCCGGTGAGCGAATCCACGGAGTTCTGGCGGAGATAACCTTTCTTGGTGGCCAGTTTCACGGCTTCGCGCGCGGTCTCGGCGAAGGTGATCTGGTCATAACCGACCGGGCAGTCCACATAAAACAGAATGCTGCCGGTATCCTGACAGATGGGCTGCGACTTCGCCTTTGCCAGCGCGATGTTCTGGTCAATGATCTTGATGGCGCTGGCGGCGAGCGAACCTTTCTTCTCGTTCTCCAGCGACGTGAGGATGGCTTGATGCACGTCGTCAGGAATCTCGGCGGAGGTGCGGCGGATGAGTTCGATCAGGGAATCTTTTAATAGGCTCATAGATTGCCCCAGCGTAAGACTTGGCGGTGCAAGCGTCAATTACGGGCCGCAGAATGTTAAGACCTGAATGTGCCGGCTGGCCGGATAGACAGAAAAGTGCGAGCCGTTCTCTGGCGAGAAGGATAATCTTCGTTTCTGGTTCAAAACTGTCATCTTTCTTGATTAAAGATGACACCTTTGAAATGAAAGATACATCTTCCTTAACAGAAGATGACTGTGCTCAAACGAAAGATGACTGGTTTGAAACGAAAGATGCATCTTCTTTAACAAAAGATGACAGTGTTCAAACGAAAGATGCATCTTCTTTAACGAAAGATGACTGTTTTGAAACAAAAGATGACTGTTTTGCTTTAGAAATTTAAGTTAACGATAGTAAATTTCCCACTTTTTAGGGCCAATTTGACACATTTAACTCGGCACTGTTCTGATTTTCAGCTATTTATGAAATAACTCCCCAAATCATGGTCAAAAAACGCTGCGGCACGGACTGCTTTATACCCAGCCAGCAATCTTGGATGGAGTCAGAGTTACTGGTCATCATTGGGGTGAACAGGTCAAATGGCCAACGATTCTGTTCCAATTGAAAAGTGACAATATTTGTAATACAATTGCCAATTATTGTGGAGCCAAGCCATTTGCCTTCGCAATAAAAATGCCCTGTAAAACAAAAACAAGGCCACGGAATGAAGTTCATGGATCAGAATCCGCCGCTCCTGATGAACTCGGGTTTGATTCTCGATGATTATTCCGGGCCGCAAGATGGAGGATTAACCGTGAAAAAAGTAGTGGTTGGCATTAATGGCCTCCCGGATACCGGAGTCATCCGCCGGGCCTATGAACTTAAAACGGGCATGACCGGAAATGTCCATATCACCACCCCCGATCCCGCCGTGCCGGCGTTTCTGGCGCTGATCACGACGGCCGAGGGTTGGATCACCACCGCCTCGGTTTCGGCGGAAAAGGCCAAGCAGGATACGGCGAGCAAAGATGCCGCTATCGCGGCGGTTATTGCCGCCGCCAATCAATGGGGCGCACAGGTGCAGGAAATCAGCAAAGGCGACGCCACCATCATCAACAGCACGAACATGGGCGTGAAAGGCCCATACGCGCGAATCGGCCCGATGGGGCAGGTGCAGAATCTCTCGCTCACGGTTGGCGACAATGCGGGCGAGTTGGATGCCCATTGGGATTCGGTGCATGGTCGCCAGACGTATCAGGTGCAGTATTGCGTGGATCCGATGTCAGCCGCGGGCTGGCGCGATGCCGTTCCCACCAAGAAGAGCAAAACCACCATCAGCGGACTGACCAGTGGAACCAAGATCTGGGTGCGCGTGCGCGCGGTCGGCGCGGATGGCCCCGGGCCCTGGAGCAGTGAAATCTCGAAGTTCGCGCCCTAAACGAACCGGTTGAGAGTTGTTGGTTGAGGGTTGAGTGGAAGTTCGTCGCCAGCCCCGACTCGCAACTCTCAACTTTCAACTCTTAACCAATTTTCTTATGCCTTTCGATCCCAATTTCCCCCCGGACCGCCAGCCGCTCGTGTCCGCGCCGTTCCGCGACCAGTTCAACAGCTTGGACGCCAAGATTGCCGACTGCGCCACGCAGGTCAGTCTGAATGACGCCATCAATGCCGGCAGCGCGGGCAATTGCGACGGCGTGGCGGAACTGAACCTGACGGTGAGCAGTCCGCCCACGCAGGCGCAGATGCAGGCCATCGCCGACAAGCAGGATGAATTGATCCGGGCACTCAAACGGGTCTAGCCCTCGTAGGAGACGAGGTCACGAGACTCATTTTAATTTCGGAGTTTTAGTCAGAGCCTCCTCACGTCGGCTCCTACGGAAGGATTGGGGGAACATCCGCCCTCACCCCACCCTCTCCCCCGGGAGAGGGCTTTCACGTTCCCCGCGTCTTGGGTGATACCTGCGGCAGGATGGGCCGGAAGGTCTGCCGGAAAATAGAAAAACCGCGCTGACTGTCCCCTCTCCCCGGGGGAGAGGGTCAGGGTGAGGGCGGATGTTTCAACAATCCCTGCCCGTCCGGCATAAAATCCTTTTCAATCCGGCACCAGTTTCCGCAAATCCTTTGGCAGCCACCAGCGAAGCAACGGACCGCACATCGCCGTGGTCAACAGTGCCATGATGACGAGCATGGTGAATAGCGCCGGGGTCAGCAGTCCCAGATCCAGTCCGATGTTGATGGCGATGAGTCCCATGAGCGCGCGGGTGTTCATCAGGGCGGCGACGCAACCGGCTTCGCGCGGCGCCTGACCGGTGAGCCGCGCGCCGAGATAACAACCGCCCAGCTTGCCCGCGACGGCGGCCACAAGCACCAGCACACAGGCCAGCCACGCTTCCGGTGTGGCGAGCGAACCGATCTTTGTGTTCAGACCCGTGTTAGTGAAAAAGATCGGCACAAAGGCGACGAGCACCACGCCGCTGAAACGGTCGCGCCACGCCTTCACCAGTCCGGTTTCCTGGTGCAGACAGACGCCGAACAGAAACGCGCCGAAGATGACGAAGATGCCGAGTTCGTGCGTGACGAGGCAGCAGGCGAACAGTCCAATGAGCAGGATGGCGAGAAAGGAGTTCGACATGCCATGTTCATTCGGACCGGCGAGGCCCTTGCGCCACAGTTTCCGCAGCGCCGGGCCGACGATGTATTGCAACAGCAGAAAGAAGCCGGCGATCTCGACGAGTTGCAGCAACAGATGGCTGACGTTGAATTGGCTGGTCACCATGGCGGTCGCCACACCGAGCAGTATCCAGCCAATGACGTCGTCAATGGCGGCGGCGCTGATGCCCATCGCGCCGAGGACGGTGCGTTCCAATTTCATTTCCAACAAAATCCGGCCCATGATCGGCAGGGCGGAAATGGAGAGGGCGATACAGAGGAAGAATTGAAAGCCGAACCACGGCGTCTCGGGCGCAAATCGTGCATGCAGCCACGGGCCGATGGCCAGCCCGCACAACACGGGCGCGGCAATGCCCAGGAGGGAAATCAGCGTGATGGAGCGCGAACGCGTCCGCAGATGGCTGTAATCAAATTCCATCCCGACTTGAAACAGCAGAAAGACCAGACCGAGTTTGCCGAGCAGTTGGAGCGATTGCTGCGTCTCTTTGGGAAACATCGCCGGCCAGTCGGCGGGCCAAAAAAGCCCGAGCGCGGACGGACCGAGCACGATGCCCGCGAGAATTTCACCGACGGCGAGCGGCTGGCCAAAGCGTTTGCCGAGCCGGCCAAAGGCCCACGCGGCGGCGATGATGACCATCCATTCGATCAACACGAGCTTGAGATGTCCTTCAATGGCGACGGGATTCATAATGCGACTGCTGGCAAATAGAGGTTGGGCGGCGGGGAAGCAAGCCTAATGATCAGGTGGGGCGAGCGTCAACGCGAACCGGCTCGTCAACCGCCTTGCCGCATCAGCGATAATTTAGATCGGCGGTTCGGCCAGGCGACGTTTCCGCCATTCGTCACGGGAAATCTTGCCCCGGGCATTGGTCGAAAGTGAGGTGACGAAATGCCATTCGCGTGGCAACTGCCACGCGGGCAGCGATTGCAGGAGGAATTGTTTCAAGTCCGTTTCCGTCGCGCTTGAAACGACAACCGCGACGATGATCTCCGTCCGCTCCGCATCACGACTCGGCGCGCCGAAGACGAGGCATTCGCGCACCTGGGGATGGGCCAGCAATGCCCGCTCGATGGTCTCGGGCGATACTTTGCGTCCAGCGACGTTGATTTGATCGCCCAATCGTCCCCGCAGAAAAACCGCGCCGTCCTTCAGCTCGGCCAGATCGTTCGTTTGAAAGAGGCCGTCACCAAGCGCCGCGGATTTCTCAGGCCAATACGTTTCCCCCACGGCCTGACTGCGGATCACAAGGCAACCGGCGTCGTTCAGCGACACGGCGACATTGCGCATCGGCAAGCCGGCCAATGTCGCATCGGTGCGCGGCATGTTCGTGGCGTCATAGGCGATGCCGCCGCATTCGGAGGAGCCGAGGAAGTTGTGAACCTTGATGCCGTGCGCGTGGAAGATTCCCTGCTCGAGATTCACCGGCAAGGGTGCGCCGGCGGAAATGGCGAGTCGCACATTATGCGGAATGGCCCCGGCCGAATGCCACGCGCGCCACATCGCGGGAACGGCGGGGAGCGTGAGGCCGGCCTCCTTCTCCCCCGCATGACGGATGATTTCCGGCAAAGGTGCGGGGGCGAGTATCAGCGGAATGCCGTGCAGCAGGAGCGGCAAGACAAGATTCGAGAAGCCATAGGAATGCGCCAGTGAAATGACGCCGAGGTTCGGCCAGCCCGGCCGGAGCCCCATCGTGACGACGATGTTCTCCGCATCGGCCATGAGCTGTCCGGCGGTGAAGGCGACGAACCGCGCTGTGCCGCCCGTGGCCGAGGTGGTCTTGAGATGAACAATCGGCGAAGTAAGACCGCCGACCAACCGGTTCGTGAGGACGCTCGCGCTACCCTGCCCGGTTTCGAGCGGACAGGCGATTTGCTTTTCGCGCCAGGCGGCGAGCAAATTGAAAACAAAATCCGGCGAATGGCCTTGCGGAAAGACCGGGCCAGTCGAGGCAAGGTTTTGCCTTTCACCGGCGGCGAAGAGTTCGCCGAACGTCCAGCTATTGCCGGAAGCCGTGTCGCGCAGCGCGAGGTCGTTGCGCCGCTCGGTCGAAATTTTCCGCCACCGTTCGTAAAGCATTGTCAGTTTGGTAACGCACCCTTAACTTCATGCGCAAGCGAATTGATGATTTTGGCGAAAACAAATTTAACTGAAACCGGCGGGCGACGCTTTGAATTCGCGCGCGACAGTTTCGCTTTTCCCAATGAATTGGTGTGGGAATACCGGGTGGACCCGGCGACCGGCAAACGGATTTTCAGCGCGCGCCAGCCCAAACCGCAATACGCCCACCGCTGTTTTGCGCTCGCCCGCGTGGCGCGGCAATTCTTTTATCATGCCCGGTTCGACGCCCAACAACCGGTGACGACCGCGGACAGCTATCAGCAGCTCGTCCGGGAAGTCATTGCCCGTCATCCACGAAATCCGTCCCAAGCCGGCGAGGAGATTGTGATTCCCGGTTACGCCGGGCTGCGAGAATTCAGCCGGGCGCAGGAATCACTTTGCAAAACCGAATGCGGCCCGGCGTGGCGCTCGTATTTCTTGCGCAGTCACTGGCGGATGGCGGTTCCCTTCTCGCGCGCCCATCAGTTGCGCACCGCCAGGGCGCTGGCCGCCTCGCTGAAACAGAACCGCCTGCCGATTCTGCATCTGGTGAAATTCCCGGCCATGTCCATCAATCATTGCATCGTGCTGTTCGCCGTCACGGAAACTGAAGGCGGCTGGGAATTTCAATCCTATGACCCGAACAATGCCACAGAACCGGAGCGGCTCACGTTCGACCGGGCATCGCAAACTTTTTTCCTTTTGCCCAATGCCTGCTGGCCCGGCGGCGAACTGAACGTCAGCCACATTTACCGTTCCTGGTTTTTCTGATTAGCTACGCGACGTTTTGGCCGCCAGAACAGCGGGCCGAAAAAACTCAAGCCACAGACATTGATCCCGCAGATGTAGCCGATTTTGTAGCTGCGCCCGGAGTTCACCGCCGCGAAGATGTCCACATCCTGGCCCATCAACAGGCTCGGCAACGCCAGCGGCATCAGCGCCCCGTGCAACATCCCGTAGCCAAAACCCATGGGCTTGTCTTTGGGAAAGGCCCGCGGGAACGACCAGCCGTAAAACCAGCCCAGCAACATCGAAGCGATCAAAAAATAGGCAATCTTCTTGAGCCACAGCTTTCGGCGCGCTGCGAGGACGGGTGCGAAGTCTGAGTTTGGCGGCATTTCACCCACAGCATGATTTTCCACGACGGTAACGCGCAAGCAGAATTTCCAAAAATGAAAATTGAAGGGCGCCGGCCACAAACTTCGCCCTTGAAAAGCGCATCCCGGAAACGCAGGCTGGCGGCGCCGGATTCCAATTAAGATTCGAGCGGATGGCGACACAAACTAAAAACTGGTTCCAAGGCGCTTTGCAGACGGTGGCATTCTTTTGGGCGTATTTCATGTTTGCCTCCGTCGGCATCCTGGTCAGCCTGCTTTGTCTGGTTCCCGCCGTTTTATTCCGCGGGGTGAAGGCCCGTTTGTTCGGCCAGAAAATGATCCATGAACTGTTCCGTTTCTTCGTGGGCTATTTGCGCCGGTTCGGGCTGATGGAACTGGACACGACCGGCATGCCCGCACTGCGCGACGATCACGGATTGATTGTGGTGGCGAACCATCCCTGCCTGCTGGACGCGGTGATGCTGGTCTCACAACTGCCGCGCGGCGTCTGCCTGATGAAAGGGAGTCTGGCGCGGAATCTCATCTTCTCCGGAACGGCGCGACTGGCCGGCTATATCCATAACAAATCCCGTCTGGGCCTTGTTAAAAAATGCGCGGAACGGCTTAAGGAGGGGACGAACCTGCTGATCTTTCCCGAAGGCACGCGCACCGTGGACGGGCAATTGCTGCCGTTCAAAATGGGGTTCGCCCTGGCCGCCGTTGCGAGCCGGTCGCCGGTGCAAACCGTCATCATCACCGTGAACATTACGTTTCTCGGCAAAGGCCGGCCGCTGTTCAAGCAACCCACTTTTCCCCTGCGCTATTCGTTGCGGCCGGGCGAGCGTTTCGTGCCGCGGCCGGGGGAGGATGCGAAATGCTTTGGCGGAAGAGTGGAAACGTATTTTCGCGAAAGACTCGTGCCGGCGGCCGAGAAAAACTCATCAGCGACCCAGACCCAATGACGCCGAGCCGAACACATCTGGTCATCATCCCGAGTTACAACACGGGCGGCAAACTCGCCGATACGGTCCGGCAAGCTCTGGCACACTGGCAGCCCGTGTGGGTGGTGATGGACGGCAGCACCGACGACAGTGCCGCGGCCCTGAGGGCGCTGGTCGCGCGGGAAAACACGCTTCGCGTTTTAACTCTGGAACACAATTCCGGCAAGGGCGCGGCCGTGCTGAATGCCATGCTGGCCGCTAAGCGCGAAGGTTTCACCCATGCGCTGGTCTTGGATGCCGATGGCCAGCATGCGTCGGCCGACATCTCCCGTTTCATGCAGGCTTCGCAAAACAGTCCCGACGCCATGATTCTGGGGGTGCCGGAGTTCGCCGACGATGCGCCAGCGTCGCGTCGCCATGGCCGGCTCGTGGGCAACTGGTGGGCCAACCTGGAAACCATGTGGGGCGGCATTGAGGATTCCCTGTTCGGCTTTCGGGTTTATCCCATCCGGGAATCCGTGCGCATCCTGCAACGCATCCGCGGCGCGCGGCGTTTTGATTTCGACACGGAACTCGCCGTGCGCCTTTTCTGGGCGGGCGTGCCTCCCCTCAATCTTTCCACGCCGGTTCAATATTTTAATCCAGCGCAAGGGGGAACCACCCACTTCCATTATCTGCGGGACAACTTGCTGTTGATCCGGCGGCACACGCTGCTGGTGCTGGAAATGTTGCCGCAGCTGGGACGGATTTGGAAATTGCGCCAGCAAGCCAGGCGGAAAGCTTCTTAGCCCATCGTCATGCTGGAGGAAAAAAACATCCCGACCAATTCCGCCGCCAGGCTGACAAGGCTGGGCCGCTGGTTCTTCATCCGCCGCCGGCTGGCGCTGGGGCTCATCCTTTCCCTCGCCACCACCACGCTCCTGTTGCTGATCTTCCATTGGAATCACAAGTTGATTTTCATACCGCTGGAACTGGGCACGAAGTTTCTGATTGTTTATCCCGCCATTCGCGCCAATTGCCGCTGGTATGGTTCGTCCGTCACGCGGTTTCGCACGGAGAAGAAAGCCGTCTGGCTGACGTTTGATGACGGCCCGCATCCGGAGGACACGCCCGAGCTGCTCAAGCTCTTGAAGAGGCATAACGCCAAGGCGACCTTCTTTGTCATCGGCCGGCAGGTTGAAAAATATCCCGAACTCGCGCGGGCGATCTTGCGCGACGGCCACGCGCTGGGCAATCACACCCAGAATCATCCGGTGGCCGTCTTCTGGAGCTTTCTTGCACCCCAGCTGACGCGGGAGATTGACCGTTGCGCCCGGACCATCGCCGAAGCCACCGGCCAAACCACCCGTTGGTTTCGCGCCCCGGCGGGCATGGCCAATCTGTTCCTGCATTTCCTGCTGTGCGACCGGCAGATGAACCTCATCGGCTGGTCGGCGCGGGGATTTGACGGTCTGTTCCACAACCCCGACGCCATGGCCCGCCGGATTTTCAAAGCCATCCAACCCGGCGCCATCGTGCTGTTGCATGAAGGCCGGCGTGATCGTCAGGCCCGGCGCATCAATTTGATCCTGGCGGAAAAGATTCTGACCCGGCTGGCCGCCGAAGGTTACGTTTGCATCGTGCCTGAAGAAAAAGATTTCGCCTGAATCCGTTCGTTCCTGAAATCGAAGCCACACCGGCGCAGGCCATGAGTTCTCCCGAATGAAAACCGCTTCCCCACCCGTGACCGCTTGGGATTTTTCAGGCGCAAGCGGGACGGGGCAGACGTCGCCCGCGAAATTTCGGCTGGGACTGGGAAAAATCCGCCCGACGAGGAAGCCAGGACCGACTAGACCTTGTTGGCTTTGGCCGCGGCGGCCTTGTCGATGCCGACCATCACGGCCTTGTTGGTCTTCAAATACTTTTCCACCGTGGTCCGGCCGCCGACCGAGTTGGCGATGCGGACCGCATCCGGCTTGGCGAGTTTGTAATGCACGAGCAATTTGCCCACCAGCCCGACCTGGAGATTTAATTCCTTCATCTTCCAAACCTGTCCGGCTTCCAGCACGAACAGTTGCTTGGCGGCTTTGGGCGCGCCATTGCCATTGGTGGCCGGCTTCTTGGCAGCCACTTTCACCACGGCTTTGACGGCGGCTTGCTTGGCGGCACCGTTGGTTTTACTTTTGTTGGGTGCGACTTTTGACTTGGCGGCAGGCTTGCTCATAATTTTCCTCATTGCCAATCATGTCGAAAATCCCTCGCTTTAACCAGTTAAATCTCACGTTTATTGTTAAAAACCGACCCTTCGTCAAGGTTTTCCCGCAAGTTCGTTTTTAAATCGTCCCCCCTTCCCTATCCCGGTGCCGAACGTGCTTGGGCCGGTGCAGATAAATCCGCCAATTGCCGGAATGCGGATGAACTGAAGCCACGGGCGATCCAGAAAACCAACGAAGCCGACGACGGCATCCTAAAAAGCGACGTAAAATATTGTTTCGTGATGGATCTGGCGTTGTTGAAAAGAATTTCCCCCTTGGAAATAATCGTTGCCAGAAAGCCGCCAGTCGGGTTTCATCAATCCGTGGGAATAACTGCCCTAAGAACTAAGATGCACGCGCGGCGGTTAATGCACTGTTAGCCGGCAGTGAGCGCATTTATGAAGTATCAGGCCATTCAAAGATTTAAGAATTCACGTTGACTGACAATTCTATTCCCCTTGGGATTGATAGCTGTGGGGTGCGTCGGATTGCTTGCCTGTGCGTATTTAAATCGCTTATTTCCTCCAAACGATCCTAAAGATTTCTTTGGTGGATTTATGACACCTGCCATTTTATTTATCTTTTCGATTGTTATCGGATTATTTTGTTTAGCAATTTGCTGCTTGGGATTTTTGATATCGGCTATCATTTTTGCTTTTCGCCGGAGACACACGCGATAGATTTGAGAAACGACGATTTTGCCTCCGAATTTGGAAATGGGTTGTAAAATCATCGCCTTTCCCCATGAAAAGGGCTTGGAATTTTCTCCACGCCGGATCTGACTTGAGCCGTTTGCCAAGTTTGCTTCCCCGTTTGGGCGGCGGCACCCGTCAAGTCCTTGGCTGAAGCGTTTTTCATAGGACTGTCGCCGGCAAAATCATGAACGCCGTTTCCCCTCAGCCATGCCTTCACCCTTGGGGTGAGGGTGAAACGCTCGCAGTTGGTCGCGCTGACCGACGCTGAATTCTGCCCGCCACCCAGCCAGCGGCCACAGTCGTTTAGAACCCGCTCTAAAACCAGCCCCTCGGCACCTGATCTGCCCGTTTCCGGCCATTTTCTGCGCAATTCCCCAATAAAACCGGCTCATGCGGTCCCAGAATCGGCTGATTCCGCTGCAGTTCTGGCCAGAAAAGCTTCTGGTTTGGCCAACAAAACTGGTGGTTAATCAACCAGGAAGCATTGTTGCCTGATTCCGTCTTTTAAATGATAATCTCGGTCCCTGCGAGCCCGCAATCGGAGGCGGGGTCGCTGCCCGACATGGCCGAATGAGCCGTTCGCTCCTATGCCTTCCGGGATGGAATGGGAAATTTGTTTAAGAGGATTGAAATGACGCCGACCGGCCTCCGTTCCG
>TBL_comb47_HYPODRAFT_10005614_pt1 | contig 13919 bp, 14 predicted proteins | sample TroBogypolimnion_40_FD_10682 | JGI IMG/M metagenome (IMG submission 10682)
GCGCACCAAAGTTCTCCGGTGGCCGCAGGCCACCTATGAACTTAGTAGTTGAGGGGCTACGCCCCTCTGACTACATCTATGAATGATCTAGGTTTTTCTATGCCACTTCGGTCAGCAAGCTTCGCTTGCAACCTGGAACCACCTATGGTGGTTCTGAAGGTTTTACGGGCACATTTGGTGCCGTAAAACCTAGATCATCCTTAGATGTAACCGATCTTCGATCGGTGAAATCGACGGATGATGAAGGGCTCCGGAAAACCTTCAATATATGATAAATTATGAAAAAGTATAAAGATAAAAACCTTTGGAAAAGGTATAATGCATAAAAATTGTGAAGAATTGTTAGAGAACATTCAAAAAACATTACATAAATGTTGCAATAACCAACTAACAATTAATATTAAAGAAGAATTTGATATGAGGGAGTGCGATAATGTAGATAAATGGTCTAAAAATATAAAGAATTGTATTCCATTAAAAATAGAAATAAAAAATCCAATAGTACAAAATAAATATTATATTGATTATAGAGTTGAAAAACGTTCTCTAATTATAGGAGGAATCTAGTTTAACTTATTATTTTTATAACTTAATCGTAAGTTGTCTCGACGTGATGTATGATGTTTGTCATTGATCGTACACATTACCTGTCGATTTCAACAAGCAAAGCTTGTTTCCATCTACAGGTAATCTGGGTTTTACTACGTTACACTCCGTAAAACCCACACAGTAGGTATAATTTTTTTAATATGATAATGAATTAATACAACCTGTTTATCTTTATTAATAACGTGCGCTTCTTCCTCACATCCACCATATATTTCTTCCAATAACAAAATTCTCTGTTCATCATCCGTCGATTTCACGGTTACATCTAAGGATGATCTAGGTTTATCGTTCCGAAAACCGCCTGGCGGCTTTGTCGGGGTTCCGGAGGAACCCAACCTGGAATCCCTCAGAGCACCTTCGGTGCTCAAGGTTGAAGACCTTCGGTCTTCTGACCGTAGGGATTCCTTGGCAAAACCTTCAGAGGAGCTTCGCTCATCAACAACTAAATTCGTAGGTAGAGAGCTTTGTATAAAACCGTATAAATTCTTACATAATAAATGAAATTCTTTACGCAGGTTCTCCAAAGGACAATCATAAATATCTTTTAGAGCTTGATAAATAAGTGGATGTTTTGGAGTTGCACCTAAGAACCCTTGAAAAACTGTTCCGGGAAAATACGACGAGTTAACAGTAAAAAATTCAGCATTACCAATAATGTTCTCGATAGGATACTGAATCATCGCATCTAGATCCATATAAACACCGCCTTTGACATACAAAAAATAATAACGGAATAGGTCGGCTCGGTGTTCTCCATAATTTAACATATAAAATTTGGCAATGACATTGGGGAACTCAGGAACCGGGTTCTCTCCAAAGAAGGCAATAATATCATCATCTGTATAATGTTCGTATGCCCATCCGACACATCGTTCTTTGATCATATCCACAACATATTGTTGTGGTTTTTGACGCGAGGTCTGCATAAAAATCTTAGGTATCATTTTTTCGAAGTAAATATCTTATCCAAATATTCTTTATTTTGTTTACTATCATAATACCCTTTTTCAATCATTTCATTAAACGAATATTGATCTCTTGAAAAAAGTGTAGTATAATCAGATATTTTGAAAATATATGGAGAATTTTTATCTTGTTTATCTTTGGTCCATAAATCAGGTGTAATATTAATAACCGCATTGGGTAGGTAAGGTTTTTTGCTGAATCCGCCATCAAATGTGATAGTATTTCGATACACATTTATGAAACCATTTTTGGTAAGGTAAGGGATATGGCTGCTTGCAACACAGGCTTCTAGTGCATCTTCTAAATCAGTAAAATTATTGTAAATAGTAACCTTAGAACCAAAAGTATGGAGCGTTGTTACGCCCACATACATCTTATCCAAATCGAAATCATCGGACCGAAAATTGGTTAATATTTTGTTTTTCACTAGTATTTCAAGTTCTCTAATGTTCTTACTATGATTGATGTTGTCATCGAGAACCTTTTCTTTAAATTCAGGAAAATCTCCTTTAAACGATAAAAAAAGTGAATTCCAAGCGCCAGCCGATGCACCTGAAAAAATATAGTCAGATAAATCATAATTTTCTTTAATATATTTGCAAATACCAAGTTGACAAAAACCCCGAAAACCTCCCGTACTTATTGTGATTACTTTGGGTATTTTTGTTGTATATATTGTAGATGATGCAGTCATTTTATTTAATAAAAAGGTTTTTAAATTCATAAATGCGAATAATATTTTACGGATAAACATAGTTATTACAATATATCTATATTTACACCCTTGAACATTTAAATCCGGACAACTTTATGTTGTTTCAAATAAATGTCAAAAATGTAAAATCAATAGTAATTTATTATATTATTTTTTGCTTATAATTATATAAAGTTGTCCGGATTTATCCCTTTGAAGATTTGTAACGGGACAAGTCCCGTTACATCTTCGGAGAGATCTACCTCGAAATTTGAAATTTGGGACACGAAGTGTCCCATTTCAAATCTTCGATGGTTTAAATGTTCAAGGGTTTAAACATTTAATAATTGGATCAAATAATCGAGTGATTTTGATTTACGCATAGAAGAAGAATGACGAGATAATGGTGATATTGGATCGATTAAATATAAATTATCAACGCTCTTATTATTTTTATATTTCGGTAAATAATTAGGTGTATAAATATTATCATAAGACTGGTTTGATTTTATATCATTACTATTATTAATAACGTAACTATCACCTCTATTTTTATTACATTGTTTTGAAATATTATGTGAATCGACTATTTTTCTTTTTCTTATATCATTTGTTTTTACATAAATTTGTTCTTTATTATCATTATTGTTCTGGTTATAATACGCCAAATAATAATTGGATAGTAAACAAGAACATATGTTTCCCATGATTTATGTAGATAAATTAAATTTTCATTTTTAAATATTCAAAGTTACAAATCAATTTTGTATCAGGGGTGGGTTTGTAAAACTTATATAATAAATTTTTATATAAGTTTATGAAAAAAGTTTTTATAATTTTAATAAGCACAAATGAGTTTCAAAATTGGTTTACATTTTTTAGTGGCGTTGTAATTCATTGAATTAGTTTTTTGCATTTTTATATTATTTTGTGATTGATTATGCAGCTACTACTTTCTTCTTTACGACTGTCTTTTTCTTAACAACAATTTCTTCTTCCTTGGTTTCAGAAACTGGTTCTTCCTCCTTAACAATGACTGCAGGCTTAGTAACAACCATAACTGGTTCTTCCTCATTAACAACATCTACTGGCTTTGCAACAACTACCGCTTCTTCCTCATTATCACTGTCTTCGACGTGAGTAGACGTAACTACTGCAGGTTTAGCTACTGGCTTAGATACAACTGCTTCCTCTTCTTCCTCATCCTTAATTTGAGGAGCCTTGTCCATCATCTTGAGCTCATCGGGAGAAAGTTGAATATGGCACCGACCAAATACACTGACCACCTCTTGAGGCTTGACCACACATTGAATTACCTTGAAAGTAATACCAAACCCTTTTCCTCCGAACCAAAGACCACCGCACTGCAATACTGTAGCCACTTGAGATTTTTTTGGTATAAAGTCGATAGGAGTCATATTTTCATTATCACAAGGAAAGATGCGTGTGGACGAAGTATCGTAGATCTCTAGACCCCAACGACCATTGTAATTAGGTACCTTACCACGAATTGAAGGAGGCTTGGTAGGATCAATCTTCTTGGTTACTTTGTCTTTTGTGTATTTCAAAATAGGGAAGAAATTATGCTTGACTACTTCACGCGATAACTCTTCACCAAACCAGGCTTCACTGTTCTTTACAGCATCATCCAAGATCTGATTCTCAAATTTTTTCAACTTTTCTAAGAACTCTGTGGTAACAGGAGTACCATAATCGCTGTTAGGGAAATTCAAGGACATACTGAACTTACCATCGGATTCACCTGTCTTCTCATCCACAAAATCCGCAATACCCCACGTCATCATCAGTGGGGTAGAAATATGCAATGACCGATTAGATTGAGTACTAACCATATTGATAGACTTACCACCACGATCATTTACCTTAGGTTGCATATATCGAATAGCGGAAGTTTCCCATTCAGCGACAGACAAGACGATAGGAGTAGAAGGCTTTGACATTTTAAATAATATAACACTGAACAACTGGTTATACTATATTATATGATAAATCTTTAAATCAATTTTTTATACATTTTGTTATACCCCTTAGCTGGTTATGCTACGACACGCTACAAATGTTACTATGTTTGCATATCAAATGATATAAATATTCTACCATATAAAAATAATATACTGTTATTATAGATATGAATATTCAACCGATAAATCTTTTAAACCAATTTATAGACGCATCTGATAATCCGCCACAACTGATAATAGGAACAGATATAGGATATACTTTACGTAGCGGGATTAGTGGTTCTGTAAGTTCTTCACTACGTAATTGTCTTGACGACTCTCGTTTACCTCGTGAAGTAAATATCAAAAAAAATTCAGAAAAGAAAAAAACAGTCGAAATAAGTAAAACGGTAAAAGAGTTGAATTACGTCAATTATTTTCACAACAATGTGCAATTGAATAAATTTAAATTGGACGAATTAAAATATATAGCCAAACATAATACGCTTAAGATAACCGGTACAAAAACGGTTTTAATTGGTCGTATTAGTGAGCTTTTTAAATTAACAAAACCCGTAGTAAAAATCCAATCAGTTTTTCGAAGATGGATCGTGCAAGAATCATTAAAAATGAGAGGACCATCGTTAAAAAAGCGTTCATTATGCGTGAACGACACAGACTTTGTTTCTATGGAACCCATAATCGAAATTCCCACAGAATTATTTTATTCTTACCAAGATAGTAAACATTTTATTTATGGGTTTAATTTGTCATCACTTATTCAAGTTCTCCAAAAGAATATTAGAACGAACGAGAAGATAGAAAACCCTTATAATCGAGAAGTAATTGATGGACGTATCGTTTTACAAATACTAAGGCTCTACCGTTTTTGTTTTATCATCTATCCGGATTTTATAAAAGAGAATGCAAAATTTGTTAAAAATAATACTCCGACCATATTTCGAGTACCTTTGATACAGCGACCACCACAACATTTAAATGATTTTAACAATCTTATGGCGGATGGTCAAGGCACAATTTTTGCCGATTATACACCTATTATTGCTACGAATTATCAAGTATCACAAGATCAGTACGAACGTATTAACCGTTTAAGAGAAATAAGAAATATGACCATAGATCAGCGTGTGAACAATTTGTTTATTGAAATTGATCATTTGGGAAATTATACTCAAGCTAGTTGGTTTAATTTATTAGAACGCAACGAATATATTATTTTTTATCGTAACCTGTACGAGATATGGTACTATAGAAATATGTTTACAAGAGATGTAAGGTATGGTATTTGTCCATTTTTATCACCATTTTATAATGTGGGTAACATAAGAAATATTATTTATAATATGAATACTGCTGATTTAAAACAGCTTTGTTTAATTTCTTTTGAGAACTTGGTATATACCGGAATAGATGATGATCATAGAAAATTAGGCACAATGCACGCATTATCGGCATTAACACTTGTTTCATTGGGAGCTCGTGTTTCCCTTCCTTGGTTATATGATTCTGTAGCACTTTAAAAGCAGGGAGCAGGGAAACCTTAGGTTTCCCTGCTTCCCTGTTTTTTTACTTATTTGGAAAAAACCCTTAGGAGGACTCGAGCATATGTTGTATGTTCAAATTAAAATAAATTATATTACAAAAGAAAGAACTTAAAAACGAAACACTTTAATTAAATATAATAACCCACTATGGTTAGAGCTACTAAGACTTCCACCGACAAGGTATCCGCATCTTCTACTACAGCCTCTGTGGCTGCCCCTGCTGCAGTAGCAGCTGCCCCCAAGGCTGCTAAAAAGGCTGCCCCCAAGGTTGCAGATGCCACCGCTGCCTCAACGACAGCAGTTGCCCCTGCTACCACTGAGGTTACTACTGATGTATCTTCTCTTACTGTGAAGATGACTGAGTTTAATGCTAAGCTTCAACAGCTTATCAGTCTTTTCTCCACTGTTAAGAATGATTTCAAGACATTGGAGAAGGCTGTTACTCGTGAGATGAAAATTGCTCAGAAACTTTCATCCAAGAAGCGCCGTAATAACGGCAACCGCAAGCCTTCTGGTTTCATCAAGCCCACGCGTATCAGTGACGAGCTTGCTGCCTTCCTTGGCAAGACGATTGGTACTGAAATGGCTCGCACTGAAGTTAGTAAAGAGATTAATGCCTATATCCAGACTCACAGTCTTCAGGACAAGAGCAATGGTCGTAAGATCAACCCTGATGCCAAGCTTACCCAACTTCTTAAAATCAGCAAGGAAGACGAACTTACCTATTTCAACTTGCAAAAGTTTATGAAGCACCACTTCGTAAAAGCAGAGGTTCCTGAGGTTGCTGCTGCTGTTTAGAGCAACGCGGATTTTAATTGCCGACTTAAAATATACTTACAAAATAATTTAAAAATATGTTTATATTCTTTATGTAAATGAATATCACGATTGATGAAGTTATTAATGAAAATATTTTATTAAAAGCAGAAAATGAAAAATTCAAAAAATTATTAGAAAATTACAACAATTCGCGAAAGAATTATTATGAAAATAATAAAGATATTGTAAATGAAAAAGCTAAAGAAAGATTAAAAAAAATAGCAAAGGAAAATCCGGATAAAATCAAAGAATATGCGAAAAGGGCTTATTTGAAACAAAAAGAAAAAAAGAAACTAGAATCAGAAAATGAAAATATTTAGGCATAATTATATATCTTGAAAAAGTTATATAAAGAATTATTTTCTTTATATAGTATATAGGATGAATTCGGAAGAACCACCTGACCCGCCAGAAAACGAACAAGTATATCGGATTATCAAATGTCCATTGAAATGTGTTCTGAAAAAATATGACACCCTACAACCTATCATTGAAAATACTGTTTGTGAAATCAATGATATTGTGGTGTTATCTTATCAGTTTATTCGGTTGTTTTTGTTGGATAAATTTCATCATAACCAAGAATTCCCCAAAATCAACAAGCAATTTGTGTTAGATGTTATCAAAACAGTCAGTTCCCCAAAATCCAAAAGCGGACAGAAAACAAAACAAGAAAATATCAAAAACGCTTCCGGTAAATTGGATATGAAACAGTTTTATACAGAACATTTTGAACATTTGGTTACCGGTAAATTATCTTATACAAATAAATCTCACATTGTAGCAACCACTGCGAATGAAATGATTACCTGTATCAATACGAATATTTCTACACATTTTGTGAAACATTTATTCAAATACATCAATTGTTTGTTCAAATATCCAAAGTCAATGGAAATTAAACAAGAAAAGGACAAGGAAAAACGCAAAGAACTCTACAAAGAACTCAACCAAGAAATTAGAAATCTGAAAAGTGATTTAATCCAAAATAAAATAGAACAATCCAAACCAGAATATCATCAGTGGATTAGAGAAAATAAATCGTTTTTATTTCCAGAAAAAGTAACGAAATCAGTAGCGTATGATGTCAAAACAAAACCAGAGAAATATATCAAACATTCATTCTACATCAATCAACAAATTGAAGAACATGGAAAAAAACCGTATCAGGTTATTCCTCAGAGAAGCAATATTGTTCCCAAACACATTGTATTGAATACACCCGCAATTGTGGATATGATTGATGATAAAAAACAAACTATATTTCAGTATAACAAAAGTGAATTGGTATTACACGCAAAGAAACATCAATCTCACATTTGGAGTAAAATATTACGGTTGGAAAAGAAAGATATTTTCAAACAAAAGAATTATGTTTTTTACAATCAAATTATTACCGATGGATTTAGTTGTTCCCTGTTATTTATTTTGAAAAAATACAAAAACAAAGAATATGGTGATAGATTACCACAAGTGAGTAATGAAATGGAATTTCCAAAAATAGAAGATGTATTACCCGAACATAATTACTTAACTGATAAATACAAATTAGTGTCATTAGACCCCGGAAAAATCCGTCCCATAGCAATGATTGATGAAAATAACAAATTTTTCAAATATACTGCCTGTAGAAGAAGAATGGATACTTATACCAAACAAAGTAATTCCATCATTGGTAAGGAAAAAATCAAACACAATATCGTTGTAAAAGAAACAGTATTATCTAATTACAAATCACGCACATTGAAACAATTTGATTATCAACAATTTATTCAACACAAAAATATATTGAATACGGAAGTAAAACCATTTTATCAACGAACTTTATTCAGAAAATTAGCATTTCGTAGATTTGTTAGAACCAAGCAAAGTGAAGTAAAACTATTGAATGAAATTGAAAACACTTATCTGACCAAAGAAGAAAAGGAAAAAGGTAGAAAATTAGTTATTTTACACGGTGATTATAGTAGAACTACACAAATGAAAGGAACAATACCTACCCCGAACATTGGATTGAAAAAATTACTAATGAGTAGATTTGAAATATTAGAAATCAATGAATTCAATACCAGCAAATTATACAACAAAACAATGAAAGAAATGGTAAATATAACCGTAAAAAGAAAGAAACATAGCAAACAACTCCACGAAATACTCACTCCAAAAGAGGAAACAAAATGCCGTATTTTCGTAAATAGAGATGTAAATGCTTGTAAAAATATTTTATTACTTGGAAAATGTTATTTATTAGACCGTTCAAGACCGGAAGAGTTCAAACGGAAAATAACTACCAAGCAGAAAATATCCAAATAGTTGTTTTATCAAGGTAGTGGTAAAATAACTTCTGATGGGAATTTGTATATCTACCAAAACACATATACAAATAATAAGCCCATTGTTTTGAATTTAGTTAATATGCGCTCGTATTTTTTTGTCGTCGTAAGTCGACAATTAAAATCCGCGTTGCTCTAAATAATTATAATATAAATTTAATAAAAAGAAACATAAATATTAACACTATAAATATCATTATAGTGTTAATGACAACCAAATTTTTCCTTTACACTAAAAAGGATGGTTATTCCGTTCAAGATATTACTGGATGTCAAATTATTAATCCATCATCTTATGCAGGTACTATTTTACTATATCCTGAAGAAAGTATTGATATCCATTACAATAATGCAATTTTAGAAGGTTCTCTTATTGAATGGTGTAAAGAGTTTTGCGGTTCTGATGGTATTTTCTTAGATGTTGGTGCTCATACAGGATCTTATTCTGTATCCTTATCGCAAAAATGTCAATCGGTTTATGCATTCGAACCTCACGAACGCAACTTTTATGCACTATGTGGAACTGTAGCACTATCTAATCGACAAAATATTCATTGTTATCGTTTAGGTCTAGGTTCTCCAGATCAACTTGCGGAAGAACCAATTGGTAAAGCGATTTTAAAAATACAAAATGAAGATGGTAGTAATTCGACTATAAATGATGTAGATAATGATAAAATTATTCGACAAGAAATTATTGAACTTACTACCCTAGACATTTTCTTTAATAACCATCCCTTAACTGCACCTATTAAACTAATAAAGATTGATGTAGAAAACAACGAATTAAATGTTCTCAAAGGAGCGGTTAAAACCTTGGAACAAAATGGTTACCCTAAAATTATTTTCGAAAAACATTCAGATGAAAATGAGAACCAAAAATTACTCGATTTTGTAAGAAATTATTTAGGTTACCACGTAAATCCTATCAGTGGATATGGACATATGTATCTAGCATCTAGATAAACAAATTGTAAAAAAACTGATATAGACATTTACAACTAATTCTTTGTAAATGTCGGATAACATCAAATTTGATATCATCGATGATAGCACTCCATCTCCTAGTAAACCAAGCAATCCTTTCCAAACATCGGTTCAAGAATACTTATCTAAAAACAAACCTTGTATTTATATTTTGACACCCTGTTTTGGAAGTGTATGTTTTGTGAATTATGTCCATTGTTTGATCTCTACTATTGAAGTTTTTCGTCAATATGGTATTGAAGTTATTATCGAATTTTGTCGTAATGATAGTTTGGTATCTCGAGCTCGTAATAACTTGGTAGCACGCGCTATGGCAAATCCTAAAATGACACATATTATGTTCATTGATAATGATATTACGTGGGATACTAACGATATCTTGAAATTAATGATTTCCGATAAAAATTTGGTAGGTGGGATTTATCCTCTTAAGAACTACAATTGGTCTGACTTATTGGTAGATAAGAAAAACCCGACCAATCCGAGCCCTAATACAGTTCAACAAATGATTGAACGCAAAAACAATTCACAATTTAAAGACATTATTAGTGACGAAAGTATGGTGCAATACAATTTGGTGCGTTACAATGTCAATTACTTGGATAGTACGCTGAATATTGATAAGAATTTGGCCAAAGTAAAACATATTGCTACTGGATTTATGATGATCAAACGTAATGTGATTGAAAAAATGTCGCAAGCTTTCCCCTCTACTAAGTATGTAGATGATGTAAATTTCTTGAAAAAGGAAGAAAATGAGTTTGCTTACGCTCTTTTTGACTGTGGTGTTGAGGAAGGACATTATTTTTCTGAGGATTGGTTGTTTTGTCATAGGTGGACCAAGATGGGTGGATCAATTTGGATGGATGTGAGTATTGCATTAACTCATACAGGAATTGAGGATTATAAGGGCTGTTATATTACATCAATCATTTAATTAAGGGAACCTACGTATAAAAACGCTTCGCGTTTTTAACCCCCTGCGACCCCTCCCTTTACTTTACTATTTATCATTTTCACTTTTCTAAGTATCCTTTTCATTGAAGGAGGGATCTTAAGGGAACCATTGGTTCCCTTAAATTAGATGGCATTTTCGACATTTTTACCCAATACCAAAAACACTAGGATCAAAACAAAACGCATATTTTTCTTAAATTCTGAATAAAATCCAAAGTTTTTTAACCGATCAACGTCATTATTTTTAGAAATATATAAATAACTAAATACTACAAACCCTGTTACATAAATTGCTGTATAAGGGTGTTGATCACAATCACACGCTATTTCGTGCACAAGTGCTGAAACATCAAACACATTGATAGCAATTGCTTCAGTCAAAGTAGATGTTATAGCCCTCGATACCGCTATTTGTTTTAATGGTTGTTTTAAAAATGCATCGGCAACACCTGCAACCATAACGATAATAATAGCTGGTTTCATTGTTGTTATATTGAATAGTATATATCTTAGTAAAACAGTTCAATTTTATGATTATTTTCCTATGAAAAACAATTTAAAGTTCATATGGTTTATTATGTAACCATATGAAAACGTATCTGCAAATTTTACAGTTACACGCTAAAGTAAAAGATATTTCCTATCCTAATAATCTAATAAAACAAGACGTCAAATTACCTACAGTTTTATGGAACAGCACGGTAGATGATACTGCGCAGCAATCCACAGGAAATTTTTGGTCCTGTCTATTTCGTAAAGAAGATAATGGAGAACTTAGCTATGAAGATAATTGTGTTCATTTTCAGCTCTATTTTTTGATAAGTTCTATGGCCTATTTTTATAGCGAACCACTTGAAAAACAAATCTCTCGTAAATATCTCTTGATTGATCAGGCTGTTACTAATATGTTCCTTTCAGATGAGGTTAAAGTCAAATTAAGAGATATTTTTCAGAAAACCCAGCGCACTTATTTGATATTTTTACGGTTTGCTAATGTTATTCGTCACAAAATAAATAAAGAAAAAATAGATTTTGATCTTCGTATGGAGCCTATAGATATTTATAGTAAATACTCAATTAGTTTGATACATAATGGTGCCAAATATTATTTTGCATTAACAGATCTAGTGAATATTATTCAAACTGCCATTATTAATTCTGATGATATGTTTGAGAAACCATTGTTCCCCAAAAATCCTTACAATAACTTGCCATTTACCAAGACACTACTGTACAACATTTATTTTCGAATTAAATTTACATTTTTAAATGTGCCTGAATGGATTCAATTGTTTTACAATAGTGAATTTGATCTCGACGTATTTAAAATAGAGAACGAACAAAAATTACGTGAAAAATATATTAAAAATTATGTAAATAATGCGTCTATCATTGTTCTTAATGAGGAAGTAAATAGTATGATTTCATCTTATAAACGTATTTTTCGTCATATCCATATTAGTGAAGATTTCCCAAAAAAAGATTTGGTCGATATCTTTCGCCCCTATTTATTTTTATATATTATGAGTGTTGATGGTATAGAAGGAATTGAAAAGAAACGATTATCTGGAATAATTCTTAAAAAAAAATTAGGAGAATTTGTTTCATTCAATGAGAGTTTTGGTCGGAAAATAATTAATACCCGACCATTATCATATATAGATACATCTCTTTCTTTACAGGGGCGACGTCTTTTTACGTATGTAACATTTAATATGAAACATCCTAATTTTACATTTAAAGATGCGTGTGAGTCATTTTGTAGGAAACAAATATTTAAATTTTCTTCCAGAAATAGTATTGAAGTTCCACCAAATCCTTCGCGAATTGAACATCCATTACCATCAGTAATAGATTCATATGATAATAATGATGATAATGAAAGCACTATATCAGAAGATGATGAAAGTGCCATATCAGAAGATGATGAAAGCTCCGTAGAAGAAGAATATGATTTTACTAATTATTTTGATTTTACTAATTATGATTCTGTTAGTTCATCTTTAGAATTAAATATTTATAACGAATTAAATCATTTGGGAGATCTTGCTGTAAGAGAAGCATAAAAATAAAAAAGAGTTTTATTATACTTTTACAGAAAACAATAACAACAAATTTTTGTATTTTTATTTTTTTTGTATTTTTATTCTTCATCAGAATCCGAGAAATCTGCCCAACTACGCATCATACGAGCCTTGTTAAGAATACTCATTCTTGATCCTACTATTGCTGCTACGACTGGCACATTTACTACTACTGAACGTTTTGCAGAACCGCCAGGTGGCGCAAAACGGAGATTCTCCATAGATAGCCCGTTAGGGCTATCGACTGAGAATGACACTGGCTTTGCTAGCATTTGCGCATAAGTCATCTTACTATCACTATTGTCCGATGATCCTGAAGCTGACGTATCACAATCCATACACATTGAAGACGTCGATGCATTTGAATCGACTTCTTCTTCGACATCTGAATCGCCAAAATCTGACAACAAGTCAAAGTGGTTCACTTCCATAACGCGCGTATTACCGCTCCACGCTTTCTTGATGGGTGCAGAAGGTATCTTCTTTTGCACTCCATTTTTCTCTTTTAATAATTTGGCACATTTGGACACCGTATGACCCTTCTTGAAGCAGTAGCGACACTCGATCGCTAAAAGCGTGGGGCAGGTAATACGGCTGTTAGGGTCCTTTGTTTCACGAAGGAAATGCGACATATACTCCTCTTCAGACTTACCTGAGTCCTTGCAAAATTTGCAAGACTTCTTGACAGACACTTGGGTATTGCGTTTGGAAAACATATTGAATTGATTGGTTGGTTTGATTTATATTGATTTGTTTTTCATAAAAAAAGAAATCAATTTTTAAGGGAACCTAAGGTTCCCTTATGATCCCTCCTCTTAGGATCTTAGCGGTTACTAACATAAACCTATGATAAAGGAAGGGTTCTTAGCGGTTACTAACATAAACCTATGATAAAGGAAGGGTTCTTAGCGGTTACTAACATAAAAGGGAAGGGGTCGCAGGGT
>TBL_comb47_HYPODRAFT_10005615_pt1 | contig 13917 bp, 11 predicted proteins | sample TroBogypolimnion_40_FD_10682 | JGI IMG/M metagenome (IMG submission 10682)
GACGATGTGTAATAAAAACACAATCACAAGATGTATTCAAGAAATATACAGGTGTATTTGCTATTTCGGTGAATGGTGTTTTACACTGGGATTTATATGAAAAGGGTGGAATAAATACAGATAGATTAGTTGATTTTTTGGAACATAATATTACCAGTAAATTGAAGAACAAATTAATAATATTAGATAATGCTTCCGCTCATAGAAATGAACGAATAAAATCATTAGTAAATAAAAACAACAATATATTATACGCTGTTCCTTACCAACATTTCACAAATTCTATTGAAAATTATTTTAGTATGCTTAAATCAAGATTACAGAAATTAGATGGATTGAAATATGAAAATTTGAAGGAAAATATAAAGAAAGTAATAAGCGAAATACCAAAGGAAAAGTATGAAAATATATTTAAGGGTGCTTATGAAAGACCAGAAAAATATGTAGAAAAGAATAAAACCAGAAAAGTAATGAAAATTTACAAGTGATTATTTATAAAAATATCTATAAATAATCGGCGTTTGAAATGAAAAAAGGTGTAAAGAAAAACGTGACCAACTTATACGTTTAATTGAGATGTTATTACGCTGGATAGACAAAAGAAAGACTGAAATCGAGGAGGGCACTGCTGGAGATGAAAATAAATATCTGGATCCATATAGATTAATGTCGCGCATTATAACCAGGATTTTTGGTGAGTTGTTAGCCGAATTAGATGCATGGTTTCCAGACCAATGCGACAGACAAATGTCTGGGCTTGATTCACCAACCCAACCAGGATATTGGGATAATTCACTACCAACTTATAAAAAGCGCGTAGCAGAACGAGCCCGACGAGGGAAGAGGCCAACGGGGCTGGTATTATGAAGATTAATCCGAATTATCGTCCCTATTTTTGCCATGAATGGCTGTTTCAATGAAACAAGAAACAAATAAATATATGACTTTATAGTATTTGCAAGTTGCGTAATATTATTATTTGTTTGGGTTGATTGGTTGAACAAATAATACGAGTGATTTGGGGTGATTTTTTTTAATTTTTTGAACAGTCTATATAACTATTAGAAAGATTTATGTTATTATAGACTTTTCATCTTCTATTTTAGTTTATAAGAGTTATCGTAGAGAGAAAAAGGAATTCAATAATGCGTAATGTTATTATAATACGACGCACTTCTAATTCTTTTTTTATTTACCCGCGAAGTTTTAGTTCTTGTCTTTCTTCTTTTACCATTACGTTTCTTTGTTCCCCTTCCAAAACGTTGCGGATTCAATATATTACCAACTTTTTCGCCAAGTCGAAATGATGTCATTGGACGCATAAATGCATTACAAGTTACATCTAACATATAAAACGCGTTTATTTCATAATCGAGTTTTAATTTTTCTATTACATCGTGAAGATAAACGCCGCCGTCGGTAATAGGAATTTTTGTACCTATTTCTATCCCCACGAAATTCATTTATAAACTCTTTATGTTTTCCATCCAAGGTTGTCGAATTCTTTTTACTTACCCTGATTTTTTTTATCGGTTTTGGTTTGAATGATGGCATTGATATAATTATATGTAAATTATTTAATTGTTATTTTGTTCAAATAATATATTTTTGTTCGGTTATTTAGTTAATTTAAATTGTGGCTTATTTTTAATTATGGACCCAGTTGATATAAATCTTAGTGTAGATAAATTGAAATTCCAGAAAATGATGTTTATATTTAATGCCATCAATGATGGATGGACAATTAAAAAACGCGAAGGGTCGTATATTTTTTCAAAAAATCACGAAAATAAAAAAGAGGTGTTTACAGATTCATATTTGGGAACTTTTTTGAAATCTAATTTAGATATGAATAAATTGGGCGTGGATTGATTATATTGGATTATAAGTATTTAAATAAAATCATATAAAGAGATATGGGTTATTGTTATATGCCCGAAAATTCGTTTACTGTAAAAAAATGTGACGGAACCCTTGTATTTAACGATTTGGGTGGGTTTCAGACCCGAAACAAGTCAACAATGTGGTGTATTGAAGAAGCGAATAAAATATATAATTGGTCCGATTTTGAAGAAATGACAATTTGTACATGGGATTTTGAAAATAGTAACAATGATTATACATTCAGTAAAACATGCAGTTATAATAATTTGGTCCCCGATTTTAATTTTCACGCTTGGCCGGAAGTTGGTATTAATGATTACACAGAATTTATTAATGAAATAGATATTGCCGGATCACAGGATTATGAAATCAATAAGGTCGGGTGGATTGGTAATATAAATACACATCATTTTAGAGAAAAATTATTAGAAATTGGCAATAATAACCCGTCGTTGTTTGAGTTTTTTAACTGCGGTAATTGGATAAATAAGACAAACACTATTAAACTTACTCCAGATGTTTTTATATCAACCTCAGAGTTAGTTAAAAAGTACAGTATGATAATAGATGTAGAAGGTAATGGATACTCTGGGCGGCTTAAACATTTGTTATGGTCACATCGTCCATTATTACTTGTAGATAGACCACATAAAGAATATTTTTTTGAATATTTGAAGGAATGGGAGCATTATATTCCGGTTAATAGAGATTTATCCGATTTAATTGAAAAAACAAAATGGTGTTTAGATAATTATGAAAAGGCGCTACAGATTGCTGAAAATGCGTATCAATTTAGTAAAATACATTTAACCCGTAGTGCGTGTTATAACAAATGGAATAATATAATAACTAAGAATACAATGGTAAATATTATTAAAAATATACCAAATGTTAATACATATCCGCTTACATATGTATTTGAAAATATAAGGTTACAACATAAACCAAATACATTATGGCTGGAATTTGGTACTGCAGGCGGAGGTACCATTAATTATATTTCTAAATTTACAACTGATAAGGTATACGGATTTGATAGTTTTGAAGGATTGCCTGAAAAATGGAGGGACGGGTTTGACAAAGGCGCATTTAGTAGAAATGGTAACTTGCCGCAAGTAAATAATAATGTTGTATTGATAAAGGGTTGGTTTAATGAAACATTACTCAATTTTATAACATTACAAAATAAAAAGGTTTCATTTATTCATATGGACGCAGACCTTTATAGTTCTACAAAATATATATTTGATGTATTGAAAGATTATATTGATACGGATTGTATTATTGTATTTGACGAGTTGGTAAATTATCCCGGTTTTGATGGAGATACAGGAGAACTTAAAGCGTTTTATGAATTTATTTCAGAAAATACGGTAGATTATGAATGGATTGGAATGAATGGAGTGCCTACTGGTATGTCTGGATATTATCACGAAAACGTGGCGTTAATTATACATTCAATACATAATAATATTTAATTTACAAAAAGATATAAATACACAATACTAATATCCAATAATGGACATGTCAAGGCGAATGCACTGCGCTACCCTAACCCTAACCCCCATTATAACCCAATAATAGGCTATGTATGCCAATGTAGTCTGTATTCGGTAAAAGGGCGCGTAAAGGGCAGCGTGTAAAGGCCTAAAATGGGTACTCGAGAAATGAGTGACAAATTGAGGGTCGACCTGCACTCCTGTGAGCATATATGTAGTCTTGTTGTAAGTCTTGTTGTAAGTCTTGTTGTAAGTCTTGTTGTAAGTCTTGTTGTAAGTCTTGTTGTAAGTCTTGTAAGTCTTGTTGTAAGTCTTGTTGGAATCCGTGCCTGCGGCACGCGGCGCCGAAGGCGCGCGGCCAATTGGCGATCTTATTGAGCACAATTCAATAACTTATTAGGTGTACTGTGGAATGTGTACCGTGGAATGTGTACATCCATATAGTTATACCAGTCGACGAAAAACGATTCCCTGTTGCAGTACATTATACGCCTATATAATGTACTGGAGAAACCGCAGTGCATTACGCGGTGCATTACGCAGTAGAATTGATGGTCGGCCTACATTATGCAATAGAATTGCCACCAATCCAAACTTGGACTATACGATATACAACAACCATTCGGTAATTTCCTATATATCATCTTTAATCCAACTTTTACAGATTATTCGTAGAGAGAAAAGGGGGTAAGTTATATTGCGTCTTTGTTCGGAGGAGGAGACGAAGGTTTTTCTTTTTTCCCAAGACTATTCTAGGATTTCATAATTTGGACATTTATAAATGTCCATTTTTCATTTTCCAAAATACTTTCGGCTTTTTTAAATTTTTCTCTTTTTTCTCTTTTTTCCGAAAAATAAAAATAAGGGAGAGCATAATTTATTTGTTGTTTTCGCGTTTGTGAGCATAAGCTTTTTCCCGGATTTTCCGGGATTCCCCCAAATCTCGCTTTTTTTTCGTGTCAACGATTTACCAAAACGTGTCAACGATTTACCAAAACGTGTCAACGATTTACCAAAAAAACCAATGCCTACCATTCATGGGAATTCCCTTTTTTCTCCTTTTTTCTGTGGATTTTGAGCTTTTTGGGCCTTTTTGGGCCTTTTTGGTCCAACTTTTTTCTTTTCTTTTTTCTCTTTTTCTTTTCTCTTTTTCTTTTCTCTTTTTCTTTTCTCTTTTTCTCTTTTTCTCTCTTTGAATTATCTGAAAAAGTTGGATTGAAGATGAAATATTGGAATTTACAGAATAATTGGTGGATGTTGTATAGTCCTCTTGTTATTCGTGCCTGCGGCAATGAACCTGGACATCGCTAAGAATCCGTGCCTCGGTCAATGGGTCATCCAATGGGCGGTCAATGGGTCATCAATGTTGCGCCAGTCGACGGAAAAACGATTGAACTGTATTAATCTTCATTGTTGCAATACATTATACGCCTATATAATGTATTGGAGAAACCGCTGCATTACGCAGTGCATTACGCAGTGCATTACGCAGTGCAGTGCACTATTCATTGAATCGGTCAAAATTGCCGCCAATCCACAATTACACAATTGGACTATACGATATACAACAACCATTCGGTAATTTCCAATATATCATCTTTAATCCAACTTTTACAGATTATTCGTAGAGAGAAAAGGTGTAAGATATATTGCGTCTTGTGTGGACACAGCGACGTTTCGGCAACGTTGGACATCGCTAAGAATCCGTGCCTTCGGCACGCGCCGAAGGCGCGCATCCAAGTGGACGGGCAAGCGGACATCATTGTTGCACCCGTCGACGGAAAAATGATTGACATAGTAAAACTGTATTTGCAATACATTATACGCTCAGAATTGGTGCCAAACAACAATTCCAGTTTTGCTTTATCTCCTACGAGTTCTGTTGCGACGACGTCTTCTAGTCATTTTACGTATTCGTCTTTTCGTACGTTTGTGTATTTTTTTTCTTCTGGCCCCGCCTACTAAATGACGCATTTTTTCAGGTGGTTGTGGCGCGGTAAGTTCGGCTTGTTTTTGTTTTGCAGAAGCATAAGCTTTATTTACAATGTCATCTAAATCATATACATATTCACCACCTATTTTATCAAAGATGTTTGTTTTTGGGGCACTTTCAAAAAAACCAGGTAATCCTGCTAATTTTAATATGTCATCTACTGGTCCCTTTTCTAATGCAGCAACGATAAAACGTTGAATTGTTCTAGGGTTATTTTCTATTTCGGATAAAATCGTATTTCCATATTCTCTTTCTGGTTCTGTTATAAAATCTGGCGATCTATGTTTGCAAAAATTATTTTTAAAGAACACTGTTGCTGTTCCTGTGAAACATGGTCTTACCGTTTCTCCCTCAATTGGCCATTCTTCTCCTTCTAGCATCGAATAATTACCAGATTGTATTTCATATTCTCTTTTACTTGGTATATATATAGTGGTGCCCATTGATTTCGTTGATTCTGTTGCCAATAACTGAAGATAGGCAAAATCACCACATATATCGCGTAAGCTGTTTGTCTCTAATACGGCATCTAAACCGGGAAGCACTAAATCGTACGGGATCATAATGGCGTCTCGATGTAGTTCATCAGGCCTGACAGTTGTTTCTGTGCGTCTTATATCTAAACTAACAATAAATACTTTTCCAGTTACTTCCTCGGGCGTTAGTAAAAATAATCGAAACAACATATATTCTATTTTTTTTTCAAGTTCATCGTATATCCGTGAATTTATACCTTCATCGGTTTGAAGTCTTAATATTTTTACCTTATCTCCAATAATTTGTATTAACCCAACAAATTGAATGGTGTTGTAATATGTCGAGTTTTGGCTCGATTTCGGGATATCCTCAAATGGCGTGTTAGGTTCGTCGTCTTTTTTAAATACGCCAAAAATAGTTGCATTATGTTTGTCCCGCACTATGTATTCATCTAAAGTGTCTGTAGCTCCATTGCATATTGGAAATCGCGGGACCTCCCCATCTTCGGCAGAACCCCCATTATCATACATTATATATTATAATATATTTAATCTTTATAATAACTTATTCGGTAACGTATAATTGGACTGTCGGTCAATGGGGACATTCAATGGGGACATTCAATGGGGACATTCAATGGGTTATAATGTACTGGAGAACCCGCTACACTACGCAGTGCATTACGCATGTGTAAAGGCCTAAAATGGGTAATCGAGAAATGAGTGACAAATTGAGGGTCGGCCTACACTCCTGAGAGCATATATGTACTGTGTCTTGTACTGCGTCTTGTTGGAATCCATGCATTCTCGCCGTAGGTGAGGCGGTCATTGTGTTATACCAGTCGACGGAAAAACGATTGAAATAGTAAAACCTGCTACACTACGCAGTAGAATTGAGGGGGAACCCCCATTATGCAACAGAATTGTCAACAACCATTCGGCAATTTCAAATATATCATCTTCCATTTATCTTTTTCAGACTATTCGTAGAGAGAAAAGGGGTAAGTTATATTGCGTATTTGTTCGGAGGAGCCCACGACGCCATGAAGGTTTTTCTTTTTTCCCAAGACTATTCTAGGATTTCATAATTTGGACATTTATAAATGTCCATTTTTCATTTTCCAAAATACTTTCGGCTTTTTTAAATTTTTCTCTTTTTTCTCTTTTTTCCGAAAAATAAAAATAAGGGAGAGCATAATTTATTTGTTGTTTTCGCGTTTGTGAGCATAAGCTTTTTCCCGGATTTTCCGGGATTCCCCCAAATCTCGCTTTTTTTTCGTGTCAACGATTTACCAAAACGTGTCAACGATTTACCAAAACGTGTCAACGATTTACCAAAAAAACCAATGCCTACCATTCATGGGAATTCCCTTTTTTCTCCTTTTTTCTGTGGATTTTGAGCTTTTTGGGCCTTTTTGGGCCTTTTTGGTCCAACTTTTTTCTTTTCTTTTTTCTCTTTTTCTTTTCTCTTTTTCTTTTCTCTTTTTCTTTTCTCTTTTTCTCTTTTTCTCTCTTTGAATTATCTGAAAAAGTTGGATTGAAGATGAAATATTGGAATTTACAGAATAATTGGTGGATGTTGTATAGTCCTCTTGTTATTCGTGCCTGCGGCAATGAACCTGGACATCGCTAAGAATCCGTGCCTCGGTCAATGGGTCATCCAATGGGCGGTCAATGGGTCATCAATGTTGCGCCAGTCGACGGAAAAACGATTGAACTGTATTAATCTTCATTGTTGCAATACATTATACGCCTATATAATGTATTGGAGAAACCGCTGCATTACGCAGTGCATTACGCAGTGCATTACGCAGTGCAGTGCACTATTCATTGAATCGGTCAAAATTGCCGCCAATCCACAATTACACAATTGGACTATACGATATACAACAACCATTCGGTAATTTCCAATATATCATCTTTAATCCAACTTTTACAGATTATTCGTAGAGAGAAAAGGTGTAAGATATATTGCGTCTTGTGTGGACACAGCGACGTTTCGGCAACGTTGGACATCGCTAAGAATCCGTGCCTTCGGCACGCGCCGAAGGCGCGCATCCAAGTGGACGGGCAAGCGGACATCATTGTTGCACCCGTCGACGGAAAAATGATTGACATAGTAAAACTGTATTTGCAATACATTATACGCTCAGAATTGGTGCCAAACAACAATTCCAGTTTTGCTTTATCTCCTACGAGTTCTGTTGCGACGACGTCTTCTAGTCATTTTACGTATTCGTCTTTTCGTACGTTTGTGTATTTTTTTTCTTCTGGCCCCGCCTACTAAATGACGCATTTTTTCAGGTGGTTGTGGCGCGGTAAGTTCGGCTTGTTTTTGTTTTGCAGAAGCATAAGCTTTATTTACAATGTCATCTAAATCATATACATATTCACCACCTATTTTATCAAAGATGTTTGTTTTTGGGGCACTTTCAAAAAAACCAGGTAATCCTGCTAATTTTAATATGTCATCTACTGGTCCCTTTTCTAATGCAGCAACGATAAAACGTTGAATTGTTCTAGGGTTATTTTCTATTTCGGATAAAATCGTATTTCCATATTCTCTTTCTGGTTCTGTTATAAAATCTGGCGATCTATGTTTGCAAAAATTATTTTTAAAGAACACTGTTGCTGTTCCTGTGAAACATGGTCTTACCGTTTCTCCCTCAATTGGCCATTCTTCTCCTTCTAGCATCGAATAATTACCAGATTGTATTTCATATTCTCTTTTACTTGGTATATATATAGTGGTGCCCATTGATTTCGTTGATTCTGTTGCCAATAACTGAAGATAGGCAAAATCACCACATATATCGCGTAAGCTGTTTGTCTCTAATACGGCATCTAAACCGGGAAGCACTAAATCGTACGGGATCATAATGGCGTCTCGATGTAGTTCATCAGGCCTGACAGTTGTTTCTGTGCGTCTTATATCTAAACTAACAATAAATACTTTTCCAGTTACTTCCTCGGGCGTTAGTAAAAATAATCGAAACAACATATATTCTATTTTTTTTTCAAGTTCATCGTATATCCGTGAATTTATACCTTCATCGGTTTGAAGTCTTAATATTTTTACCTTATCTCCAATAATTTGTATTAACCCAACAAATTGAATGGTGTTGTAATATGTCGAGTTTTGGCTCGATTTCGGGATATCCTCAAATGGCGTGTTAGGTTCGTCGTCTTTTTTAAATACGCCAAAAATAGTTGCATTATGTTTGTCCCGCACTATGTATTCATCTAAAGTGTCTGTAGCTCCATTGCATATTGGAAATCGCGGGACCTCCCCATCTTCGGCAGAACCCCCATTATCATACATTATATATTATAATATATTTAATCTTTATAATAACTTATTCGGTAACGTATAATTGGACTGTCGGTCAATGGGGACATTCAATGGGGACATTCAATGGGGACATTCAATGGGTTATAATGTACTGGAGAACCCGCTACACTACGCAGTGCATTACGCATGTGTAAAGGCCTAAAATGGGTAATCGAGAAATGAGTGACAAATTGAGGGTCGGCCTACACTCCTGAGAGCATATATGTACTGTGTCTTGTACTGCGTCTTGTTGGAATCCATGCATTCTCGCCGTAGGTGAGGCGGTCATTGTGTTATACCAGTCGACGGAAAAACGATTGAAATAGTAAAACCTGCTACACTACGCAGTAGAATTGAGGGGGAACCCCCATTATGCAACAGAATTGTCAACAACCATTCGGCAATTTCAAATATATCATCTTCCATTTATCTTTTTCAGACTATTCGTAGAGAGAAAAGGGGTAAGTTATATTGCGTATTTGTTCGGAGGAGCCCACGACGCCATGAAGGTTTTTCTTTTTTCCCAAGACTATTCTAGGATTTCATAATTTGGACATTTATAAATGTCCATTTTTCATTTTCCAAAATACTTTCGGCTTTTTTAAATTTTTCTCTTTTTTCTCTTTTTTCTGAAAAATAAAAATAAGGGAGAGCATAATTTATTTGTTGTTTTTGCAAACGTGAGCATAAGCTTTTTTTGAGTTTTCCTGTATCTCGCCTTTTTTTCAGTGAAAAAATCGTGTCAACGATTTACCAAAAAATGTCAACGATTTACCAAAAAATGTCAACGATTTACCAAAACATGTCAACGATTTACCAAACTCTGTTTTCTTCTTTTTTGGGCTTTTGGGCTTTTTTGGACTTTTTTGGACTTTTTGGTCCAACTTTTTTCTTTTCTTTTCTTTTTATTTCTTTTTTTCTCTCTACGAATAATCTGAAAAAGTTGGATTAAAGATGATATATTGGAATTTACAGAATAATTGGCGATATTGTATAGTCTTATTGACTTTGTCGTTTATTCGGCAACGTTGGATGTCGCTAAGAACCCGTGCCTTCGGCACGCCGAAGGCGTGCATCAACTGGACATTCAACGGGACATTCAATCGACGGAAAACCCGATTACCCATTGTATTACATTATACGCCTATATAATGTATTGGAGAAACCGCTGGGGAATTGAGGGTCGGCCTACATTATGCAGTGCATTACGCAGTGCATTACGCAACAGAATTGCCACCAATCCACAATTACACAATTGGACTATGCAATATACAACAACCATTCGGTAATTTCAAATATATCATCTTTAATCCAACTTTTACAGATTATTCGTAGAGAGAAAAGGGTAAGTTATATTGCGTCTTGTGTGGACGCAACGTTGGATGTCGCCAAGAATCCGTGCCTTCGGCACGCGCCGAAGGCGCGCATCCAAGGGACCGACAAGTGGACCGCCGTCGACGGAAAAAACGATTACACAATTGGACTATACGATATACAACAACCATTCGGTAATTTCAAATATATCATCTTCCATTTATCTTTTTCAGATAATTCGTAGAGAGAAAAGAACTACACTAAATACCTTATAAAATCTACTTTGATAAACATTAACTCCTGAAAGATGGAAAGTAATCTTTTTCTTTTTTCCCAAGACTATTCTAGGATTTCATAATTTGGACATTTATAAATGTCCATTTTTCATTTTCCAAAATACTTTCAGCTTTTTTAAATTTTTCTCTTTTTTCTCTTTTTTCTGAAAAATAAAAATAAGGGAGAGCATATTTTATTTAGTCTTTTTGCAAACGTGAGCATAAGCTTTTTTCCGGATTTTCTTGGATTTTCCCAAATCTCGCTTTTTTTTTCGTGTCAACGATTTACCAAAAAATGTCAACGATTTACCAAAACATGTCAACGATTTACCAAAAAAGCCAATGCCTACCATTCACGGGAATCCCCTTTTCCCCCCTTTTTTCGGCCTTTTTGGGCCTTTTTGGACCCGGTTTCTCTCCTTTTTTGGAACGGACTCCCTTTTTCGGAATCGGAAAAATAGTGGAATTCGGGGCCCAAATAAATACCTTATAAAATCTATTTTCGGACTACTGCGGACTATACTGCGGACTATACCGCGGACTATACCGCGGACTATACTGCGGATAAGATTTACTGCGCAATTATCCAATCGCGGTCGGACCGCAATGCATTACTACGAATATTTAGGTTATTATATTATATTATAATATGGAAAAGTTACCAAAAATTAATGATAAATTAACACTGTTTCGTATCAATTCCACGCCCAGTGTGACACATTATTTAATTACAAATGTTATCCGCGATCCTGTGAATCCTATGAATTCAATGATAACCTTTAGATCAAATGGTAATCAAGGAAACCAAAGCAATACTGCAACTTGGGAGACCATACAATTAAATGGTTTTGAATTAGTACCTGAATTGAATCTTTATGATAATGCTATTGTTAAAGAATTTATAGCGGCGAATGAAAACAATCCTGACATTAAAAATATTTCTAATGCAGCACTTGAGGAAAAAATGACCGCAGCTAATTTAGTCGAACGAGTATTGAATTCTAGTGGATATCGATCAAGTTTATGGGGGGGGGAGATGCCAGGTTTAAAACTCATTAATGATGTAAACTCATTTATAATAGAACAACAAATTTATTCCCATATTAAAATAATATTAACAGGTAAAAACGGCGGCAGTCGGCGGCGTCGGCGTAAAACGCATAGTAGAAGATCAAAAAAATCTAGAAGATATAGAAGAATAAGACGCCGGTAACATACATCGTACCGAAAATGACACATGTGTCATTCCACTACGCTGGCAGGCGGTCGGACCGCAATTATCCAATTATCCAACGGGACTACACAACATACAACAATCATTCGGTAAATTCACACTTTTCTTATTCAATTCCACTTTTACAGACAATTCCAAGAGAGAAACGCGGAACCCGAACCATACATATAACGTAGAATATCTTATTACGACCGATCAAAGAAACCGCTGCGGATTTGACCTGCGGCTCATTGTTATATTGCTATACTCTCTTCTCTTTTCTCTCTTCTCTTCTCTTCTCTCTTCTCTTTTCTTCTCTCAATAAAAAATGGTTAGGGTTTTAACCATTTTTTATTTTTATTTTTATTTTTATTTTTATTTTTATTTTTATTTTTGCACAAATACAAAGTCAAAACACAAGCAAAGTCAAAACAAAATCAAAACACAAACAAAGTCAAAACAATTTCAAAGCAAAGTCAAAACACAAGCAAAGTCAAAACAAAACACAAGCAAGTTCAAAACAAAACACAAGCAAAGTCAAAACAAGTTCAAATCAAAGTTTATTTTTAGTTTTTTAGAGTTTTTAGTTTTCCTCCTCCTCCACCGGCAACGCGTCAATCTTCTTTGTTTGGGGGTTCCAAACCCCCACCGGCTCCTGCGTCTGCACGTCGTACATCACGCCCGACTTCTGTGACCGCAAATACTTCTTTCTATTCACCGTCACCTGCTCGACCTCGTCCTCCTCTTCATCCTCTTCTTGCAACTCTTCTTCTTCGAGTTGGACCGACACTCCTCCTCCTCCACCTCCTCCTCCCACAAAAATCTTGCCCTCGTTATCATCCGAATCGGGCAGGATCGGGGTCGATGTACGCTTCACTTGTACTTGTACTTGTGCAGGTTCTTGTACCGACTCCTTCTCCTTCTTCTTTGGTGCCTCCTTCTTCTCCTTCTTTGGCGCCGCCTTCTTTGGAGCAATCGGAGCAACTACTTCTTGCTTCTGTTCTTGTTCCTGCTCTTGTTCCTGCAATAACGTCGCGAACAAATCTTCAGTCGACGGGGTTGAAACCGTCACAGATTTCTTCGCCTTCTTAGGACGCCCCTTCTTCTTCTCATCCTTCGCTTCGACCGCCGACTCGACCACTGACTCGACCACTGCCTTCTTCGCCTTCGCCTTCTTCTTCTTCTCCTCCTCTACGGGAAATACAGATGGGTCGGCCAATCCATCATTTACGTCGACGAATGGTTCAGATGGTTCAAGTAACTCAAAATACTCGGCGGAAATCGGCTCCAAATTATTCTCGACGCGATACGCATCAATCATTTCTCGAGTCACCTTCAACTTACCCAACACCGTCATGTACGCAACCACTTTGCGGCCTTTCGGATCCACATACTCCATCGCCGGTTTTGACATACGTTCCACAATAGAACCATTGTCCGGAACACCCGACGCATTCTTCGCGGCCTGCTTACTACACGCCAAACACCAATTTTCAACCTTTTTCTTCAATACACACTGCGTATATAATCCATTGTTCAACCTCACGGCGTGACAATTATCTTCACACACTATCCCTTGCCACGGCAAAGGACCCGGACACTTCGGCGCCTTCTTTTGATTCTTTTTAGGCTTATTCAAAATACCAAATACCTCCACCATATACGCCGATACTTTACCTTCGTCTACTTGACCTCCTTGGTCTTGACCTCCTTGATGGTCCACAGCACCACGTCTATACGCCGCCTCCACCATCTTACTTATAACTTGCTTTGGCATCTTTTTTCCTTTACTGGGCTAGGTTACGTTCTTTTTTATCACTTTTAGCTTTTCAATTTTTTTTACTTTTCCGCACTTTTACTCTTTCTACTCTTTTCTCTTTTTTCTCTTCTCTCTTCTTCGCTTTTCTTCGCTTTTTGCCCTCGGAAAAAATT
>TBL_comb47_HYPODRAFT_10005618_pt1 | contig 13913 bp, 14 predicted proteins | sample TroBogypolimnion_40_FD_10682 | JGI IMG/M metagenome (IMG submission 10682)
ATGTGGCCTACCGGGTTCTTTAAGTGTGGATTCATTTTAGCCTGGGAAAGGAAGCTTTGAATAATAGTTTCCGGACTTTTAAGTCTTACACCTTCGCTGTCGAGTAACTCCGTTCCTTTGGATTTGTTAAGGATATAATTTACCACCCCTTTGAATCCTTGCCCTTTAATGATTTTAGCGATCATTTTGGATATCGTCTAATAGATTATCAATTCTGCCGGCAAGATGCAGGTATTCAATCCTGGCATTCACATAACCCTGGGCATTGGCTTTATGGGCTATTTGATTCAGATTGTTAGCCATGCCGCAGAGCTTACGGATATGGTCATGTATTTCGGGAGTGAGTCGCTGCTGAATAACCGAATTCATGACGCACCTTCGGAGGCATTCACTGATTGTAATTCCGGCCTCCAGTGCTTTTGCTTTGAGCGTATAATACTGCTCAGTCGATATCTTTACATTTACCCGGTAACCTTTCTTCTGACTGTTGCTTTTTATGGGGCGACCACCTTTGCCTTGAGTTTTCACCTTTTACTCGTTTTTTAGTTAGACCAACGGGAGGCAAGGGTAGTTTTGGTATGACCAAAACATAAACTTGCTACCCACACAACACTTTGGTTTCACTTTCAAAGCTAAAAAATCATATTGAAATTCGAAACATCAAAACAATTCAATATCAATCAATTGATATTAATTTAATTCCCTCAAAGAGAAAGAAAAAACAGTCAAAAAAAGAAAAAGAAAGCCATTTGGTAGGCCGATCCGGTGAAAATGCAAGACTGTTCCGCCAAACTGTACTATTTAGATCCAATTTCTATGAATGATTTGGAAGGCGGAACACTCGCCCTGGTCTTGTATTTTCAGAAAACGGATCGGCTATTTTTGCTTTCCTTTTTATATTTTGATGGAATATGCCTACCGCGAAAAACAATTTTGATGGGCGAAAAAGACAAGTGTGTTCCGGATATGAAAGAAAGCGACTAAGCGGAATGAAATTTCCGGGACACTCTTGCTGTGGACGCCGAGGCTGGTGGCTGACAATGAACGAAATGGAACGGAAGGTAGTGAAACGAAGTGAAGCCCTGAAGCGCAATGGAGTGAAGCAGAGGCCACCTGCCGCAGGGGTTTGGAAGAAAACTATTTGCAGCTTGAGGGAAGCATCTTATTTTCAGATCGGTTAAAGATCTTTCTCCTTTAAAATCCTTTTGTCGAATATAAAAGGAATTGAGCTGATAATTTTACAAGCTTGCAGGTCTGGGTGCAGGGGGTTTAAAATGATATTGAACTCGTCCGGAATAATTGCTGAAGGTACTTTGAGGGCCAGATATTCTTTATTCTGCAAAAAAGAACTGCCGTAACTAACAGTTTCATCACAAAAAGGGAAGCTATCCCATCCTTTAACCAGAACATGTAGTGGTATTGTTTGGATTTCTATCTCGTCTGGTATCTCAATTTTGACAAGTAAAAGGTTGATTGAAAGGTTTTCAAAACTTGACACATGGACAATCTTTTCCCATGCAGCTAAAGATGCATGTTCTGAAGCATAAACAACTAAGCTTCCTTTTCTGTGCCACCTTCCTGGGCCATAAAGACCTCCCATCCCGTCAAGAGCAGCATGTTCTTTATTTGTAATCCTGTAAACGATCATTAGGCAGAGAATCCGTATTCAATAGCGTTCAGTTCATCCATTACCAATTGTATTCCGGAAAATGTATCCAGGTAAGAAACGGGCTTTTCACCACCCATTACTGAATTTTCTATATTCAGCCAATTATGGAATTTATCCATGCTGCCAAATATGTCATTCCCAGATTTGAAAAGCTTTGCAATATATAATGCACGTTCAGAGGGACCAGGAGCAATAAATTGGGACGGCTCCTTTTCCTGAATTGACCGTGTTGAAATTCGTAAATACGAACTAAGTTCCTTCAATGTTAATCCCGCTTCTCTGGCGATTGACAAAAGCATCGATTTTTGAATCCCTTTTCGCGCCCCTGTTAAAAAGTCTTTTTCTGAGATTTCAAGTGCTCTCATAGCATAAGTGAATTTATTCGCTCAAATGTACGAATAAATTCCGTTTTTAGTTCAGGCTTTCCAAATTATTTTGAAATGGCAAATGGCATTTTATTTTGACGGTATAAATCAAACTTGTATATACAACTCAAGATCATTTATCACATGAATTTTTATAATTATCCAACTTTGCTCTCCCTTCCCTTCATTTTATCCCTTGATAATCTGGTTTTTAATTTAGTCATGTCTTCACTAACCTTATTTTCAAGTACTTTTGCGTAGATTTGGGTAGTTGAAATACTTCGGTGACCAAGCATTTTACTTACAGTTTCTATTGGAACTCCATTACTTAAAGTGACAGTAGTCGCAAAGGTGTGTCGCGCTAAATGAAAGGTCAGATTCTTCTCGATCTTGCATAAATCAGTTATCTCTTTTAAATAGCCATTGACTTTTTGGTTCGAAACGAGCGGGAAAATGGAGCCTCTATTGATTGACCTGGGATTTGTTTTATATTTTTCCATAATCTCCGATGCTTGAGGAAGAATTGGAATTTTTAATGAAGTTTGAGTTTTTTCACGTTTAGTATAGATCCATTTTTGGCCTTCAATTCCGATTGATATTTCTGATGTGCTCAGATTGATGGCGTCAATGTAGGCTAAGCCTGTATAACAGCTAAATATAAAGAGGTCTTTTATCGTTTGTAGCTTTTCTATGTTGAAAATCTTCTTTTCAATTAGCTCCAATTCGTATTTGGTGAGAAAACCTCGTTCTACCTTATCAAATTTGATCACGTAGGCATTAAATGGGTTTTTTATTAGCCACTCCAGACGGATTCCAAGATTTATTATTTTTCTGAAACGCTGCATATGTTTCATCATCCCATTGTTACGAAGGGGTTTTTGATGATCCAATGGTTTTATGGTCCGAAGATAATAGTCGAAATCGCTGATGAATTTGAAATCAAGTTTTGAAAGATAAACATCAGTGGTATTGCGTTTCTGTTTTAAAAACGATATTATGTAATTCTTGGTAATACCATAATTTTTCCGGGTAGCTTTTGATAAAATTGGAAATTGAGATAAGTTATGATACTCAATTAATTCATTAAGCGTATGTTGATCAGTATTATCCCCCAGAAAAAGTGATTTAATTCCATCCGGGGTAATTTTCTCTTGTTTAAGCTGTAGTTCCCTGTAACATTCATTAAGCTTAATCCGGATATCATCTAAATAATTATTAAAACTTTTGGCTTCCTGACTTGAACCTTTTGCTTTACCCTTAGCATTATTCCATTGATCGGGTGGCATTGATTTTTTTAGTGATAATTCTGTCCTTTGACCTTAGACAGTTATTCGGACATAGATAATTCCTGTTGTTTGATCTTTCCTATTGGATCTGAAAATGAACTGAATCCCAAATGTTTGTATTGTTCTCATAACGATTTCAATTATTCTGATTTGATTAACGTGAATTTAACTCACCAAAAAGACTCAAAAACGAATAAAAAATCGGATCAAAACGGTCCAAAACGAATCAAAAAAAATGTTGCAAGTATTTGTACAGTAGTTTATTACAGTCTTTCTGGTGAGTCAAAAATAAAATAAAAATTGAATCACCGTTTGACTCACATTTTATTTGAAATTGTTTGATTTACATTGATATGATAAAAATCAAAAAAGCCTGTAAATCAGTAGACTTACAGGCTTTTGATTTCATTTGAAATCGCATTCAGTTGTCCTGTCAGGTTTCGAACCTGAACTCTTCTGATCCAGAATCATAATAACCCCTATTTTCTATTTTTTACTTTGTTTATATATCGTATTAAAGTATTGATAATTAATTGCAAAGATAAAAAAATAATTCTCTATGTTTTACTTTGTTTGTATATATTTTCTATCTTTGTTTGTATAATGTTTGTACGAAAGTCGTACGATGTTTGTACAGAAACTAATATAGAAACATCATGTTTAGCTTTGTAAAAGACGGAATTAGCCTGTTAACCGTATTGGATAAACGGCGTGAATATGAAGGATGTTTGTACAAAATAAGAATTAGAGTTATTTATCAACGCAAAATATGGGAATTTACCCCTGGCGCGAAGGTAACTGAAGATGTTTGGGAGAATGAACTCCCCAAAAGCAAAAGTCCAAAAATTGCTGAAATCAGGAAGGATCTTCAAAGTTCTTTTGAGCTGGTCAAAAAACACGTACGTGAACTTTCTGATTCGGGAGACTTTAGTTTTGAATTGATGAATAACCGATTGAAAGCAGGTGCAGGGGACACGATCAACGCTGCATTTAAAAATAAAATCAATGATCTGGCAAAGGAGGGGAGAGAGGGGAGCCGTCTTTATTATGACAATGTACTGAAAGGTATTGAGCGTTTTAAGGGTGAAAATATAAAATTGAAATCAATCAGTGTTGTTTGGTTGAAGTCTTACGAAAAGTTTTTATTGTCGGAGAAAACCGGAAAAAAAGAAGATGCAAACGGAAAATCCTTCACAACAATAGGTTTTCACATGAGGGCGATCAGGGCGATCATGAATAAGGCAAAAGCAGATAAATTGATTAAAGAATCAGATTACCCATTTGGAGAGGGAGGTTATAAAATAACAACAGGGAAGGGGAGACACCTTGCACTGTCATTGGATCAAATCGCACAAATATTCAAGTATTCAGACGGTAAGAAATCAACAAACTTTTATCGTGATTTATTCGTCTTTTCCTATTTATGCAACGGTATCAATTTTGCAGATTTGGCACGATTGAAATATTCGGACATTAAAAACGGTGAAGTTGTTTGGTTACGACAAAAGACAATCAACACCGACACAGTTAAGGAGGAAATACAGGCTTATTTGACCCCTGAAATGCAATCAATCATTGATCAATGGGGGAATGATCCAAATCTTTCAAATCTTATTTTTCCTATTCTGTCTGGAGGTGAATCTCAGGCTGAAATTAAGACCATCGTTAAGAATACAATCAAACATACCAACAACAGACTGGAACGTATAGGGAAAGAATTGAATTTAGGTAAAATCTCAACCTACACCGCCCGGCACAGCTTCGCCACTATTCTGAAAAATTCAGGCGCAAACATCTCTTTTATTTCTGAATCATTAGGTCATGCGAATATAGGAGTAACAAAAAACTATTTATCTGGCTTTGAGAAGTCGGAGAGGATCAAAAATTCTGCAACGCTTACAAACTTTACAAACAATGAAGAAAAACCAGTGGGATGAATCAACGCAGATTGTATTTGCTTTGATAGATTATTTTAGAATTTCAGCAGGTACTCAGACTAACGTCCTAAGCTGTGATAAAGACGGCAACCCCTCAACTGATCCCCTGAAGGTAAACATAGAAGAGCCGACGTTCCGGATGGCAGAATCAAATGAAGATTTTGAAATCATTTTAGATAAGGAATTTCAAAAATCAAAATTCACGGACAAACACATCTTCCAGATCCGACAACTTGAAATATTTAAGGAGAATAGAGAGATTTTAACAAAGTCAAAGGATAATGAACCAGAAATAGATCTCATTGACAGGTACATCAAATTTTTACAGTGCTGTATCAATACAGTTGGTACTCAAAAAGAAGTCAAAAGTTTTCCCGATTTTCTTATAGACCCTGATCCTGTTTCTTTAGCTCAAAAAATCAAAAAAGAATTTATTGCTGTTCCAGGTAGCGGAAAACATTCAGCAGCTTTATTTACGGTATTAAAGGAACGAGGATTGTTTAGAATCTATTCTACTCAGCAGGTAGTGTTTGATTCGATGACTTTATATTTTGGGAATATCGGAAATATAAAGGGGTTTAATAGTTATTTAAGTGAAAACCACAATAATCACAAATCAATAGTATATCAGGATTTAATTAAAGATTATTCAGAGAAACTATACGAAATAGTCAATAGTAGTCACTATTAACGACTATTGTATATATTTGACTATCATTGCAATAGACGGTTAATTTGTGCTTTATAACCAATAAAGCACATTATGACAGTAGTTCACAATCCTTTTGAGGCGATCCTGAATGAGTTGGCAGAACTCAGAGCCGAAGTTCGAAAAATCAAACTGCCAGAAGTTGAAGCAAATCTCCCCAATGATCTTACCAGGGATCAGGCAATAGACCACCTCAGGGACATAGGTTTGCCTATTGAGAAATCACAGTTTTATAAACTAACTGCAAATGGCACAATCCCCAGCCAAAGGATAGGCAAACGCTTAATCCTCTCCAGGGCTGAGCTGGATGCGTGGGTAGAATCTCAGAAATACAGACGAGTAAGCCCTGAACAAAAAGCAGCAAAATCATTGGCTATTTCCGCAACCAAAAAAATGGAAAGGGCTAACATCTAATGGAGACAACACTACCAGCAACAAAACCACTCCCCCAAAGTGAAAACAAGGTTTTCTCTTATTTCAAACCACCAATAAAAGAAAAACGTAAAAAGCCACTCAAAAGTATTTCACTATTAAAGGTTTATGAATTGATTACCTCAGATAGATGGAAAGATTTAACCGAAGATATTAGACTAGGAATAAGGTTGAAGGATAAAGATTTACCCTTTATAACTTCCTCTTGCACCTGTTCAGAAAGAGACAGCGACCACGTTACAAGCTACACTGGAATTCCATGTGCTGACATTGATCATTGTGATATTGAGTTAAAAGACACCATCGCTGGAGATCCCTTTCTAAAACCAGCAATGGTTTTTGTTTCACCATCGGGCACCGGGCTGAAGGTTTTTTTAAATATAAAAAATGCCACCGTTGAGAACCATTTGAAGTATTTTAACGCTATTTCTCAATATTTTGAGGCAACCTACCAGTTAAAGATAGATCAGTCCTGTAAAGATGTTGTAAGAGCCTGTTTTCTATGCCATGATCCTGAGGCATTTTATTCTGAAGGTTCAATTGATAGTGAAGATTTGTTATCAATATTACCTGTTCCTCAGAATGACACAACAACCCCGGCAACCTTTGAGCAACTCCCAGATAGCTACATCAAACCGAGTGAAGAGCTGAATAGGCTGCCAGTGATCCATAACAGGGCAATTTCAGCATTAAAAGCCAATGACTGGCAACAGAAGGGGGATTCCTGGACAAGGCCAGGGAAGGATTTAAAAGATGGTATTTCGGCAAAATTTAACCGGGATCCTAAAGACTTATTATACAAGTTCACTAACTTTTCAGATAATGGACACCCCTTTGCTTGCAGAGGCTACTCTGATGTAGGGGTTATCTGTCTGCTCGAATTTGGAAACGATTTTAAGGCCTGTATTAGAGAATTGACAGCCGAATACCTTACACCAAATACCAGGACAAAAAAGAAGCAACAGCCTGTTAAAATCGGATTGTTACCTATTGATGGGATGCCTCAATCTATTCAAGAATACATTACCACCTGTTCAGAAACATTTAATACTCCCCGTGACAATTGGGCAGGATCCGTGATTGAAACAACTGCTCTTGCTATTGGTGATAAAATTCAATTAACAGGCAAATATGATAACGTGCCTATTATCTGGATGAACATAATAGGGGACGTCTCCAGTGGAAAATCGGAGGCAATAAGTCTAACGACAAAACCATTTGAAAACTTGGATAAGGCTGCCTATCGTAAATGGCAAAACGAATACGCTCTTTGGGAACAGACTGAGGCAATGAGTGTGAAAGACAGGAGGGAGGCCGGGATCGAACGAACTGCAAAACCAGTGATGTTCCAATACATCGTAAAGGACATAACCCCAGAAGCGTTAACACCAGTTCACGCAATTAACCAAAGGGGTTTAATGTATTGCCGGGATGAAATCAAAGGATTATTTGATGACTTTGGAAAGTACACCGGCGGTAAAAGTGGAGAACAAAGTAATTTGCTCTCAACTTATAGCCGAATCCCGATGGTTACGAACCGGAAGGGCGGAGGGAAGGAAAGTGTATTAAGAATTGACAACCCCTGTATCTTAATTTTCGGCGGTATGCAACCCGACCTTATCCCTTCATTGGCCGCCGATAACAGAGCTGAGAACGGATTTTTAGCAAGGTTATGCCACGTATGGCCAGATGTATCGGTGAAGCCCGAATATAACAATAAGCGTGTCCCTGATAAACTGTTAAGGCAGTGGGAAAACTTCATTGTGAAATTAACGACAATACCCCAGACGGATAACGTCACATTAAGCGTTGAGGCGGAGGAACTCCACGCTGAATGGTACAATAAAAATGCCGCTATCTCAAACAATGAAGATTCAGGTTATTTGAAAGGAGTTTACGGGAAATTGGATTTTATTGTTTTGCGTCTGGCAGTCGTAATTTATGGGATGCACCTATACACCGGGAGATCCTACTCAAATCAAATAACCGGGGGGGACATGACAGCCGCAATTGGAATTACAGAATACTTTCGCTCAGCCGCCTTGAAGGTTTATCATAAACTCTTTGACAATCGCACCCAGACCACCACAAAGGAGGTAATCCGTTTTTTATCCGATTTGGGGAACTCACAGAACGAAATCGCAAGAGTAACTGGAGTAAGTCAGCCCTACGTGAATAAAATTTTAAAATAATAGGCGGTTATAAGGTTATACCCTTTTAAAGTGTAGAAATACAAATCATTAGATGTTTTAAGGGTATAACCAATTACAAAAGACAGAACAACGAAAAAAATATTTAGTTATATGGCAAAATTCAGTAATCAATTGAATATCAAATCATAAAAAGGGTATAACCTTATAACCTACATATAATTAGAAAAAAATAATATGGAAACAATTAAAGAAGTGCAAAAAATGAAAGTTCAGAATTTTACCGTACCAGCCGGGAGCCTGAAAGTTGTTAAGATGTTTGTAAAAGACCACAGAGGCCGGAAGGTTCTTTTGAAAGGGTTTTGTGACAAATCCACGAAGCGAATAATGGTTTTAGTGGATGACAATTTCGCCCGGTATAAGGGACACCTCAACAGGATAGACCTTTTAACCAAATATGAACAGCTCCACAATAGCGGAAACATTTTACTAAATGACCCATCAACGGGAGCGTTTCTTACAATCTCTTACAATCCCTCAACACGTCAATATCTTAATTAAGTCAATCGGCAATTATGCCCCACAATTAAAAACAATTACTATGAAATCAGAAAAACCAGTGTTTGAAAATCGGATCATTGCAACGGATCAATTTAAAATTGATTACGTTGTAAACAGTGTAAACGAATTATCCTTCCAAGTTAATGCAAACTTACTTCCATTACTCCAAAAGGCAGGTATAACGCTTAATACGGATTTATTCCATGAAATTATGATCAATCCCAACAGGATCCGAAGCGTTTATATGGAAAGGGTAGAAAGTGAACTCCAAAAACTTGGAATATCAGGAGAGATTTTAAAGGAATCTATGATCCAAGCCTCTCAGCCAGTGATTAGCGAACTTGAAAAGGCGGTGACTGTGTTGCATAGTTACGAAAATCAACTTTCACACTCAGTGTTTATGACAGTTGGAACCGGAATAACGCTCTTTCAGAAAATAAAAATTGTTAGTGACAAAGCAATGATTAGTGCAGAAGCAGTCAGGGACGTAACGGCAATGTTCACCAGTACAATTTCGACCCCACAGCAGGAGACAGCTTATTTAACTCTCCAGGCAATCGCTGATGGAATGACAGCTATCAGAACCATGTTGAGTAACTCAATTCAGATTGTGCCGGAACTTATCCCAGACCGTGAGTTTTTTGATATGGATGAGAACGGTAAGGTAGGGGTTAGTCCTAATGCTATCCGGTATTTTTAAGTAGGAGTAAACAGAATGAACCTTTAATTATTAATCGGCCTTATTTGGCCTTAAAACAGCAAACAATATGAATATAATTTTAATGAGGCAGATCATTTCTGCAATCGACGAACACCAGATTAGTGATAAGTGGATTGAGAATTTAACAATCGAAACGACCGAACACATACAAAAGGCCGTTTCTGACTGGAGGGAAATTAAGAGCCAAACAACTGACCTGATCGACAGCCAGGTGACAGCAGACATTTCTGCATGGGCTGCCAGTCGAACAACCGTTTAAAGGATTGAAAGTAAAAGCAGGGTGAAATATTCCCGGCACTACTTTTTTGAAAACAACAGAAAATAACAGAGACCATGAAAAAAGGAACGACGAATAACCCATCAGGCCGACCAGTAGGAACACCTAACAAGGTAACGACAGAACTGAGAGACCGAATAAAACTGTTTTTAGAAAAGAGCTGGTCCACAGTTCAGAGAGATTTTAAAGAATTGGATCCGAAAGACAGAATTGCCATATATGAGAAAATGCTCAAATACGTGGTGCCGGTACAAAAGGAAACAGCTATTGAATTGAATATTGAGGCAATGAGTGAGCCGGAACTTGATAGAGTGATTAATCAGATCTTAAAAAACTCAAAATAATGGAAATAGAGAAAATTGACACCAAAGCCAAACGGAACTTTATTGAAAAGCTCCAGTCCGGGAAATATACTTTCGCACCCGGCAGACAGATGAAAGATTCAAAGACTTTCACCAAGCTAAACAACAGCCAGTTCTACCATTGCGATCAAACAGGAGAGACGCTTGACCGTGAAGGAATAGATAATCTTTCGGCTGAATATGATTTTTGTGTAGAAATAACCGGGGATCTTAACGCTCCCCCTTCAGGTTTTCAGCTACTCAGCATAACTCATTCCGAGGCCTCAATTCTTGACAGCCTTTTAATTCCTAAGTAGTTCATAGAGGTGACAAAGTGCGCTTAATGAGTACATAATTATCTATTTATCAAACATTTAACCAAATTTATTTGGAGGGTAAAAGTTTATTTTGTTGGTTTGAATGAAATTTTAACCTAAAATAAAATACTATGACAACCTTTGACAAATCCAGCCTTTTAGACCTTTGTAATGAATTTGATAAACAGATGTTTACCACCGAACTGGGTACATTATTGGCCTCAATACTTGAAAAGGGTGAATTTTTACTCCAAAGCATTGATAATGGAAAATCGGGGTCAGATCAGGACACTATAATCCGATTGGAGACGAACCTTTCTTTTCTTGAATATGTAATAGAAAAGGCCGAATCAAAAAATAAAAATCTTGAAAATCAAATCTGATTTACTATCTTTGAATTGCATTTACAATTAAAGCTGATTTAGTTCATTCGAGCTGGTACGGATGGCTGAATTTTTAAGAACCCCTTTCAGGAAGCTGGAGGGGTTTTTTTATGACCTATCGAGTACTTGTTTGTACATTGTTTGTACAAAAATAAAAGAGAGCTACTTTTGTGTTGTAACTCTCTCATTATCAGTTGTCCTGTTAGGTTTCGAACCTAAACTCTTCTGATCCAGAATCAGACGTGTTGCCAATTACACCACAGGACAAAATAGTGGTTGACCCGTCAAGGCTCGAACTTGAACTCTTCTGGACCAAAACCAGACGTGTTGCCAATTACACCACGGGTCAATCTATAACGTCTTATTATTTAAGACGGCTGCAAAAGTACTAATTTTTTTTTGTTGCAAACTGATTGGCGATAAAAAATAGAAACAATCGGTTTATTTATTCTTTTCGGTAAATAACAGTTTCAATGAACCAAAAGTTAATTTATGGTAATGTTAAGCATGACTTTGACTGGTCTATAAAGATTATTAATATCTTCGCATGCTTTTTTGAAATCTGAATAAGTAGAGCATTCGGATACGAACTAAAAAGTGTAATATATAACTAATTGATTATGAAGATAAAAGGATATAAGTTTTATAATGCTGTCGTTGGGTGGTTTATATTTCTTGTTGCAGCAATTGTTTACCTGAGTACAATTGAGCCGACTGCCAGTTTCTGGGATTGTCCGGAATTTATTACAACTGCCTCTACTATTCAGGTTGGTCATCCACCGGGTGCGCCCCTTTTCATGATTGTGGGTCATATCTTTACCCTGTTTGCCAGTAATGCTTCGCATGTAGCGCTTATGTGCAACATATTGACAGCTTTGGCAAGTGCATTTACGATTCTGTTCCTCTTTTGGACCATTACTCATATGGCCCGTAAAATAACGGGAGAGCAGGATTCTGATCCTTCCCTGCCGCAAATGATCGCCATTTTGGGTGCCGGCGCTGTTGGTGCACTGGCTTATACTTTCTCCGATACCTTCTGGTTTTCTGCAGTTGAAGCTGAAGTTTATGGCATGTCCTCCTTGTTTACAGCGCTGGTACTATGGTGCATCCTGAAATGGGAAAACGAAGCAGATGACACGCACGCGAACCGTTGGCTTATCTTAATCAGTTATTTGATCGGACTATCCATCGGAATTCACCTGTTGAATCTGTTGGCTATTCCGGCAGTTGTTCTGGTTTATTATTTCCGGAAGCATCAAACTACTCCCCTGGGAGTCGTTATTGCGGTAGCTATTTCAACTTTGTTGGTCGCTTTTGTGCTGTATTTATTTATTCCGGGAGTTTTAATCCTGGCTCAATGGTCCGAGCTGCTGTTCGTGAATGGAATGGGTGCCCCTTTCAATACAGGTACAATTATCTACATGTTGCTGCTATCGGCCTCGATCGTTTGGGGAATAAGATATACCATTCAAAAGAAGAAGATACTTGCTAATACCATCATTGTGGGAGTGGCAGTGATGTTAATCGGCTACTCATCGTATGCGTTAATTATGATCCGTTCAGTGGCCAATCCGCCTATGGATCAGAATAATCCTGACAACCCGTTCTCTCTGCTTACTTATCTGAATCGTGATCAGTATGGATCTACACCCTTGTTGTACGGACAATATTATAATGCTCCCCTTGATACCGAGAACCCTTATTCAAAGGGAAGCGCAAATTATGTTCAACGCAATGGGAGATATGAAATAGCTGATTATAAGCAATCTCCAAATTACGACAGCCGGTTTATGACTTTTTTCCCGCGTATGTACAGTTCGACGCCTGATCATGTCAAAGAGTATCAGAATTGGGCTAATGTAAAAGGAACGCCCATTCAGATAACAAACAGGGAAGGGGAGTCCCAACGCGTTATGAAACCTACTTTCATTGAGAACCTTAGTTTCTTCTTCTCTTACCAGATCAACTGGATGTATTGGCGATATTTTATGTGGAATTTCTCCGGACGTCAGAATGATAACCAGGGATATGGCGATATCTTAAACGGGAACTGGGTCACCGGATTTAATTTCCTTGATTCTATCAGGTTGGGTGATCAGAACCATCTGCCGAAAACACTGGCCGAAAATAGAGGGAAGAATAAATATTATATGCTTCCTCTTATTCTCGGATTACTCGGCTTATTTTTTCAGGTTAATGCCGGGCTTAAAGGGAAACAGGATTTCTGGGTGGTGATGTCCCTGTTTATCATGACGGGTGTTGCGATTTTGGTTTTTCTGAATCAGGAACCGCTTCAACCGAGGGAACGGGATTATGCCTATGCCGGGTCCTTTTATGCCTTTGCCATTTGGATCGGCCTTGGAGTCCTTTATTTATATCAGATTTTATCCAGGGTGTCGCCTGCCAAAACCAGCGCTATTGTGGCCACTGCCCTTTCACTTATTGCAGTTCCATGTTTGATGGCCAGCCAGAACTGGGATGACCATGATCGCTCTAACCGTTATACAACGCGTGATCTCGGACGTGACTACCTTGAGTCATGTGCCCCGAATGCAATCATCTTTACCAATGGAGATAACGATACATTCCCGTTATGGTATGCCCAGATGGTTGAGGGGGTTCGGACCGATGTGAGGGTGTGTAATTTAAGTTACTTTCAGACAGACTGGTATGTCGATCAGATGAAGCGAAAGGCTTTTGAATCAGATCCGCTTCCGATCAAATTTGAGCATAATCAGTATGTCCAGGGAACCCGCGATGTCATT
>TBL_comb47_HYPODRAFT_10005620_pt1 | contig 13910 bp, 11 predicted proteins | sample TroBogypolimnion_40_FD_10682 | JGI IMG/M metagenome (IMG submission 10682)
TGCCGGTAATTAGCGGAGATATTAATGCAGTCTGGAAATATTGGATACCAAGAATTACTCACGATGTCGCCTCACTATGGAGTATTGTCTTTTGGATATGGGCGGTAATTGATGCCTATTTGGTTACAAAAGAAAAAAGTGTAAAAGTTCGAGAGATAAATCTGAACGAAAATGCTATTAATTAGGGTCTATTGAAAAACCGGAAGTTTCCAAATAGTTACAATTGAAGCAGTATTAAAACCTGGAATTTCAATCCAGGGCCGAAACAAAGGATTAGACGTTGAACACTTTGAATTATATTTCAGAAGTCCTGATGTTTAAATTGTTCTTTTGTCATACAGGACCGCCTCTTATTCCCATACCCCAACATTGAGGGATCAGGATTTCTTACTTCCATTGTATTGATTCTAAAAACCGTTGTCTGTTCTAGGTTAAAGTGTTGATTGGTTCTCCCATTCACCGGCCATCTAACAGGTTTTCAAATTATTTGAAACTTATTAAAAGGTTATTAGAAACCTATTCAATGATTATTAGAATAGAATTGAACTATCTTCGAATAACCTTCGAATAATCTTCGAATAACCTTCTAATAATTTGAAGGGTCAAAGGCTCATTGAAAGCGACATAACAGGGCAGAAGTGCATTACATTTTGGTAAGAAGTATTTTGGAATAGCACACGACAAGAGGTCGGTGCATGGACGTTGCAGTTTCAATTCAAATTTCCAAGTACTTATTTTAAGTTTAATGTGGTCATTTTATTGAAACACTGAATATTATGAGTTTTTTTGCAGTGAAACCTAAACCTTATTACATCTTTTGCAGCGTCATTGAGATAGCTATAACTATTTATATTTTCTGGTACGCCTTGAAATGGAAAAATCCGGACAAATTGCTTATTTCAGAATGATAGCATATAAGATTTATGTAATTTTGTAAAGTAGTGAAATTTTAAAATACTATCTTAAATCGCTCTGTTTTATTAAGACAAAACCTATGAGTAAAAAAATTGTGATTATCGGCGGCGGAATAGCTGGTCTTTCTGCAGGAATTTATGCCACAATGAATGGTTTTGAAACGGAAATCATAGAAATGCATAATGTTGCAGGTGGACAATGTACAGCCTGGGATCGCAAGGGCTATCGTTTTGACTATTGCCTGCATTGGTTGGTCGGAACTTCAAAAGGCGCTTTCCACGAAATATGGAAAGAAACCAATGTAATCAATAACGAAACCGAAATCATTGACCACGAGGTTCATTCACGGATATTGGATAGTGATGGGAATGAATTCATTATCTATTCAAATATCGAACGTTGGGAAAAATATCTCATTCAGATAGCGCCTGAAGATAAAACTTCGATTAAGAAAATGTGTGCCGATATGAAGAAAAGCGCCCTGCTTGAACCGTTTTCTTTAGCTCCCGAATTGCGAAGTTGGTTCGATTATATTAGAATCTTGCCCCAAATGCTTCCGGTAATGAATGTGGTAAGAAAATTCGGAAGACTGACCTGTCAGCAGTATTTTGACAAATTGAATTTCAAAAGCGAACGGATTAAATCGGTTTTCTTTTCATTGTATGGCAACCGCGATTTCTCGGCTTTGGCATTTATTTTTATGCTGGGCTGGTTCAATCAGAAAAATGCAGGATATATCAAAGGTGGTTCCTATCCGTTAGCACAACGAATGGTCGAGAAGTACATGAAGTTGGGCGGAAAATTATCCTATAATAAAAAAGTAGAAAAAATTATCGTTGAAAATAATGTAACTAAGGGAGTGATGTTAACTGATGGTACAATTGTTTCAGCAGATTTCGTAATCAGTGCTGCTGATGGGTATTCTACAATTTTCAACATGCTGGATGCAAAGTACATTTCAAAAGAAATTGATTTTGCGTATAAGAACTGGGAACTTTTTACCCCGATTGTTCAGGTTTCATTTGGTGTGAATAAGTACATTCCATCTGAATTTCCGATTATTATCTATATTTCAAAAGAATTGAGCATCGGTTCTACCAAATTAGATAATGGTTATTCGGTTATGAATTATGCCTACGACTCAACTATGGCACCCATAGGAAAAACAACCATAGTTCTTAGGTATGATAGCCCCTGGAAGCTATGGGTAAACATGGATGAAAAAGAATATTACATTGAAAAGAAAAAGATAAAAGATGAAGCTACAATTTGTCTTGAAAAAATATATCCGGGAATTTCTGAATTTATTGAGGTGATAGATGTGGCAACTCCGAAAACTGACGTTAAGTACACAGGAGTAAAGGACGGAGCTTACGAAGGTTTTATGCCATCGAAGGACAACATGATGAAATCACTGAAAATGCAATTGCCAAAGCTTAAGAATTTTTACATGGCTGGTCAATGGTTGTTTCCCGGAGGAGGACTTCCACCTTCGGCTCAAACCGGCAAATGGGCCGTCCAATTAATTTGTAAAAAGGAGAAACAAAAATTTATTTCAAACAAAGAATAATATACACCTTCAATGGTTAAGGTTATCTTTATTCAGTTTGATTGAACAAAATCTGGAGAATATTTCAATTCGTGTAAAGTTCATGGTATAGATTTATCAGTTTGTCCCTGATGATATTTTTATCAAATTGTTTGATCATCTTTTCCGAAATTCGCAGACCTTCTTCATAAAAAGTGGTATCACGAATTAGTCTTTTTGTTAAGTCAATAAATTCCTGTGTCGTATTGGCTCTCAGATAAGTATTGTCATATAAGACTGCATATTCTTCTATATTCCTGAAAATAACAGGCATACCACAAGCTGCAGCTTCCAAAGGTGCTAACGGACAGTTTTCCTGGTAAGAAGGAAATAATAACAAATCGGCAGCAGCATAGATATATTTCATTTCATCTAAATCAATCATACCTGTAAACTTTATTTGTCCTGCCTTTGCGATCCTTGCGTCAATCCGCTCAATACCTTCGGTAAACTTACCGAAAGGCCTGCCGCCAGCCCAAACAAACTTTGCTTCAGGTACAGATTCGGAGATGTCGATGAAATCTTCAACACCTTTTCTCCCTTGTAATTGTCCCACTCCCAGCACCACAAAATCATTTTCGGATAGACCCAGCATTTTGCGGCCTATAATGCGCATTTCGTCCGTACGTCTCCATTTATCAATCATTACAGGATTGCAGATATTAACAATGCGGGTATGGGCACCCAGGTCTTTGATACTTTGTTCAACCATCGGTGAAATAGCTATGCAAACATCGGCATAAGAAAACACCTGTTTAAAGTACCACTTGACAAAAGGCATGAATATTTTCCAGTTTGGCAAGGACCCTTTAATAGAATCGGGAATAACATGTACGGTGTGTATTCTTCGCCCTTTGTATCTCCATCCTTTCCAAAAATAATAAGGTCCATAGGTGTGGCAGTGAAAAACATCACCGAAACCTTCGCTATTAACTATGACCTCCAGATCATTTTTTTCCTTTATCAATTCGATTAACTCTAAGAAAGCGGTATGTACACCATTACCTTTTGTGATATATATTGATTCGGAAGCTATATGTACTTTCATCATTTTATGATAAAATTATTATTCCAATTCCTGTGTATTTTACCTAAATTATACTCCTTGTAAAGAATAACCCTTATTACTTATTTTTTACAATTACATATTTAATTAAGAACGTTAAACCAATGATTAACAGGATAATACAAAATATAAGCAGCAAAACATATCTGATATTTGGGATATTTGCAATCACATGATTCCAGAATGGACCTAAAAGAATACCTGCGGTTACATATACTGTGACCCAAACTGAAGCAGTAACTAAAGCTATCGGAAGAAAAGTCTTCGATTTTATTTGAAGAAGTCCCGCGATGACTGATGTATAGCCTCTGATAAATGGAGTTAACCGTCCGATATATATTCCTGAGAGCCCACTTTTAGTTGTTCGTTCCATGAGTCTATTGATGGTTCTTGTTGGAATTGGCAGCCATTTCGATTTGGTTTGAAGCAAGTACGAACCTGAAAAATAAAATGTAGTGTGCAGGATACTGCTACAAATAAAATCGGCTGTTACGGCAGACAAAATGACTATTGGAAAACTCAAAACACCCAAAAAAATTAAGTACCCGGAAAAGAGCAGGACCAATTCGTTTGGGATGGGATTGGGAGCACCTATTTCCTGTAGAAAAACAAGAAAAAAAATAGCCAGATACCCATATTGTGTAATATAAACTATTAAATCTTTTGGCATCATGATGATCTTATTTTTTATATTTGAAAGATATTCATTCATTTGCCGGAAGATGCCCTCAACCGATTAATAAAAGATTAAATTACAGATAGATGGGTAGCATTTGACGCCAATACTTCGCTTTATGAGCCATTCCATCCCATTCGTGAAAATCATGAGTAATCCCTTTCCACCATAAGGTCTCGCTAAACTCTTTGTTGTTGGCATAGAAAACGTCATCTTTCCCACATGCAATTGTTACTTTCATCTTTCTTATCTGATGAAGCTGCTCATCTTCGGGCAGGTTTGGGACGTAGTGACTCGGAAGATTGTAGTAGATGGTATCGTTATAGTAGCCGCTAAACAAATCATCGTACATGCCTAACTTAATTGTCAGATCATAACGGCCACTCAGGGCCACAAGTTTTCCAAACAGTTGGGGATGTTTGAAAGCTATATTGATGGCATGATAGGCTCCCATACTGCATCCCACAGACATCAGATACGGATTTGGATTGTTTTTATGCATTAAGGGTATCACCTCATTTAAAATATAGTTTTCATATTGAAGGTGTCGCTGGATGCGACCCTGAGGATGCGACCAGAAGCAATATAAACTCTCCTGATCGATGCTATCCAAAGCAAACACCTGTATCCATCCGTTTTCAATATATGACCTGATAGATTCGATAATATTCCAATTCTCATAATCATAGAAACGAGCCGTCCGTGTTGGGAAAAGCAATACTTTTGCACCAGAATGTCCGAACACCAATAGTTCCATGTCTCTTTGCAAATTCGGACTATACCACTTATGATATTCGCGATTCATAATCTTTAAGAGTTATTCATTTGGAACTTATTCCTGAATTGCCTATTACACCATCTGCTTATGAATCTGCATTTTCACTACGCTTGTCCACACTTCATAGCCTTGGCGGCTTAAATGCAGTCCATCCGGTTCAAACAATGTCTGATTAATTGCTCCATTATTCAGCATTTCGTTAAACACATCAACAAAGATGCAGGAAGGGTAATTTTGAAGGATTTCTGCACTTATAATTTTATTGGTATATTCAATTGAATTGTACAGATACAGACGAGAAAGAGAAGGTTTAACGGATATTATGAACACAGGTATCTGGCCGCAGTATTGTTTAATGAGCGCCATCATATTTTTAAAAAAGAGGTAGACTTCTTCAGGATGCCGGCCATCGCCCAAATCATTATCGCCTGCATAGATTACAATAATGTCGGGTTTGTGCTGCGGAATGACCCGTTTAAAAAACCAGCAACAGGCAGCAAAAGTAGACCCGCCAAACCCCATATTCATCGCATCAAACTCCGGAAAATCAGTTTCAAGAGATTCCCATAAGCGAATTGACGAACTGCCGTAAAAGATTATGCGTTGCTTTCCAGATCCCGGAACCACGGGTATATTTTCAAGTTGCTGAATATCGTTTTCGTACCAAAACATATTATGTATTTTGGTTTAAAGATCTCAACTTGATGTTTTATGGTAATTAAGAAAGGAATAATGTTTGATTAAATGAGAATAAAGTTTGATTAAATGAGGTTCAACGTTCAGAGAACAGTTAATCTGACTTCATTAATTAACTGAAATGCAATCTATTCTAATCATTGTTTGATCGTTTAATAACATTAATTCCTTTTATTGCCATCTCAATCCCAGCGTTCATTGTTCCTGTCTTTTTCAAAAGTGTTTTGAATTTTACGTAATCGCATTCCGTGATAAATCCTAGTCAAACCCGATTGCTGAAAATAATAAAATGAATAAACTAAAAGCGAAATTATGAAGCGAAGAAATTTTCTAACCACAGCTGCAATTTGTTTTTTGGGAGCCAGTTCATTGAAACTTCAGGCAAATGAAAAAAAGCAAAGTAAAAAGTCCCTTCGTTTTATTCACCTGACCGACATGCACCTTCATCCCGGGCCTGTTCCTGAGAGAGGGATTCGTAATCTTCTTGAAGAAATTCATTCGCTTGAAGAAAGACCCGACTTTATAATAAATTCGGGTGATAACATTATGGACTCGCTCAAACGAGGCAAAGAAGAAACAGCCAGGCAATGGGACGCATGGCATGAATATTACCGTTCAAAGCTGAATTTTAACCAATACAGCTGCATAGGGAATCACGATATCTGGGGATGGGGTCTGAAAAATCCCGAAGTTGAATCTGATCCGCTCTTTGGAAAGAACTGGGCAGTTAAAGAACTTGGGTTGCAAAACCGGTATTACAGTATAAATAAAAATGGATGGCATTTTATATTTCTCGACAGTTCGTTTCGTGATTCGAAAAGTCAATCCTATATTGCAAAGCTGGACAATGAGCAATTTGAATGGCTTGAAAATGATTTAAAAGGCGCCGGGAAACAAGCCCCAATATGTGTGGTCTCTCATATTCCGATCGTTTCGACATCGGTTTTTTTTGATGGCAATAACGAGAAATCAGGAGACTGGAAGATTCCTGCCTCCTGGATGCACATTGACGCACGAAAAATAAAAGACTTGTTTGCTGATTATCCTAACATCAGGCTTGCCATTAGCGGGCATGTCCATCTGGCTGACAAAACAAATTATCTGGGCGTTGATTACCTTTGCAATGGTGCTGCCTGCGGAGCATGGTGGTTTGGAAAATATCAGGAGTTCCCACCCATGTACGCCATCATTGATCTGTTTGATGATGGTTCATATAATTCACAACTGGTTCATTATGACTGGAAACGAAGAGGGATCCATGAAAGTCCTGAAATTGAATTAAATAATAACCAACTGTCAAGGATTGGTGGCGGCGATACCTCATTCTAAACGATTCAGATTACACGGATTGATATCATAGATAAGCATTTGTTTTTCACAGTTTAGAAACTTTGAAACCATTGTGTTCCCTGATTAGTTAGGCAGATAAGATGAAAAAGTAAAGGTCATGGTTAATTGCCGGGTTCATTGCAATAATATAAATTAACTAAAACCTGATGTAATCATTACGCACAACAAAAAACACCTACACAAAAGAATGTGTAAGTGTTTGAGATTCAGGGTGGGCCCCACCTTCGCTTGAACCTATTTTTTATATCGCTTTATATTAATTCCTTACTACTTATTAGATCCTGTTAGTCTCGAATTTCACACCTTGATACTGCATCATGATTAAAGATTTTGCCATGTTGCCTAAAAAATTACTCTACTCATCAATTTTAGTACACATCATGAATATTTGTGTAATTGCTAAAATCGCTTCACGTAGGCATGACAATAGGGTGTTCCGTTTTCTTTGGCATAATAATTCTGGTGATATTCCTCGGCCTTCCAGAATTTTGTTGCAGGTACAATTTCTGTGGTCACCTGAAGTCCTTTCAGTTTTAATAGCTCAACCAGCTTTTCCGCTGTTTCTTTCTGTTCCATATTCATATAAAAGACAGCTGAACGGTAATTGTCCCCAATATCCGGACCCTGCCTGTTAAGCTGTGTGGGGTCGTGAATTTCAAAAAACAGTTTAGCTACGTTCTCATAATTTGTCTTTTGGGGATCAAATACAATTCTTACTGCTTCTGCGTAACCGGTTGTGTGACTTGAAACTTGTTCGTAGGTAGGTTTTTCGACATGACCTCCAATATAACCAACTTCTGCTGAGATTACTCCAGGCGCTTTTTGCATGTAATATTCCACCCCCCAAAAGCAACCACCTGCAAAAATAGCTGTGTCAGGCTGGTTTATTTTAGCAGCTGCCGGAATAAAGTTCAAAGATATGGAATTTACACAGTGCCTTGTATCTTTGGGAGTAAAGCCTTCGCCCAGAAATACATGGCCTAAATGGGCGCCGCAATTGGCACAGATGATTTCTGTACGAAACCCATCAGGAACGCGCTTAACAGCTCCAGGAACCTCATCATCAAAACTTGGCCATCCGCAATCAGACTTGAATTTATCTTTTGACCGGTACAATGGTGCATTACACCGCTTGCAAACATAGACTCCGTTTACAGAAAAATCATTGTATTTTCCTGTAAAAGGGCGTTCTGTATGTTTATTCACAATCACTGCTTCTTCTTCCGAAGTAAGTGGATTGTATTTCATATTTTCCGTTTTCATTTTACTGTTAACATTTTGGGAACATCCCTGGAATCCAAATGACAGTATTAAAAATAAGAGGATACTTAATTTTTCTTTCATAATAAATATTGTTTTCATGTTGATATTTCTTTAAAGTTTATATCCTCAAAATTAGATGAACGATATCACAGAAGTATCACGGGATATACAAGATTTTATAAAGTTTTAAGCAGCTGCAACTGGCAGATAAAAGGTAAAAGCGGTTCCTTTTCCAGGTTGACTCGTTACGCGAATGACAGAATTATGCAAATCAATAATTTTCTTGACAATGGCCAGACCTAATCCGGTACTTTCGCTGTAATTTTTTCCTTTATAATAACGGTCAAAAATGTAGGGAAGTTCATCGTTTTTAATTCCTTCGCCCGAATCGGTAATGCTGATTTCAACTTTATTGTTTTGATCGGTACGAATGATGATGTTGATGTAATCGCCTTCTTTGCAAAATTTAATGGCATTGTCAATCAGGTTCTGTAACACGCGGTCAATCAGCAGGATGTCAGCCTCAACAATTGGATTCTCATTGGGCAAAAAAGCATTGATACTAATGCCTTTTTTTTGTGAAATAATACGGTATTTATTTGCGATATCCGAAATCAATTCAGCAACGGCAAACCGCTCAGGATTAAGTTTGACCTGATTGGTTTGTAGTTTTGAAAGATCGAATAAATCGCCCACGAGCTTTTTAAGACGTTCGCAACTGGAATAAATAATTTCAAGATACTTTAACTGCTCCGCAGGAGCAATATGACCTTGCTTAAGGATAAGTGTTTCAGCATATCCCTGTATGGAAGCAACGGGCGTACGCAAATCATGTGAGACATTACTGATTAGTTCCTTTCTGAATTCATCCGTTTCTTTCAGTTCTTGTATATTTTTTGAAATGTTGCCTGCCATCTCATTAAATACTAACCCGATATTATCCAATTCATCTTTGCTTCTCACGGGAATCCGTGCACTAAAGTTTCCCGATTGAAATTCACGGATACCCATCACAATCACATTCAGTTTCTTGGTAATGAACCAAATGAAGAACAAACCGACAAAAGCTGAAACTACTAATATTATAATAATCGAACGGATAGAAAGCCCGAGAATATAACTTCCCAAAACCATCTGGGCTGTCGAAACATATTCCTGACTTGCCAAAACGATATAGAGATAGCCGGTGAGAATATTCTGGTCAATTACTTTGGCAGCGGAGAAGGTTTTCTTTTCACCGGGATTGCGCGGATCGTCTCCATAGATAAGGTTGTGACTTACATCGCTAAAAAAGCTTTGTATAGGTGCCAAAGAAACGCTTTGGAGTTTTACAACCTTTTCAGGTGCCACATAACTTAATATCTTTCCATGAGGATCGAGCAGGTAAACTTCCAATGTTGGGTTAATCACCATCATGGAGTGCATAATGTCTGCAATTGCTTCCTTGTTTACCGTCCCATTCTGAAATTTCGGTTTTATTAAATCGACGGTATTACGGGCCAGATTCCAGTTCAGTTTCTGGTTAACTTCCACTGAATATTTACTTGCTGAACGCACTGAAATATACAAGGTGATCCCTCCGAAAACAAACAGAATCAGGATAAATATTGCTGATATTTTCCAATACAAATGGCTAAAAAATAATTTCGATTTGTGTTCCATGATGATTAAATTTTAAACAGTTTATTCTTCCCTGAATTTGTACCCCACTCCCCAGGTGGTGAGTATAAATTCGGGCTCATTCAAATTGCTTTCTATCTTTGAACGCAACCGGTTAATATGCGTATTTACAGTATGTTCGTACCCTTCGAACTGGTAACCCCAAACAAGTTCCAGTAAATGAACCCGGGTGTAAGTTCTTCCCGGATTGGATGCAAACAATACCAAAAGGTCAAATTCCTTCGGTGAGAGTTCAATTCTCTTTCCGTGAACTTCAACAATCCGAAGAGTAATATTGATATAAAGACCATCGCAGATGATTTCTTGTTTCACATCAGTGTTCAATGTTTGCTGAACTATTTCCGCACGTCGCAGTAATGCTTTTACCCGGGCCATTAATTCACGTATACTGAATGGTTTAGTCAAATAATCATCGGCTCCTATTTCCAGGCCAATGATCTTATCAATTTCCTCTGATTTGGATGTGACCATCAGAATAGGGGTTTGATTTTTTTCGAGACGCAGTTTCTTGCAGACCTCAAATCCATCCATCCCGGGCAGTCTGACATCCAGAATAATAATTTTATAACTGTTGTTTAATGCTTTTAGTAATCCATCTTTCCCATCCATTGAAGTCTCCACATCAAATTCCATATCTGAAAGGTGAATAGAAATCAGGTTGGCAATATCCTGATCGTCTTCTATAATTAAAACTTTGTCCATGATATTTATTTCTTTGATTTCAAAAGTAAACAGAGAATATCACAGAAAGATCACAAATTCTTCAACTTATTATAACTCTCGAATATGACTTTCTATTACCTGGTGACAAACTGGAAAAGTCCGGGTTTTGGGTACAAAATATTCCGCAGATATATGTGGCGACAGCTCCTTTGTATAGCTTACCCATTTCGAATCCCGGAATCTTTTTCCCCTTCGGAAAATGTTGGCTTCTGATTCGGTGGATTATACCATTTCAAATAATTGGGATATTACCCAAGTATCATCAATAATAGATCGGGTAAAACAGAAATATATTTTTGTTATTCGGTTTAAATTTAAAACGTTATAAAAAGTTGATTTTCTCGTGATACTCCTGTGATACTTTCAGGGGAACTTAGTGTCATATTAATTTTAAAATTTGAGATTATGAAAACTTTACGCTTAACATTGATTGTAGTATTGGGAATCGTAATGTTTACCCAGTGCAAAAATGACACGATGAATGATCCATCTTCGAATGGTCAATCTTCCACAAATGCTGTTGCACTCAAAAATGCAAAGTTGCCTGATGCAGGTCCAATTCGCAGTTATACTGTTACTGTTGAAAATGTCTCTACCAATTACATGTTCTTTGAATCGGGTGTATCCAGCATCCCAGAGGGTGCAAGTGCTGCAGGTCCGGCACATCCGGGGCAATCGTTTAAATTCTCTTTCCACGCAGGGCCAAGTCATAAATTGTCCTTTGCCACTATGTATGGCTTCTCCAATGACGGTTTTTATGCCCCCAACGGAATGGGTATCAGCCTTTTTAGTAATCCTACCACCCCTATAACCGGTGATATCACTTCGCAAATTATGTTATGGGACGTCGGCACTCAAATGAACCAGATGCCAGGAGCAACCAATATGCATAATGGAGCCCATGAAACTGAACCTGTTCAGTTAATGTCGGCTGTGGGGGATGGATATAATTACGGGACAGTTGCAACAAATCTAAAAGTCACTCTTGCTTATGAGGGCAACAATCTGGTTACCGTAACTGTTGATAATTTGATGGGGAGTACAACAGCCATTTCACCGGTAGCATGGGTGGTTCACACAATGGACAATCCACTCTTCGAACAGGGAATGCCCGATTATGGGAAAGGTTTGCAAGCGCTTTCTGAAACAGGTAATGCGGCTTCATTGGGCCAATATCTTTCCATGAACAGTGGTTTTGTTTCGCCTGTCGCTCCGGTTCTTTGGGTATTCCATGATAAAAAAGATAAACCTGTATTTACTGAAGGCCAACCCGACTATGGTATTGGACTTGAAGCGCTCGCAGAAACTGGTAATCCTGAACCATTGTACCAATCATTAAAGGCTAAAGGATATACCACAGGATTTTATGCAACCCGTGAAAACAATTTAGGGGATGGCCCCCTTTTCCCAGGTCAAAAGTACAAATTTACGATTGAAGGACCGGTTTCACAGAATCTGAGCCTGGCCTGTATGCTTGGGGCTTCCAATGATATCTTCTTCTCAACGGTAGATGAAGGAATCAAGCTTCCAAATGATGAGGATATAATTGACATCACCCACCTTATTGAATTATATGATGCAGGAACCAGGGTCAATGAATATCCCGGGACTAAAACACAAGCAAATATCGTTGAAAACGGAAATGTTCGCCTTCTTAATGATGGATTGCCTTGGCCTGCTGCATCAAAGGTGATCAAAGTAACGATCATGAATATGAAGTCTGAACATGGAGACAAACATAGAGATAAACATGGAGACAAAGATTAAAAGAAAAAATCGGAGGAAGGATTGAGAATGTGAAGATAGTATAGTCAAAAACCCGCTTTGTCTTTTTAAAGGGCAAGCGGGTTTTTCGTTGATTGCTCCTGTTGCAATTTAGATACAGGCGTCAAAAAAGATTTGGTTACACAGTAGCTACCGTAGGCAGGTGGAACTTCTCTGTGTAATGATTTGCTGTGTAATAGCATATTTCCTCATTACTCAAATTTAAATTGCAAAAGTGGGCAACTTACTACACTTACTACACTTACTACACTTACTACGTTTACTACGTTTACTACGTTTACTCAAAAATTGCAAAAAAGGGAACTTACTACACTTACTACGTTTACTCAATCCCGAGTACTCGGGACTATGCATGTATTTTCGAATACTCTTTGTAGTTATGATCCAGTAGTTTTGTCTTAAAAGGCTTAAGTATTCATCGGCTGTTTTACCAGCTATACCAAGCTGTTTGGCAGTATTTAGGGTCTGCTGAAAAACTCCATGAAGGTTAATACGACCTCATAGAGGTCATATATTTATAGAGAATGATGATTAATAAGTTGTACAACCCCAGCTGGGGTTGAATATTCACTTGTTTTATTCATTTTCTACCCCGAGCCCTCGGGGTCGGTATGCCTTTTGAAATGCTTGCACTTCGTTCTTGTAAATTATCTGTTATGTCATTCATTATGGATCACATGATATTGTTGTGGGGAAAGCAGAGTCAATGTTGAGTTTTAAAAAATCTTACTTTTTAAGAATCAATCTTAGTAACCAGGCAATGCCCCCCAGAGTCCAATCTTATCTATCATCTGATTGGCTTGATAAACCTTTAGGAAGTGCTCATATTCTTCGGCAAAACTTTCATTTTTATGGTGTTCCGGCTGGTTCAAAATGTATTTGCAAACCTTATCAATACCTGACTTGGAGACCGAAAAAGCTGCTGTCCCGAGTGCTCGGGATTGCAATGTGAAAAAACCTGCTACAAGCCTCTTTTTATTGATGAACTTTTCTGAGCTATCGGAAATAATGCTTGCCAGTTCTACCTCCGATAAAGTGGGTGCTCTTGACACAAGAAAGTGTACATGTTCGGGGTTGGCATAAATGGCATAAAGTTTTGATGAGTTATTTTTGATGATTCCTGTAATGTATTTTTTCCCGAGTACTCGGGACGGTTTTTCTCAGGAATTACTGGTCCCGGCTAGCCGGGATGAGTGATGAAAACAAAATGGGTGTAAAGATTATTGAATTCTATTTTCATAAGATAGATAAGATTAAGGGTAAGGGCTCTGATCTAAGTTACTTCTATGTTGTAATCCAAATTTTTAGAGTATTATTTTTAACTATCTTATTTCTATTTATTTTTCAAACTTTTTATTTCCAGAACATTAACTTTACATGTAGTAAAGAG
>TBL_comb47_HYPODRAFT_10005622_pt1 | contig 13905 bp, 12 predicted proteins | sample TroBogypolimnion_40_FD_10682 | JGI IMG/M metagenome (IMG submission 10682)
AAAAATATTCTTTTATAGAAAAAATTTTCCCGAGAATGACTATTTTCGGGAAGTAAAATTTTCTAAATTATTTTTAATTTAGAAATATTTTTCTAAATATAGATTATATAGATGAAGATTAGAGTTTTACTAATTAAGCAAGTTGAAGAAGATATTAAAAAGACTGATGCTGAGATAAAATATTTACTATATAGAAGAAAATTAATGCTTATTCGTCTGAAGGAATTACAACTGCTTGAAAACTTACCTTCCTCGCAGAAGCAGGTGAAAGTTTCGTTGAATTCGAACGAGAGCGAGTTATAATATCATTAATTTCAGGAGTATTTATATTTAAAAATGGTGTTTTTTCATTATTTTCATTATTTTTACTACAATCACTTTCACAGCATAGACTTTTACAATGATACATTTGTTTTATACCTATTGCCACAGCACCAACTAAGGCAGAAATGCTTAAAACTAATACAAGAGTATAATTCTCATCCATAATATATATAATACTATTTTTTTTTATTTTATAGAAAAAAAATTGAATTTATAGAGAGAAAAAATTGAATTTACAAAGAGAAAAATAATTAATAAAATAATTAATTTAGAAAAAAATTATTTAAAATTTTTTTTATTTTATAATATATATATATAGAAAATGAATTTTTTAACTTACAAAGTCGCTCATCTTCGAACAGGTCACCCAATTTTTATTCGAAGTGATTTAGTTTCAGATTTACCCAAGGTAAACATAACAGGAGCAGGAAAAGACCGCATTCCAAAAGGATATTACATTTTTGCTGGTTTTTCATCAATAGCAGAAGGAAAGGAATTCGCAACAAAACATAGAATCAATGTCAATGCTGATAAAGCGAACGACGCAAGTATTAGACGTTATCTGAAGTCATTAAATTTTTCAGACGAAGGAATTAAAAAATTCCTTATTCAAATGAAAGTTGATGATTTTATTTTAAGACTCAAAGAAGCAAAGGAAGCATATGAAAGCAAAGAGAAATTTCATATTGAATTAAGAAAATATAGAACACATAATAACGAAATTCGTTTATTATCACAAAATGTGCCTTTTACAAGTAATACTTCATTAGTTGAGGCAATTAATAACCCATTAATTGCGTATTTTAATGAAAATATAATTGAAGAAATAGCACAAGCAAAGAAAAGCGTTAAAGCAGTTGGTGCTATCAGAATTTTAGCAACTTATTACACCGAACCATTTGAAACTATTGAGGGAAAAGTAGAATATTCAGCAAGAGAAACTAATAATTTACGTTCTAATGACTCAGGTAATCCTTTTTATAGTGTGATAAATTTTACAGGAGATAGTAGAGAACCACACACATTTTCATTAACATTTGATGAAGATGAAGATATAACAATCGATAGATTATTGGAGAGAGTATCACAAACATTAGTTTCAATTGTTACGATTTTTATTTTTACTGGATATCAAATGCTTTTTGAATCAGCAAGAACTGAAATAATAGAGCAATATTTCCAATCTTTTAGAGCATTTGAACCTTGCCAAAACGCACAATTTCATAAACTTACTGCTTGTTCTACAACAAAAGGGCGTTTATGTATCTATCAAACATATTACTATCTATACATAAACGAGAATGATATGAAAATTTCAAAAAACAAAGAAATTATTAAGGAGAAATTACTTACAGAACCAAAGGAAGTTCAAGAATATGTTCGCAAAGGTGAATTAGCAAACTTTTTAACTTATAAAGCAAAGGAGCAAAATGAAATTTTTTATCTTAGATTTTTTGAAAAAGTTGGAAAGGATTTATTTGGTTTGATGGTTTTATCAAGTGGTGAAATTAAGGAAGTTAATAAATTAAGTGAATTTAATGGTAGAAAGGTTTTTCTTTATGATAGTCAACACGTTGCTCCGAGTAAAAATATAACATACCAAGATAAAAAGATTGAAGAAGAAGAAGAGGAAGAAGATGATGGATTTACATATAACCTTAAACCAATAATTAAAAAAGCAGATAAGAAAGATAAAACAAGACCAATTATAATGTCATTTGATATGGAAACTTATAGAGATAGTGAATATAATAGTGTTCCTTATTGTATCTCTCTTTATGGAGATAAATATCAAGAAACATTTTATGGAAAGAATTGTGTTGTTGATTTTGTTGAATTTTTAAATGATAAGTTTTGTATTGAAACAAGTATAACAAAGACAAACGCAAAATGTCAAGTTCAACAATATTATATTTATGGATTTAACAATTCACGTTTCGATAACTTATTGCTATACAAAGAATTAAAGAAAACTAATGTTTCAACTAAATTATTAATTGTTGATAGCACTATTAAACATATTAAATTTTTTAATATTAATTTTTTTGATTTAAGTCTTTACTATGCTGGTTCATTAGCATCAACAGCGAGAGCATTCAAACTTCTAATAGTTAAAGGAGTCTACCCGTATAAATTTGATACAGAAGACAATATTTATTATGTTGGTGAAATTCCTGAATTAAAGTATTGGAATAGTAAAAGAGATATGATTGAATATATTGAAGAAAATGGCACAAATTTTAATAAACGTGAATATGCTGAAAAATATTGTCTTCTCGATGCTGAATTAACATATAAGATTGCTCTTCGTCACGTTTCTGAATGTTATGGGGAAATTAATGGTCGTATTTTTGATGTTGTTGCTAAACCAACTGGTGCTGGACTTGCCTTGAAAATGTTTCAATCTTGTTTCTTGAAAGATACTATTTATCAATCACCAAAAGAACAACAAATAAAAGAAAGACTTGCTTACAAAGGAGGACGAACAGAAGTTTTCAAAAAATCAGGCAAAGATTTATTATATTATGATATCAACTCTTCTTATCCTTTTGCTATGACTATGGAAATGCCATATCAATATATTAGAACAACAGATTATGAAGAGCAAGAAAGAAATGAATTTATTGATACTGATTTATTTTATGCTCGAAGTGAATATGTTGGTAATGATAAAAATTTTATTCCCAATTTACTTGCTCGTTCAGCGAAAGGTGATATTATTGCCACAAAGAACACCCCTTATGGATATCATTGGGGAGTAGAATTAAATGAAGCAGTTAAAAACGGATGTAAGATTTTTATAACTCAGGTTAATCAATACAAGTATAGAAAAGTTTTTGATGAATATGCTAATTATTTTTACAATGAACGTTCAAAAATAAAGAAAACCAATGAAGTTAAAGCAAATTTTTATAAATTATTACTAAATTCATTATATGGTAAGTTCGCTCAGTCAACAAAAGAGAAATCGGTTATTTGTAGAGAGAAATATGAAATCGATTTAATTATTAAAGATTCTAAAAATAAAATCACTGATTTTTATCAAGTTGATAATAATATTTTAATTAAGTATATTAATAATGAAGATGAAGGTAAGTCAGTTGGTAATTTAATCAGATTTTCATCATATATTGCCAGTCTTGCTCGTACAAATTTAAGTAAGATGATGCGTGATGTAAGTCACGAAAATGTTTATTATTGTGATACTGATTCAGTTTTTACAAGCAAGAAACCAAGTCCTGAATTTTTAGATGATAATATTCTCGGTAAATGGAAATTAGAAGATGAAGTTAAGAGCGGTATTTTCCTTGCTCCAAAGAGTTATACATATGAAACCAAGAATGATGAAAAACATTTCAAAGCAAAAGGAATGAAAAACGACCAATTAACAGAAGAACACTTCATAAATGTTGCGAATGGCAAGAATCAAGAAATTATGAATGAATCAATGTTCTTTCGTTCATTAAATGGTGTTAAAGTTAAACCTCAATCAAGAACAATGTCAACAACTTATAATAAACGAATTTGGAATGGAAATAATAGTAGTCCTTTTGAAAGTTATGACGATTGGTTAATTAATAAAGAAAAGAAATAATTTTATTTTAGAAAAATAAATATTTATTTTAGGAAAATAAATTAATTTAAAAAAAATTTTCTTTATAGAATATATAAATAGAAAAAAATGTCTCGCCTTCAACTCGTTAATATAATTGCTCCAACTGGATATACACAAGGTATTAAAGTCCGATTAAATAAAAATTCAAGAAAAACAAATATAGAAAAGAAAAGTATTATTAGTTGTATTGAGATAAAAGAAATTAAACCATTTTATACTCTATATGAACCCGATGGAAGTGAAGAACATTTTGCCACATTAGATGATATAGCACAATTCAAGGGTACAAGCATTTCTAATATTTACCATATTATTGAGAATAAACGTGTTAAGGGTTTAAATTTTAGAGTTTCAAAAGAAGAAAAACCATATATTTTTATGTATCAAGGACAAGAATATTCAGCAAAAAATATTAAAGGAATTGCTGAAATAAGCAAGATTTCGGTCTCTTCGGTTCATAAAAGTATTGTCGAATTTTTAAATAAATAAAAAAATATAGAGTTTTAAAAAAATATTATATTTGTATATATTATATATAAATGTCTTATCGCTCATACGAACATCGTCCCGCTCACGTTAGAGCAAGAAAACCAATGAAACTTCATATGCGTCATCCTTCTCATATGTCCGCAGGGACTATGCTTGGTGGAGAAGCACTACTTGGTGGCAGTATTAGAGGTATTAAAAAATTTTTTAAGGGTTCAGCAACACTCGGAGGAAGTCAACTTGGTGGTGAAATGTTAGACCTTTATCGTTCAGGTCTGCCATATGACCCAATTGCTGAAGGGGAGGCACTACTTGGTGGAGAAGCATTACTTGGTGGTAAGTATGCTGTTCGTCATTATGAGGATGGAACTCCTTATCGTCTTATTAAGGGTCGTGAAGTTGTTTATCATCAGCGTCCAGTTAGAGAGAATGGTACTCGTGCTACTACAAAGCAGTTAGAAGCATTAGCAAAAGCAAGACGTGTTAAAGCAGAATTACGTTCTTTAGGTAATATTGATATTGGTGAAGTCCCAACCCGTAAAATTAAAATTAATCTGCGAAAACCAGTCGTTAGCGAAATGGCAATAGTTCCATATGCTGAACCAGTTCGTAAACCTAAATCCGAATATAAGTCAGTTAGTAAAGGTCATTTAGTTCATCATACTCCTGCTTTTTATGCCAAAAAGGAAGCAGAGGCGGATATGTATAGACGTGCTGGTAAAAAAGTTCCAAAGCGTATTATGAATTATCTTGAGGGAGAACAGCACGGACACGGACTGATGCTTGGTGGTCGTTGGTATCGTCCTACACACTGGTAAAATAAAATAATAGTATTAAATATAATGTATTCTGAAACTTTGGTAAGAAATTATGCCATTCCATCTGAACTCTACTTAGATATAGCAAGACATAAAGCATTAAATTATGGACTAAATCCATATAATCTACATTTTAGTGACGATGACAAACATAAACTTTTATATAGAAGTGGAAATAAGAATATATATTTTGGTTCTTCTACTAATAAAGATTTTATAATATATTCTCTTCTTGAAAAAATGAAAATAATTCCAAAAGGAACAGCAATTCAAAAAAGACGATTATATATTTCAAGAGCAAGTAATATTTTAGGAGATTGGGAGAAAAATCCATTAAGTAAAAACAACCTTGCTATTAATATTTTATGGTGAATTTTTTCTAATTTTAAGAATAAACTTTTTCTAAATATATAATATATAATATGTTCTCATTTACTGAAAGAGGTTCTATAAAACCAATTGCCGAAATTAAAGGAAAATCAGAATTAGCAGGTAAATTTCTATATCTACATAGAAAAGACCCACATACTAAAGAATTAAAGAAAGGATTTTTTGATGAAATTACATTAAAACCCAGTGATAAATTTGAATTTATGCCTGAAATTAGAGATAATTTTACAGATACCATTAGTATAACAGCACCCAAAGGAAGCGGTAAATCTACATTAGGAGCATCATATGCGATGAAAATTAAAAAAGTTTTAGGATTAGAAGATGACGATTTAATTGTTGTTAAGAAAAGTAAAACTGATGACCCAGCATTCAAAAAATTAAATCCATTATACCTATATTGCGATGAGGAAATGGTTGATAATCCACCAAATTTAGATGAAATTGTATCAGATGGAAGACCAAAAGTAATATTATTTGATGATATTGACGTAATTCAGAGTAAAAAATTAAAGGATGTAGTTCAAAAATTTTTAGATGAATGTCTCTGCGAAGGTAGAAAACTTGGAATCTCGACAATTATTATGGCACATCGATTGGCAGGGGGAAGAGACACAAAAATGATTTTGTCCGAATGTTCGTATTTATCTTGGTTCCCTGAAAATACGACAAGTGATTTTAAATATACTCTTCAAAAATATTGTGATATGACTCTTGATGTAATTCGAGATTTAAAAAGTAGTCCATCTCCTTGGGTTATGTATCATCAACATTCTCCAAGATTTATTCTTACTGAAAATCGAGCAGTTATTTTTGATTTAGACCGAGAAAAAGATAGATTAGACGACATTAAAAAGGAAAAGAAAGAAAGACGACTTTTAAAACGAGTTCTTTATCCTCGTAGGTCAGGTCATAGCGAAGAAAGTCAAGATGAAGAATATTAATTAAGAAAAAATAAAATATTTACTTTGTATATATAATGAATACAGAAGACTATGCCTTATCTGATACTGATATTAGAGTTTTAGTGCCTGAAGTTAATTTTTGGACTTATCCACAAGTATCAAGAATGTCACATTTATATGATTTATTTCAGAATGGAAACGAAATGGCAGTAATTTTATATTTAACAAAAGAACATTTCGGACATTATTGTTGTATTTTCCTTAGAACTGATAAAAATGGCAATAAAATAGTTTCTTGGTTTGACCCATACGGACAGGAAGCAGATGATGCCTTGATGGGTCATATTGATCCTGATGTAAGAGAAAGACTGGATGAAGTTAATCCTCATTTATTTCAGTTAATTTGTGAAAGTGGTCTACCTGCTGAATATAATAATTATCGTTTAGAGGGAGCATTAGCAAAAACTTGTGGAAGACATTGTTGTTTTAGATTATGGAATACACATTTAGACCCTGATGAATTTGCCGAAGAATTCATTTTTGAAGCAAATAAACATAATTTGACAACTGATGGATTAGTAACAGCAATAACTAACGAAAGTCTTCCACAATTTTCAACTGGAAAATATGACGGAAGTGGTATTTTTGATTGGATATTTAAATTAAGAGGCGGTCTTCCTCCAAAAGTTAGAGACTATCTTAAGAAATATGGAGATTATACTATTGAACGCTTTAATATATGGAGAGACCCGATTCTTCCAGTACTAAATAAAGTCTTAAATGCTTTATCATTAGGAGATTTTGAGAAAAAAAGAAAAGAATATAATATTGATAAACTTTTCCACTTATATATGGTTCTTACTTTAAAAAATCGAGATGGTAAAATTGTTTACTTACTTGTTGAGAAAAATGAGGTAATTAATATGGAGGAACGAAAAGATTGGAAAAATAAAGAATATAAAATTAGCGTAGACGCACAAGGTACAATAACAGGTGAATACATCCCAAGTGCTAAAATAACACTTTCAGAATTATTTGCTGAAGGAGAAAAAATAGCAGGAAAAAATAAATTTATCAACTACGACCCTATTAAAGAAAATTGTCAAGACTTCATAATTCATTTACTTGAAGCAATATTTAAGTTATCTAATGCTAAACTTCCTGATTCCTTAAGAAATTTTGTTAAACAAACTAATATAGAAAAATTACTTCCGCCATCTTCTTTCGCTGGTAAATTTGCTGTTGGGATTACTAAAGTCGCTGGTTGGATTGACCGATTGATACACGGAGGTAAATTTGTCGATGAGTATCATTTAATTAATTAAAAAAAATATTTACTAATTATATATAGAAAATGTCAAATCAATCAGATTCTCAAGCATTTGTTTATGCTAACTTAGTTATGTCTTATGTTGGTCAAAGTGCTAATGGGAAAACGTTAGCAACGACAAGTATAACTAATACTTCCCCAATATTATCTAAACCAAGTAATTATTATGGTATGATAAGTAGACTTTCAATAGACAATTACACAATTCCTTTATATATTCCTCGTGTTGTTCTAAACCAACCTGATGTTAATCTTCTTAATTATCAATTTGCTCTTGGTTATAATGGGGTCTACTCAGACCCAATATATGTTGAATTTATACCATCTCCTGACCCATTAGATACAGGATATAATTATACTCCAGCAAGTCCAGTTGGAAATCAACAAGATTTAACGACAAGTTATTATTATATCTATTTATATTCTCAATTTTTAAATATGTGGAATATTGCTTTAGAGAATGCTTTAATAAATTTAGCAGGAAAGACTACTTTACCAGTTGGTATCGAAGCACCAATTTTTTATTTCGATTCTTCTCTTGGTTTAGTATTAAAAGCACAGACAGCAAATTACGGACAAGGATTTAATCCTACAACTACTGTAGCAAATAAAGTTCAAATTTATATGGATGGAAATCTTGCTCCTTTATGTAATGGAATGAATTATATGTATACTGATTTATATGGAACTGGTAATTGTAAGTTTGTTTTTATTTTAACTAATCTACAAAATAACATTGATTCTACTGGAGATTATTACTTAAGCAGTCTACAAAATATATCTGAACTTTATAATTGGACGAGTGCTGTATCAATACAATTACAGACCAATATGCCTGTTGCTCCTGAATATACTCAAGGGAGTATAGGAACACAAGGTTACGGACAAAATCAGAGTCAGACTATTGCTCTATTAACTGATTTCATACCTGATAGGTCAGTTAATCCCGCTACTTACCATACCCAAGTTGTTTATAATAAAGTAGATTCTTTAAGACTTTTTGATTTAATAAGCGATTCACCGCTAAAAACACTTTCAGTAACTTTATCTTTTATTGATTCTTATAATAGAATATTTCCAATGTATCTTTCACAAGGTCAGACAGCAAGTATAAAATTTGAATTTATAAGAAAAGATGTTTACTCTAATATTGGAATTTCAAAACGATAATTTATTTAGGATTTAAAATTTAGGAATTTAAGAATTTTAGGATTTTGAAATAAAATAAAATCTTTGTATATAATATATATAACAAATGTCCGCAATCCCTTTAATGAAACTAATCGATGCTCGTGTCGCTTACGAAGGAGCAAAAGGAATTCCTTGTGTTAATGGTTGTGCTGAGGTCAACTTTCAGTCCTTCCCCGCTCAGTCTTTAAATACAAGTAAGCATATTTTTAACGTTAACGTGCCTTCTCTTGATACTGGTCTTGTTCGTAATGCTATGTATCATTGGCAGGGTTATGCTGATTTCGTTGGTACTCCGGCAACAGGCCAAACAAACCTTTTGGATGGTATTGCTCTTGGTCTATCTGATTCTTGTGCCGACCAAGTTATCTCTACCGAAACAATTAATATAGGAAATAAAGCAAATTCTGTGGAACGCAGTCGTTGTGGTGTTGAACTTAATCGTATCAATGCCCCGAGCAAACTTAAGGCACAATACCAGTCAGGTGCTGGTGGAGTGATGCCTGATTTTGCTACAAATTTCCACCCTTGGATTAATAGTAATCGCAATGTTCTCGCTCAGCAATATGATGTTGTTGAGTCAGACCAAATTGCCTCTCCTCGTACTGATTGTATTTATATTGGTAGTAATACCCCAACAACTGCCCGTGTCTATGTTGACATTTATTTTCCTTCCGTTGTTAGTCCTCTTACTCAGTCAGGTGTTGATTGTCCTGCCATTAGAAAGATTGATGTTCTTATTGCCAATCTCCAACTACAAAATATGATTTCTCTTTTCTCTTATGATGCTTCTCCTGCTGGATTATCTCTAACTCTTTCCAATTTTACCTTTACTACATCAGAGATATGGATATCATTTGTCACTCCGGCTCCCCATTCCGTTGGTTTCTTCCCCGCTGAAGATGTTTATGACTACGATGAGGTTACCGTTTGGACGAATACTCAGCAATCAGTTACTCATCAGAGTCAGAGTCAATTTAATCTCCAACAGATTAGTTCAAATGTAATTCCTGATAAGATTCTTATTGGTGTCCGACCAGTCCAGGCATTACTTGATAATGGTGGTGCTGAATTGCCTCGTTTTTGGTTACCAATTAATGACGCTGGTGTCAATCTGAAATTTAACAATACAACAATTCTTAATAGTGCTAGTAATAAGCAACTTTATGAAATGTCACTTAGAAATGGTCTTTCGCAGGTAACTTTCCCTCAATTCCAAGGACGTAATGTAACATTCGACCAAAGTGGTTCTCAGACTGATTTATCAAGTCTTATTCTTGGAGGTTGTTTTATGGTTATTGACCCTCAACTTGATTGCCAAATCTCAACCAAGGGATTATGTAATGGAGCGTTCTCGAATTGGACTATTACTGGTTCAATTACAGTGGAGAATCAGACTCATACTGACTTCCAATGCGAATTATTTGTCGTTGCTATTACATCAGGTACATTCGTTAGTAATGGCAAAGTCACTGCTGATACTGGTCTACTTACTCGTCAGCAATTTGTTGCTACAACTTCAAATGCTGAAGTTCCAGTTTCTACCCGTAGTTATTACCAGTCTCTTTCTCGAGAGGAAGGTTACCAAGGAGGAAGTTGGGCATCTTTTTGGCGAGGAGTCAAGTCTGTTGCTGGTAAAGTAGCACACGGAGTTGAGAAAGCACTTCCAATAGTTCAGAAAGTTCTTCCCTATGTCGCTAAATTTGCTGGGGTAGGTTATGATGATGCCAAAGACGATGAAGCAACAGGTGAGGGTGAAGGATATATGGATACAAGTAAGAGAGCATTAGTTGATAAAAAGGCAATGGCACGTTCATATATGTCCCGTAAGTAAATAAATAAGTAAATAAATAAGAATTAATTACTTTGTAAAAATAAAAAATATATAGATTATATATAATGTCTCTCAAAAACTTATTCATAAGTGAAATACCTAATTATCTTACTATAACGTCGGATAATTGGAATGGTATAGTTTTATCAGGAATAACAGGAGCAGGAGTTCAGCAGTTAATTAATACTGACGATAATATAGAATTTTCAAATCCAACTGGTATGGTAATTGCTAATCTCAATCCAAGTCTAAAATTAGACGAATTAACTATTGGGGCAACTGGTAGCAGTTATACACTACCAATTAGTAGAGGTACAACAGGACAAGTTTTATCAACTAATGGAAGTGGGAATTGTTCTTGGGTAAATGGAGGTGGTTCATCTTCAGGAGTTAGTTCTCTGACAAATACTGATGGAAGATTAGATTTATCAGGTTCAACTGGAAATATTGATATTAATATCGCTCAAAATACAATGCTAACAAATAAAACATATTATTATAATTTTGATGTAGGTCAAAACCTTATAGATTTTTTTGCTACCATACCAGTGTTCTCAAATGTTGAACTTTCTATTGGTAATGAAGGAGATGGTATAACACCATTAGTTATTAATAATAGTATGTCAATTAATGGAAGTCAATCAGCAAGTTTATATTATGTTAGTGCCAGTGGTAGTGGAATTTCTCAGACTTGTATTGCTTATCCTGTTGTTATTGGTGCTGATGCTAACCTCGTATCTTTTAGTAATATCAGTTTTAATTCGGAGACAGGTATTGCTGTTGATTGTAGATTAAATAGTGCGGTATTCAATAATTGTTGCTTTATGAATTATACAACAATATATACATCTTTTAATTGTGTTTTTAATAATTGTTATTTTGATTCTCAGGCAGTAATAAATGACTACAATAGTACTTTTTATAACAATTGTACTTTTTTTGGTAATGTTATAATAAATAACCCATCAGGAGTATATATAAATTGTAGTAGTTTTACTAACCCTAATATTGTCCCAGTAGATTTAATAAATGGTAGTCTAACATTATTACAGGAAGGTCAATGTATAGAACGTACTGATAAATTACAAATTGGTTTGACTGGAAATAATACCAGTTATGTATTACCAACAAGTAGAGGCACAACAGGACAAGTTTTATCAACAGATAATTCAGGTAATTGTTCTTGGAATACATTAAATTATCTTACTGGTATTACAAGTGGAAATAGTAATATTTTAACATCAAATATTGGAGGAACTGGTACAGCAACTTTAAACACAAATCTTTCGGGACTAACAAGCATAAATTCAGTTAGTCTAACTACAAATAATTTACACATCGGAAGCAATTATACATTGGCAACAAATGCTCCTACTTCATCATTCCAATTTCAAACAAGTTCAGGAGGAACAGGCACAACAGAAAGATGGTCTTCAATAATTAACACAGATAGTACACTTACAATAGGAAGTACTGGAAATGATATTACAATTAATTCTGCTTCTTCTAATGCTAATACAATTTTATATAATCCTTCTTCAACAACTGGTGCTTTACAAAATGCTATAAATAATCTTAAAAGTCTTCAAAGTTCAACAGAAATGCCAGTATTACTAAATATTGGTTATGGATTAGATACATCAGGGGCTGTTTCATTTTATGCTTCAGACCTAACAATTCAAGGAAATAGCAAACCATATAGTCCTGCTGGAGTTGCTCTTGAAACTGGAAGTTGTATATCAGGTAGTTTTACACAGACTTCAGGAAATAATATTATTTATAACAATCTTTCATTTAATACTTTAAATTTATCAAGCGTAGACTATCAACCAAACTATTTAGAAAATATATCTTTTTTCAATGTTGGTAGTACTGGAGGAACTATTTTTCCATCATTGACTATAATTGGAAATAGTCCTTATATCATTGAAAATTCTCAACTTCCAAACACATTGACAATTGGTACTACTGGAAATGCTTATACTGGTAGAATTCAGTTAAATAATTGTGATATGTTAAATTGTATTACACTTAATCAATTGACTATTAATAGTTTTTCATTGATACTAAATAATTGTACCAATATTAACACATTAGTTTTCCAAGATGGATTTAATTGTACTATACTGCCTACACCAATAGAAAGTCAAATTTTACCAGTAACATTTAATAATGGTATTGATAATTACTTAGTTAGTTGTAATTTTGTTAAATCAGGTAATATAGTACATATCAGTTTTGATTTTCCTGATGCTACTACAAATGGCGTGGCAAATGGTGGACTATATGCTCCTACAATTACTAATGTTGGAAATCAGAACGTATTTAAAAGTTCTCCTGTTTTAAGTAAATACACTCCATTAAAAAATCAAACTATAATAACATCATATGGAGGACAATTTTCTTCAATATCAACTACACCAACATTGGATAGTCAAATTGTTTATACTATATTTATTGATACTACTGGATATTTATATTTAGTTCCTAATGGAAGCGATTGGACTTATCCAAATGGTTATATGATGTCAGTCGGAAATAATCTTAATGTTGGAAATACATCAAGTTGTGAATCATTAGCAGTTACGGGGTCTTATTCATTAGTATAAAGTAAAGAATATTTTATATTTTCTTTGTATATAATGCCTTATTCAATCGTTGAAAGTGTAAAAGATAAAGAAAAAGTTAGAAGGTTTTACGTCTATAATCATCATTCAGGTAAACTTATGAGTGGTAAACCACTTACTTATCAGACTGCTTTACGTCAATTACAAGCATTACATATTCATTCAAAAGAATAATCTATATTTAGAAAAATATTTCTAAATTAAAAATAATTTAGAAAATTTTACTTCCCGAAAATAGTCATTCTCGGGAAAATTTTTTCTATAAAAGAATATTTTTTAAAAAAATATAAAATCTATTTTAATTTAAACAGATTTTATTTTTATTATAGAAAAAAATTTTTGATTTCGAAAATTTTAAAAATTTTAAAAAGTAGATTTATAATATAT